>Ga0307928_10000086_pt1 | contig 52907 bp, 72 predicted proteins | sample AceLakmetagen232_FD_201815 | JGI IMG/M metagenome (GOLD analysis project Ga0307928, IMG submission 201815) | Saline water microbial communities from Ace Lake, Antarctica - #232 | ecosystem: Environmental > Aquatic > Non-marine Saline and Alkaline > Saline | place: Antarctica: Ace Lake...
ACTCCAACACTCACCCATAAAAAAGTACTTTCTGAAGTGCTTCATTATTTAAACCCAAAAGTAATTGTTTTAGAAAAACCTGTTGGCAGCACAATCAAAGAAACAGAAGAAATAGAAGAAATAGTTAGGGTTGATGCTATTATGAATGATCGATCATATATTATAGACTATATCAGAAGATTTGTTTATCAGACAAGAGAAATAAAACAAGCAATAGAAAAGAATTTGTTTGGGACAATATATGATATCGTAATTAGATATACTAGGGGAATAAGACATGAAGCCTGTCACGCCATCGATATGGTCTGTAATTTATTAGGCATTCAGCATCAAGATGAGTTAGAAATTAAAATTCTTCCATATCAGCTTAAAGATGGGCATGAGGGTGACCCTTCTCTGACTGTGCATATGGTACATGACAAATGTAAAAATATTGTGTTCTTGCCTTCTGATGGAAAACATCATTCTATTTTTGAAATAGAAATTCATTGTGATGCAGGGAAATTTATATTAGAAAATCACGGTGCTTTATTAAGACATATAAAAGTTGTACAAGAAAAAATATATGGTAATTATTATAATCTTGATTCTGATTATTTTAAAGTAGAAAAGACAAATATACATACAGCCTTATTTGGTTTAACCGAGAATGTTCTAGGCTGTATAAATAAAACACAAGAGCCAGAATGTAGTATATCTGATGCAGTATTAGTCCAACAAATTTTAGAAAATATAATGAAGAAACACAATGGATAATTTTAAATTTGAATTAGGTGATGGAGTAAAAGACGTAATAACAGGATTTACAGGAATTGTCGAATCACGCACACAATATATAACAGGTTGTAATGTTTATGGATTAAACAGCAGAAAATTAGATCAGAGTGGCAACACTATTGATGTGAAATTTTTAGATGAACACAGATTAGAAAAAAAAGGAAAAAAATTTAGTTTGCCTGTTGTTAAGAATAAAAGCAATAAAAAAGGCGGGCCAAGTTCTGCTGATCAATTCCCACACACAAAATAAAGGAGAAACACAATGCCTAAATTAGCAATAAATGGTGGAAACAAAATAGTCAATATACCTTTTCCAGATCAATACACAACCGGACTCTCTGAAAGAGAAGCTGTGTGGGAGCATATGCATAGCGGCAAGTCATTATCTAATTATCGAGGGAACTGGATAAAAGAATTTTGGGGGGGTGACAAAGTACGTAAATTTGAACAAGAATTTGCTGAAAAATTTAATGTTAAATATGCAGTCGCTGTAAATTCTTGTACCTCAGCTTTGCAACTAGCTTGTATTGCTGCTGGTCTTGAAAAAGGAGATGAAGTGATAGTAACACCTTGGAGTATGAGCTGTTCTGCGACTGCTCCTCTTATCTGTGGTGCTATTCCTGTATTTGCTGATATTGGAAGAGATGATTTCTGCTTAGATTATAATTCTGTAAAAAGTAAAATAACAGAAAAAACAAAAGCAATAATAGTTGTGGATTTATTTGGACAACCATATAAATATGAATTAGACAACCTAGCAAGAAAACATAATTTAATAATCATAGAAGATGCTGCACAAGCAATAGGATCTAAACGAGGTGCATTATATGCAGGAGGTATTGGAGATATTGGTTGTTTTAGCTTTACTCAAGGCAAGCATCTTACCTGTGGAGAAGGTGGTATGTTGGTTACTGATGATTATGAAACAGCTTTTAAAGCTGCTTTATTACGAAATCATTCAGAAGCTGTTGTTAGTGCCAATGATAAAAACAGATTGTTTGTAGACAAATATAGTAAATTTTTTGGGTTTAATTTGAGAATGACTGAATTACAAGCAGTAATAATGTCGGAGCAACTTAAAAGATTAGAGGGTTATATATATGATAGAGTAGAAAACAGCAGAAGTATAAGTGAAAAATTGTGTGCTTTCCCTTTTATTTCAAAACCTGTAATCAATAAAGAATGCACTAATTCTTATTATGTCGATCCATATTATTTTGATCAAAGTAAATTATTATCTAATGGGTCTGCCACAAGAGACATGTTTATAGCAGCAGTAAAAGCAGAGTTAATGGGAGAGAAAAGCAGACCTGATCGTCCAATGCTTGGGTGTGGTTATATAAAACCTCTTTATAGAATGCCAATTTTTGCTAAAAATTATGGTGATGATGATAATCTTAAATTTTCTGATAGTGACTATGAAAGAACATTTCCAAATGTTGAAAAATTATGGAAAAAAGATTTTTTCTTATCACTTTACCACAGCTTACCATTAGAATTTAATGATATAAACAACATAGTGAATGCATTTGAAAAAGTATATTCTAATTTAGGAGAACTTGTAGACACAAAGCAACCAAATGGATGGCATCTGTCACAATTAAGTTAAGGAAATGATATGGAAAAAATAAGATTTATTGCAGATATAGGAAGTAATCATAACAATGATCTAAGTAGAATAAGATTGTTGATTGAAGAAGCAAAACAAGCTGGATGCTGGGGAGTTAAATTCCAATTATTTAAAGCAAAAAAGTTGTATGCTCCAGGACACATACCAGAGGACTTAAAAGACAGTGAACTTAATCCAGCTTTTATAAAGAATATTGCTGCTATTTGTCTTGATAATAAAATAAAATTTGGGTGTACTCCTTTTGATTTAGAGAGTGTTGATGTAATAAAGCCATATGTAGATTTTATTAAAATCAGTTCTTTTGATATTCTTAGATTAGGTTTAATATTAAAGTGTGCAAAAACAAAAATTCCTCTTCATATATCAACAGGCATGGCTAATACTGATGAAATCAGAAAAGCAGTAATTGCAGCTAATTGTGTTCATGTTTTATATGATTGTGTTTCTAAATACCCAGCTAAAACAGAAGATATAAGTATGCACAAATTACAAGCTTTTGATACAACTTTAAATACTTTAATGTCACAAGTGAAGTATAAAGGATGGTCAGATCATTCAAGAAAAGAAGGAGTAATAATTGCAGCTGTTTGTAATGGAGCGAGATGGATAGAAGTACATCTTGATCGTGTTGATTATAAAGGAATTGAAAGTAAGCACGGACATTGTTGGGATATGTTTGATTTAAAAATAGCAATAGAAAATGCAAATGATGCATATAAAGTCATGGTTAATATGTTTGCATTTAGTACTGAAGAAGAGAGAAGACAAAGAGCTGATTCAAAAGATGGATTACGCCCTATGCAAATTGCAAGAAATTGGGAAGGAGAAAAGATATGAGTTGGGATGAAGTAGAAGGAGTGGAGTGGTTAATAACAGGTGGAACAGGCAGTCTTGGAAAAGCTATTGTTGAATATCTGTTACGAAATAAAGAAGCAAAAGGAATAAGAATTTATAGCAGAGATGAGTACAAGCAATGGAAAATGAAACAATTTATTCAAGAAAATTATGGACGAACTGCTCCTGTATCATTTCTTATTGGAGATGTGAGAGATAAAGAAAGACTTAGTAGGGCATTAAATGGTGTAGATTATGTAACAAATGCCGCTGCTATGAAACAAGTCCCCGCTTGTGAAGACGATCCAATGGAAGCAATTAAAACTAATATAAATGGTGCTATGAATGTAATAAACTGCTCCATTGATGCAGGTGTTAAAAAAGTAATGCACATAAGCACAGATAAAGCTGTGTATCCAATCAATCTTTATGGAGCCACTAAGACAGTAGCTGAAAAATTATTTATAGACGGCAATACATATGCGCCCGAGAGAACTTTGTTTTCTTGTTGTAGGTATGGAAACGTGCTAGGGAGTAGGGGATCTTTAATACAGCTCATACAGGAGAAGATTAAAGCAAATCAACCCATCCCATTAACACATCCAGATATGACTAGATTTTTTGTTAGCTTGAAAACAATGGTTCCTTTTATTATTGATAAATTACTTACTATGGAAGGATCTGAAATATTTATTCCTGAAATGCAGAGTTGTAGAATAATAGATCTTATTTCTTGTTTTGGTAAAGACTTAACTGTAGAAGAAATAGGAATTAGAGAAGGTGAAAAATTACATGAAGACATTATTTCATCAGAAGAAATAAAACATACAAAAAGATATTTTGGATCAGATAAGAAATTCGGTTACTTCATGATAACAAGTGATATCAATCCAGATTACAAAGAAGGGATGAATAAAGATTCTTTGAATAGTTTTAATAATACACACAAATTAGAGGAGAATGAACTTCAAGATTTTATAAAAGATTTTATGGAGGAAAACAATGGTGCGAACAATGTATAAAATCACTTTAAAAGATGACACAAAAATAGTGTTGGCATCTTTTTGTCGTACTTTATTAAATGACCCTAAAATTTCATCTCACTATTACTCTTGGTTTAGTAATCCAGAAGTCACTAAATATAATAGTCACGGACTATTCCCTAAATCAAAAGAAGAGATGAATTATTTTCTTGATGGTTTAGATAAATCAAATACTAATATGCTTTGTTATGCTATTTTAGTGGATCATACTGATTCTTTAAAAAAAGATTCTGCGTTTTCTTACACACACATAGGTAATGCTAGTCTTCAAGCAATAAATTGGGTTAATCGGAGTGCTGAACTCGCTATTGTTATTGGTGAAACAGAATTTTATGGCAAAGGAATTGGAAAAGCTGTTTGTAACAAACTATTAAAACATGGATTTGAAAAACTTAATCTTCATAAAATTTGGACAGGAACAGCTTCCACAAACTCTGGCATGCGTACTATAGCAAGTAGAATCGGAATGGTTGCTGAGGGAAATTTTAGAGATGGTATGTTTTTAAATGGTGAATATGTAGTTATCTCTTGTTATGGCATATTATCAGAAGACTATTTTACTTTTCACAGAAGGGCAGAAGATCCCGAAACAGAAAAGGTTTTATTGGAAAAAGAGATAAAAAGAATTGATGCTCTTAAAAATAATCAAGAAGGTGAGACATTTGAAGAAGAATATGTTGATCCAAGAAAATCATCAAGGAAAACATTATGACAGATTCTAAAATTTATTCTGATGTTTATAAAATAGAAAAAATAAGAGACACTAATAACACACTTTGGATGAATATTTTAAGAATAGCTTTAAGAGAATCGCAAGAAGAAACACAAGAAGTATTACGTAGAATCAACAAAAATGACATCAATATAAGTGAATTATTAAAAGAAATAGCAAGATCGGAGAGTTGAATGGAGAATAAAAACTTTGAAAAAAATATTAAAATAATAGAAGTATTTAACAAAGAATATGCAAAAGCAATATTAGCATGTAAAAAAGAAGACTGGATAACACACACCAGAAGTAAGAACAGAGACTTTAATTTTATAATAAAATCAGATGCTAATATTTTATATCCTGCTTATGATATGGAGAATGCTAGAAAACAAATAAGAGAAAATGTAAAGGGATCTAAATTTGAAAATAATGATGCCAGCGTAATTATTGGAATTGGGTGCGGTCACTTGCTTAAAGCCATATTAAGTAAAAAAGAGAAAAAACATATAGTTGTTGTTGTAGAACCGTGTTTTGAATTATTAAATACAGCACTCAACAATTATGATTTTTCAGAGTGGCTTAAAGAAAGTGGATTAGTATTAGTGTCTGATTTGATTGGAGCGAGACAAGCAATTCAATTTATAGATGCTAATACTATTATTGAGAAATGGTTGTTAACAGTTGAAGCCTATACAACTATCAAAATTTCTATCTATAAAGATTTTGTTGAAGAAGTGCAAAATACCATAAATCAAATACAGTGTGGAACAGGAACAATCATGGCAGCTGGAAAAGAAATAGCCTTGAATGACATTAAAAATGTACCAAATGTTATAGGTTTTCCAGGAGGAAGCTCTCTATTTGATAAGTTCAAAGGCAAACCTGCAATATTAGTAAATACTGGACCAAGTCTTACTAAGAATATTCATATATTGAAAAAGATATACGAAGAAAAATCTGCTTTGATATTGGCAGTGGGACAAGCATTAAGAGTGTTGTTATCCTATGATATAGTTCCAGATCTTATTACAACAGTTGATTATGGAAAAGTAAATATTACACATTTTAATGGATTGATGGAAAGTCAAGTTCCTTTAGTAGCTCTTAACCGAACACATGCAGAATTATTAGATAAATGGCAAGGACCAAAATTTATAATATCAACTCCTTATCATGAAGCATATGAAGGAACTTCAGCATCTATTTTAAAAGATAAAGGTTATTTAGATCAAGGTGGTTCGGTCTCACACTTTCTTTTTAGTCTTGCAAATAAAATGGGTTGTAACCCTATTGTTTTAACAGGTCAAGATCTTGCTCTTACTGATGGAAAATCACACATAGTTAATGCAGACAGTCAAGGTGATGTTAGAATAGATAGTGATGGCATAATACAATGGAAGGTTGAAGACAAACGTTCACCAGAATTAGATGGTAAAGAACACCAAATGGGATTTGCTACTTATGTTGATGGATACTTCGGAGAAAAAGTTCTCACAAACATAGGGTTAAAATCTTTTATTACTAGCTTTGTACATATGATAAAAGCAATGCCTGAAGTAGAAGTCATAGATGCTACTCAAGGCGGTGCTAGAATAGAAGGTGCGAAACAAATGTCACTCAAAAAAGTAAAACAATTATATTGTAAAAATGATCTTAGCAAGATAAAAAGAAGTATTGTGAAAATATATAATTCAGAATTTAAAAAAGAAGCATCCAATCTTAAAAAGAAAGTCAAATCTGCAATATCTATTTTTGAAAAAGAATCATTTGATATGAAGATGCTGAAAGAAGCAGCTGAATTAGGCTTGAAATGGAATGAAAAGATTAAGCATGCTGATGAAACTGGAAATACTTTTGCGGTTAAAAAAGCATTAAAACAAAATGAAAAATATTCTAATGAAGCAAAAGAGTTGGCATCTAAAAATTCATTATTAGTCAGTTCTATTTATTCAGAGAGTAGACAAATAGGTGGTAAAGAATTGGCAGTTGAAGGAAGACTGCGTTATAAAATAGATAGTAAAGACGAGCTTAAAATAAGACTCAAAAGAAATAAAATAATATTAGAAGCAACAAGCAGAGAAGCAGAAAGTCTTAACAAGACATATGAAAAGACTATAGAAAAATTAAGAAATCTACATAAGAACAAATATAAAAGTTTAGAAAGAGATGACAAAATACCAAACTTAAAAGATGCAGCTGATTTTTTAAAAAAAGGAAGTTGGGCTGTTCCTTATATAGAATCTTGTAGAATAATAAATGATCCTTCATATAATTCTGATGTATATGTAGAAGCATTAAAAATACATAGACAATGTGTAAAATTAAAAAACAGATCGTTAGCAGAAAGTAAAAAAATACCAGATGAAACTAAGTTAATAGAATATAATGAGTTAGTTTATGTAGCCACTGTTATTGGCAGAGATAAAAAAGACTTTAAAACTGCACAAACTTTGTTAAATAAAGCAATAAAGTTAATGCCAAAATTTCCCACTGCTGTTTGGGGCAAAGCTACTATATTGTGTTTTTCAAAGAAGTATGAAGAAAGTCTTGCAGAATATAATAAGTTAATAGAATTAGTTCCTGATAATACTAGGATGAAATTTGAAAGAGCTTTAGTTCTTCTTAATATTGATATAGATAAAGCCATAAAAGATCTTTCAAAAGTAATTAAAGTCGACCCTCAATATAATTATTTCTTAAAAAATCTTGCCAGAATATTATCTAAAAAAGGAGAAGGCAGAAAATCAATAATTGCTTATGAAAAGTACTTAGAAAAATATGATTATGATGAAGAAGCACACAAGGAATTAAGGGTTTTGTTAAGTATTTATGGCAAGAAAAGACTCTGATTTAGCCTTAAATAATGGATGTCCCGTAAGCCCTGATAAAACCAGGGCTTATCTTATACTTTTTTCTGTGTTTCTTTGTTTTGTTGTTTACTTTGTTTCATTAGTTTAGTATATTAGTATTATAAGAAACAAAAAACAAGGAGAAACAAAATGAAAATAACACTAGAAACAATAAGAACAAAAACATTTGTTGGAACAAACGGAGACGGTAGAATAATGGTAACAAATGTTAAAGCATTAAATGAAGAAGAAATAGAATACATTAAAAACAACAAAAAAGAAATATTGTCTACTCTAAGCAACGAAAGAACAGAGACAAAAAAAAGCGAAAAACAGGCTAGATCTGATATGGCTCGTTATAAAAATCGAGAAATAAATTTTGATAACAATAATGGACATGAATAATGAAAACTAAAATAACAGATTACACAAAAGAACAAAGAAAGCAATTAAGAGTTGTAAGATCACACAAATTAGCAGACGGTCTATATAATGTGTCTTACGTAATTAGAAATTTTGAAAATAACACCGTAACAACAATGCAAATTAGTGTAATTGAAAATGTCGGCGGTGTTAAGGCAAGCTTGTTGCACCATTTAACTTAAATAGCCTATAACTCCCCCTGCGATAACATCAATGGGGGATTCTATAACCGAGGAGTATCAATCATGAAAAAAGAATACAAAGTACAAATAGCAATGAGAAAACATTATCATAGTGAAGTAAAATCTTTTAAAAGTACTATCAAAGTACTTGAACGATGCAAAAAAGATTTTGATGACGCTATATACACAGATAATCTTGACAACTATATAGGAGAAGTTAATGAAGATCTTAAACATGCAGAAAGTAGATTTGATAAGTATGACAAAATTATAAAAGATTTAAAAGATTCTGGGGATATTACTATTTCTGAATACAATATTACACAGGTGAGGATAAGAGGATGAAAAAACTAATAATATTATTTATGCTTTTAGCAAACACAGTATATGCAGATACAATCCCAGGTTGGTTAGAACTAGACTTAAGTTTACAGAAATGGGATTGTATCTATGATAAAGATTTTAATGACAATTTTTATGAAACAAAAATAGCTTTTAAATATGGAGCAAAATATAAATGGTTTAAACCATATTTTTTTGGTAATCTTAAAACACAATTTATTCACGGAAATGAATTATTACAAAATTTTCCATTTAGAGACTCCTATACTGTAGGAACAGGTGTTAAGTTTTTTGATTTATTGTATATAGAGGCGGCACACACTTGTTCTCACAAAGTAATATCAAGTTCTGCTTCTATTATTAAAGATGACTCTAAATTATATGATTCATTTAAACAATATACACACAATCATTTTAAAATAGGATTATCATTTAAAATAGATTAGTACTAATGGCATAAAGTTTCCTTTATGCCATTGTGTTTAAATGTGAAATGCATACCTATACAGTCTTAAGTCATCATTGTTATAGTCTAAATAAGCAACATCAGTGCCATTCATAACAGCAAGTCCTGGTTTATCAGCAAGATTTATATCTAGCCCGATACCTACTTGTGTCCAATCAGTTCCATCAAATCTATAAGCTCTTAGTTCTTCAGTAGTTCCATCGATAAGAGATATGTCGGTACTATTAAAAGCACTCAACCCTTCTCCATCATTTCCTCCGAATCCAGGAATATTAAGATCATTACCTACTTGTGTCCAATCAGTTCCATCAAATCTATAAGTTCTTAAATCAGCATTTACATCGTCTAAAAAAGCTATATCTGATTCGCTTAAAGCAGTTAAATCAGGATCTCCTACACCTGCTATATTTAAACTATTACCTACTTGTGCCCAATCAGTTCCATCAAATCTATAAGTAGTAAGGTTCTTAGATACAGAATCACAAATAACAACATCGGTGCCATTTAAAGCAGTTATCCCGACATGGCTGGTAGCTAATCCAGGAATATTAAGATCATTACCTACTTGTGCCCAATCAGTTCCATCAAATCTATAAGTTCTTAAATCAGTATTGTCACCTTCTATATAAGCAACATCAGTACTGTTTAAAGCAGCAAGACCGCTATTATTAGCAGCATTGGCAATATTAAGATCATTACCAACTTGTGCCCAACCAGCACTGCCAAATCTATAAACCCTTAAATCGTCGTTAGTAAGACCAAACATAGCGAGATCGGTACCATTTAAGGTAGCGAGTGAAACTCCACTACATCCACCAGGAATTGGAAAATCCGCTCCAACTTGAGATGCTCCCAGGAACTCTACTCTGTTAACGACCTTAACTCCATTATCAAAACAATTATCAAGATTATAATTGAAAGAAAACCCATTTCTATATCCAGCTCCACTGCAATTAAAAACTTTACAATTTCTATATAAAACAGTATCATTGTTTGATGCAGTACCTGATATTTCAAACCCTGTAAAAGAAGCATCTGAAATCAAACCAGAAACCATACAATTTTCATATAACACATAATCAGCTGCCAGCAAGAAGGCTTGAGTTGCAACAGTCATTCCGCCTGCACCCTTAATCCAAACATTACTTATTTTAGCGTGGTCTGCATTTATATTAAAATAAAAACCAGTATCACCATTGTTTATAAATGCACCAGGCTCAAATTTAAACTCTTTACAAACATTGATGCTAATTACTCCATAACTGTCACCATCACTAAGGAAAGAAGTAGATCCAGAAACTAAATAACCTGCTGCATTATTTTTCACCAGTACCGAACTATATGCATCTTTTATTTGATATGCATTTGCACCAGTTCTTTCAACAATTTCATTAAAATCTGCTTGGCTGTTTATTACTGCATCATATCCAGCATTTGTTAATTGCTGAATTGCAGCAAGCAACTGACTGTATTTATCAGTTGCTTTTGTCTGAACTGTTAATCCAGCACCCTCCACTACTCCTGCAATTTCTTCCTGAACAGAATTTAACCATTCCGCATTAACAACAGCTCCAGGTGGACCATTAGTAAAGAGATTGCTTATATTATTATCACCTTCTGTTCTGTGCATAATTTCCCCCTATTAAGCTCCTTTAACCGACCATACTGGTGGCTCAAATCTCCATTTTCCTATTGCAACTCCACTATCATCACTGTGCTCTACATATCCCAATACTATTTGAGAAGCTGTAGTAGAAACAACAGCAATACTTCCAGCAAGTCCGCTTGCTAAGAAAATTGCACTTCCTATAAAGCCAGAAAAAGTTGCAGAAAAAGAACTGTCATAAATAATTCCTTTCATAAGCATTTCAGCAGTAGCATCATCTGATGTATATGAGTTCATTGCAAGTGCTAGAACTCCTGTTGTTGCAGAATCTGCTGCGTCTGCTCTCTCCCAAGTTCCTGATGCTGTTAAATGCATAACATTCATAAACGAACAATCAGAACCAACTATTTGGCTATACTCAATCCAACCCTTTGCAGTCTTGTCTGTTGTTATTTTCATAGCACTTGGTTGTGCCCAGAAATCTCCTGGGTTCGCAAATTCTGATTCCATTATTGTTACTATAATATCTCTTAAATCTTGAGGGGAGATGTTCCCTGTTACATTATCAGCTGCTAATGCTAATATCTGCGCTCTAGTTCTTTGTGTATCAGCCATTTTAATTTCCTCCTATTATTTTAAAAGAATCCATCTGAAAAACCATCTGGTTCAAATGAACTTCCATTGTGTGTGTCAAAAGACAAATCAAATCCATGATCAAAACCTCCTATCAAGTACTCTCCATTATACTCATGCATTGCATTAAAACCTATGTCAAATCCTTCATCAAAACCAACTATTGGAATGGTGTCATCATTAACCGGCATTGCATTAAAACCTATGTCAAATCCTCTATCAAAACCAATTCCATAATAATCATATAAAGTTATCATATGTGCTGGTTTTAACTCATCTATTTTATTTATTAAAGCTCGTAATAATGCATTCCTTGTCTGTGACCAACTGGGGTCCATCGAAAGCATCATGTCAAAGCCATTACTAAATCCTGTACCAAAACTTTTTTTATCTCCTTGCGCATCTGATCTAACTAAAAAGAAAAACAAATTATCAAGTCCACCACAAGCATCTCCTGCTCTGCTAACACCTGCTATAAAAGGAATAAACTCATATATATAAATAGTGTAATTTATAGCACCTGCAATTTCTATGAAATAATTTTTATATTGTCCACCTACTGCTATTTGTCTAGCAAATACTGCTGCTTGCCTGTCTGCTAAAACTGTTTCTGGTTCAGTTATTCCATAATCTTTTTCATGCTCTGTTATGAGTTCAACTGCTCGCCTTGGGTCTCTTTCCTTTAATAAATCATAAGATCTTCCATCCACTCTAGACAGTTCATCAGAAACAGAAAGAAGAAGTTGATCTATTACAGAATCAGGATCTTTTGTTATTGCTTTCCCTGGAGGAAGTAATGATTTAAGTAGTTTCTTATACTCTTCTGCAGATCTACCCATAATTCCTCCATGTAATTTCACCAAAAACAGGAACTCTATTGATAGGAATAGCAATATCATCATCTGGTACATTGAGTTTGTGGACAGTTAAACTTGCAGCAGATCCGACTGCTGCACTTATATCAGAATAATATTGTGTTTCACCTGGACCACCAAAATTTAATAAATAATCTTCAAGTTGAGCAGTAACTTGTGTTCTTACGGCAGAATTGTTTGGACTAATACTTATATCAAAATCAACTGCATATAAACTAAGAACTACCATATGTAGGCCCGCTTTTGCCCCTACTGGCACACCAATAGTAAGACCTGTAGTTGGATCTATGTGTTCTATTAAATATTCTTTTGTACTCTCCATTTCATCAGTACTTGGAATTATACTAGCGTCATTATCTCTAACATATGCAACACCAATTGTTCCTCTTCCTTGATATTGAGGAAAAACCCAAACCCTAGTATTACCAGATATTTCTAATGTCCAACTTGCATAATCAAATTCAGCACCGCCATGTGGAGGAGTTCTTTTTCTAGTTAAGACTCTGCTACGATATGATTCATCTTCTTCTTCCTCTGTTCCACCATCTATACCAGCAACACCGACAGTTATTTTAGTATCAACACCAGCTATTGGTGATATGAAACTAAGTAAGATTCCGCTGTCATCATTATATTCACTTCCTGCATCTTTAGCTGTAAAATCAACAGAGAAAGTTCCAGTGGCTCCAACACTAACCTCTTCATCAGTCAAATAAGTATAACCTGCACTGCTTTCTAATTCAGTTTTAGCTGGGATAACTGCAAGATAAGTTCCTGTCCCAGCTCCGGTTCCTGTTGCCTTTTCTGTCTCTGTTTTCACAACACCATATTCATTTCCCTGTGTCTCCAGATTATCTGTGTTAGCAGTAAGCACAAACAACTGATCTTTCTGATATTCTAAAAAGCCATATAAAAGATGAATACTCCCTGCAAAAACCCTAGCAAATATTTTTGCCAAACTTCTTCTAAGTAAAGAGAAAGCATTTTGTATTCTTGACTTCATATCATTTTGTACTCTTGTGTCTATTTCTTCTAATGTAGGTCTATCAAATGGCATATTTTAAACCCTCCTTAAGCAACTTGTGCATTCCACAAATCATCAAATTCATATACTTCAATAGTTCCGTCTTTCTTTTTTAGCTCAACAGATATAATCAATATTGGTGTTGTTGCAGTTCCTTCTCTTGTAACTTCTACTTCAACACCAGCAACGACACCATCATCTACCATCCATTCTAATGCGTCTTGTGCATATTCTTTTGCTGCATTTATAGTTTCTTGTGTTGTTTTCGCCCGATCTAATAACCATAATTTAGAACCAATCTGATCATCTTCCTCAAGCAAGTCACCCCACCAACCTTTTTTATCATTTATATCATCTAAATCATCATCGTCATCAGCTCTTCTGTCTAAAAACAAACTAAGAATAACAGCTGTCTCTAATCCCGACTCTCTAACAAAGTCTTCTTTTTCAAAGGAGATATCTCCTTGCATCAGCTCTTCTTCCCATATTATTTTCATATCACTCATAATTATACCTTTATGTAATAGGATAAATACTTGTTATAGTCACAGCACTTAATACATATGTATTAGTTGCTACACCATATGTGGTTATGTGAGATACAATAGCATTTCCCATAGCTCTCATTATTAAAGTTTGATCTGCAACACTAGCATCATGAACATCCTCAAGACCACTTAATGCTGCTTGGATATCCGCCCTGATTGCATCCCCTAATATATCTCCATTCATTGCCATGATTAACCACCTTTTAATTTTAAAATGCCCGCTACATTTCCACCATGAGTTATTCCAGTAAGTGGGCAAGTTTTTATAACATTTGGAGCAAATAAGCTGGCATCCCCTGTGTCTAAAGTTATTCCATCACTTCCCATAGTAACTTTGTTTCCGTTTTTGTCTTCTATTTCTATTCCATTTGAAGTGAGAGTTATTTTATTTTCTTCTTTATCATATATTCTAACTTCTCCTTCTTTTAAATCTTTCGGTCTGCTATCTCTGTGATGTGTTTTTAAAGCAATTCCTTGATCCCTATTCCCGTTTATAAAGGCAATCGTTACTTCTGTGCTGCCATCAACAGGAGGATTAGAAATAAATCCATAATCATTTGGACTTTCAACATCTGTAATAGTTTCATCTTTAAGGCCTATTACTTGTATTTTCATCGTCTTTTCTGAATTATTAACCGCTGATAGTATTGCTCTGCCCACTAACAAAAATATTTTTCTTCTTATAGGGGCGAGTGCTCTGCTTATCCCTTCCATCATGAGTCAAACCTCGTCTTTATTTTTATGTCGCCTGCTTCACCTGAAAAAATATCCTTGTCTGCTAAAGTTAATATTGTTGAAGTTTCTTGATATTTATCATTTTCATTTTCTCCAGTATCATACAAATATTTTGCTTCAATTATTAGTAATGTTTCATTAACATCAAGCAATTTGTCTTCAACTTTAACTAATTTGTTGATTCCCCATATGTCACCATTGCTTTGTGTCCAACTTGGTATCTTATATTGTATGAGTCTACTAAGTCCTGCTCTGAGCCTTGCTTCCCACCTAGCTCTACTTTTGCATCTCCCTGTGTCAGCTTCTCTGTCCATAAAAATAATATTTGGTCTGTTCCTGCTAACTACAGCATCATTAAAAGTGAAACTACAGTTGATATAATCTGACAAACTTTTTTCATCAGTTCCTATGCCATAACCTTTTGCTGTATAATTACTAAATCTATCCCTATCTGATTGAAGATATGAGCCACTACTAGCATTTACATTATATTGTATTGGGTCATTTGTCTTCCCTGTTTCAGTAGCTTTTGTCAAAGTCAACTTGCCATCTCCAAGACTTATTGGGATCACTCCTATATCTCTACACAGATCTATTATTAAATCTGCTACAGACACACCTTCACTTGCCTTAAAGGTCTCTATCGTGGTTAAAACAGTGTTTTTGGCACTGTCCTCAACTGTGACTTCAATAGAAAAAGGAGTACAGAGTTTCTTTATTATAGCAACTACAGTTTGCTTCTTAAATTCATTATTACTTCCAGTATAAGGGCAATCAACTAAATCTGCTGTCTTGTCTCTCCCTACAAACTGTAAACTAAAATCGCCTTCTCCATATTTTATTGGTATTTTATCAATATATCCGTCACAAATAGTTGTGTTTCCGATGACAGCTTTTGCTTCTGCTCCCATCTTGATTTTCCATTTTTCAAAATCACCTTCTGTATAATCAAAGGTTTCAAATGCAAATTCTCCTGCAATTTCAAGCATACTTTTCTTAATATACATATGTGACCAGTTAACATAATTATAATTGTTAACATTAAGAGAAAAATTATCAAGAACTTTTGTGGTCATTAGTCTTCCAGTATCCTTATTTCTTCATTACCTGGAATAAATCCAGGGTGTTTTATTATTGTTTTATTTTTATTAAATATTTCAGAACATCTGTCTAAATCTAAATATTTATCATACGAGAGCACCAAAGTGGATGAGATGTCACTTGGGCTTTCATAATCTATCTCTTTTGTTAATGTATTTGATATGTTAGTCATTTCAACAATAAAAGAAGTTTTCATTTCTTCTGCTGCCAAAAACATATCAGTGTTATTTATCTCTAATTGATTGCCAAGCCTGTTCTCCATGTAATCATCAAATGCATCAAGGACATCTGCAAGAAGACTTAGTAATTGATTTTGGCTGCTAAAATTTATTCTTATACCAACCCTTGTTGCAAATATTAAAAGTTGTAATTTAATTGTATTTATACATATGGTCAAATTGTCATCTTGTGTCTCCATAACTGACCCAATCTCTTCTTCTTTAATAGCTTTAACTGCTGCAAGCATTTGAGAAACAACCGAAACACCTAAACTTTCTGGTATTGAATCACCATCTAAAGTATAAGAATTTCCCCTAGTTGTACCACTGCACCCACCTACAACCCCTGAATTTACAGCATCTCCCGCCATTCCTACCAAGTTACCAAAGCTTTCTGATGCTGCTTGAAGTGTTTCAAACAACTCACAAGGAGCATTAAGCACCAATGCCAATGTATTTATTGCTGTTCCTATGGCTCCTGTTGCTGCATTTACAGTAGACCTCACAACATTATTTACGCTACTAACAGCGGTTTGTATCTTTAACAGAACACTTGTCAATGGACTGATTAAGTTCTGTACAAAAGATGCTGTAACATTCATTATATTTATAAAACTATCTATTGACAAGTTATTAGCTGCAACAGCTTTATCATCAATTATCTTTTTAGAATCTTTTGTTTCTCCTGGAAATAAAGAAGTTTGCTCTAAATCAAATTCAATATCAAATTTAGCAATGCCTCCTTCATCAAAACTTTCCGCTATTGCCCAACGACTTGCATGAACTCTTAATCTGCCGTGGAAAGGATGTATCAAAGTCCCTGGACCACGAACGTTTTGGAGTTTGTCTAAGAGTTTATCCCTCTGCTGGAAATAATCAAAATTATTCTCGGCATTCTGTACAACAAAAGCATTTATGGTAAATTTAACCAACGTTGGCCCTTGATCTACTGTAACAGTTCTTTTCTGCCAGCGTTCTATTTCTTTTATTCTTCTGCCACCGGAAGTCTGCGTTTTTATAACACCAAAACTAACTCCTCTCCAACTAGCTGGCTGTAAATTGTCTTTCCAGTCCATTTTACTCCCTACCTTGTGACCGCACCAAGTTCTGGCCCTGTAGCTACTTTTATATTACTTTTTCCCTGTCTTTCTTTCCACTTATCAACAACTAAATTTCCGTCTTTCATAATTCTTAAAGTGATATCTGTTTTAGACTGAGACAGTCCAGTCATCATAGCTTTCAACTCAGAGTAATCAAGAACCTTTTTGCCATCCTTTTCCCTAACTTTAAGACCAAGTCCTGGCATACTATCAACACCAGCTATTTGCATTTGTTGAAGAAACATTTTTCTGGTCCCTTTTCCTTCCATTAAATTTTGCTTTGTGTACTTTCCTTTCTTCCCGTGTTCAAGAAACTTCATTGCTTGAGCTTTTTTATTTATTGCATTTTTTCCTGATAATGCATTATACATATCAACAGGAGCTGTTTTCATATACCTAAAAATATTTTTATAAGTCTTTGCTTCAAAAAGAGACCTTAAACCTTTAACAGATTCACCAACAGCCCACATTAACTTGCTAAGAAGCGGCAACACAATATCACCAACAACTTGAGCAGTTACCATCAAAGTCGCTTTAAACTTCTCCCATTCGTGTCCTGTTTTATTAACACCATTAGCAACTTCATCAAATGCAGTATCTAATGCACCAGTGCTATTTTTCATTTGCAGTAATTTTTTATCAAAATCATCTGTTTGTTTTCCTGTTAAAGCAAATACTGCTGTCAATGCTTCAGCTCTTCCAAATAATTTAGCTGCTTCTGTTTCACTTCCACCTGTTTGTTTCGCTAGCATCCTCAAAGACTCTGTCATGCCATTTTCTTTTACCATCGCTGCAGCACTTTCATACCCAAGTTTTTTAACATTAGCAGTCATAGATGATGTAGGTTTCAACATTGCTTTTAATATTGCTGCCATCTGAGTACTGACTTCTGCTGCTCCCCCAGTAACTCCTGTCAAAGTAGCAAAACCAGCAAATAATTCTTCTTGTGAGATCCCTAATTTAGCAGCGAAAGGAGTAACGCGTCCAATGCTTGCTGCTAATTGAGGAAAATCTGTCTGCCCTAATTTAACAGTCATAAATGCTAAGTCCGCTGCTTTCTTCATTGCTATCGCTGATGTGTCTCCATAACCTTTTGTAACTGCAGAAGTAAGAGCAATGGCATCAGTGGTAGTAGCCATACCAGCGGCAGCAGCTTTTGCATTAATCTTTAACTGATCTAATGATTCACCACTATCTCCAAATGCAGATATTACTTGATACAAACCACCAGCAAGATCATCTGTTGATCTTCCTAATTCTTGCGCCATATCTTGAACACCTGATTTAAGAGCGAGCACTCTTTCTGTGCTTCTTGGTATTAGTGTTGCTATATTTGCCATTGATTTATTAAACTTCATAGACATATTGATAATAGCAACTCCAAGAGCAGCAACTCCAAGTCTCATAGGAATTACACTGCCCAAACTATTTTCCATCCCTTTTGAAAATTTCCTCATTCCAAGCCTTGCTCGTCTTGCACCAGAAGCAACTTTTTTACCTAAAGAAGCACCTAATTTTGAAGCAGAAAGAGAAGCTCTTTTCATAGACGCAGAAGCTCTTCGCATTCCTTCGGAAAGTTTCTTTGTAGTGGCGTCAAATAAAACACTTACTTTAAATTGTTTATCGCCCATCAGCTATTCTCCTATAAATTTTGCTGCCCCTTCTGCCCAAAATAAAAAATCTTCAAAGTAAAAATTCATTATCTCTTCTGCTGAAAACTTAAAAACATTAGCAACACCCCATATCGAATCGTTTAAATCATTAAGATATGAAGTGTCTTTTAGAAAAAACCATATAACTTTCTAACCTTATCCAAAATATTATTGATGTCTTCAACATCCAGTTCCTCTAAAAACTTGACATCAATGTCGGTAAGTATAGAAATAAATGGTAAAAAAACAATCGGATTAAAATTTGGATCAGCCTCACTATCAAATAATTCAGAGGGTATTCCACGCAAATGTTTCACTCTTAATCTTGGAGGAAAAACAAATTTTTCAATTTCTAAAATATCACCTGCTTCAGTAGCAACTGAAATTGGATATTTTAAATCAAGTGTTGTTTCTTCAAGAATTTCTTCAATAAGCTCTTTGGCTTCAACTCTATTCCTGTGACTGCTTCTTCTAACTATCTTTTTCTCTTCCATCTCAAAATCCTTTTTCAAATTTCTTTTTTACTATTGCTTGCCTTCTACCCAGAAAGCTCCTTCAAATCTGACGGTGACTTCTCCTTCACCACCAGTAAGCTCCATATTATTAGTACAAGTCGCACCATCCATAGTATAGGTTTTACCAACTCCACCAGCAGCTTTGTATGCAATCGTTCCGTTGCCATTTATTGCTGCAAGATCAGTCAAGCTGACATCATCTCTGTCTGTGATAGTTACTTCACAAAAGGCTGGAATAGGCTCTTCTGTGAATCCATGAAGACCGCCATCTCCAAGTACAGCCTTTCTTTCAAAAGCCGGCATTCCTGAAACACATAGTCCTCCAGCTTTTGCACCAGCTTTATTAAGTAATTTATTACCATTTACAACAACTTCAATTCTTCCTGTTATCTTAGCCATCTCTTTCCTCCTTTACAGAATAAACTGAATCAATCCAGCAAGTATCCTAAACTGGTTGACAAGGTCAGGTGGTAGTAAAACATTAACTCTATTCTTATCACCTGAATCTCTTTCAATTATTAAATTTGTAATAAACTCATCAAGATTTTCTATCAATCCTTTTTCTCTAAGCAAAGTAAAAAGAGCAACTGTCTCATCCTTAACTGTTCCAGGATTTGCTACATTAGTTCCGGGCTGAATAGGAAAATCATTATTCGCTAATTTGAATCTAGGAATTATAAATCTTGTGAGCATTCTTGCCTTATATTGATATCTTATTTCAGCTAAAGTAGCTAAAGTTTGAATGTCCAAATAACTAGCATCCGGAACTCCTGCTGCATTTGTCTGATATGTAGTTGCACATCTTTCAATAAGAACATTACCAACAGTGTCAGTTATCCAAGTTGCAATGCCATCATATAACAAAATGTTTCTTTCGCTCTTTATAAAACGATCTCCTTCTGTCGGAGCTAATATTCCTTTAAGTTTCAGATAATGTAATGGTCTTGCAGGATCTTGATTAAGATTAAATCCAGCAATAGCTGATAAAGCAGCCGCCCATTCTTCAGCAGTTGTTGGTGATTCATACGCGGACATTATTGTATTGTGTGGGCTATTTCTGCTATTCCCAAGTGTTGATGAATCAGCAAGGCTTTTATTAGCTGCTGTAAATCCATGTCCTTGAAGATCAACAAGTGGTCCATATCTTTCCTCTAATAAATCCTCAATAGATTTAAGATTAGTTGCATCTGTATAAGGTTGACAAATATAATGAAATTGTTCTTCACCTATTACAGCCCATGCATCTTCAAGATCTGGATCAGTTAATCCCCCAGCCATATCTGTAATTGTAGCACTATCTCCGAAGTTAACTGGCGAAGATTCTCCGGCATAATAATTTTCTCTGATATCAATTGCATTACCAAGTGTTCCAGCATTGACAGCAATTAAATTAAGAGCACTAGCAATATTCGTTGATGCTATTACAGGAAGTGTTGAATCTGCATTTACATTGGCAACAACTGCACTGTTTGCATCAGTGGTAGACCATCCACTATTTAATGTAGTATAACACTTAATACCACCAAGTAATAAATTAAAAACTTCTGTGCCACTCATACTAAAACCAGTTGCCGAAAGAGCAATTGAAAATTGAATCGTTGCACTTGCTTTTACTGCAGCACCTGCATCATCTAATGCAATTGCTTTTAATTCTGTATTTGGATTGTTCTTCTTAAAAATATTACACATTCTAGCCAATACAGATCCAGGACCAAAAAACCCATCAGCAAGTCCATCACTAGTAATACTTAAAACTGTTTCTGCTGGTGCTGTTCCACCAGAAATTTTCTGTCCTACTATTAAGGCTTTATGGGGATTGGCAAATAATCCTTGTAAAGCTCTGGAATTATCTATTTCTAAATAAGCTCCAGGTGTCCTTAAAGTATCAGGTACGTTATTAAAACTAATCATGCTTTCCTCCTTTCTCCTTTTCAACTATAACTTCTTGTAATTTAGGTTTTGCAACCTTTACTATAGGAGCTTTATCTGTAATTTTGATTGTTCCTTCTTTTAATCTACGTCTCCAATACCTGCCTTTTGGTCCAACCCAAGGAACATACCCACCTTTATCAGGCAATATTATTCGTGGCTCTCCAGGAAATCTGTGCATGACTCCCTTTTTTGGTATTGCATATTTTTGTTTAGACATATTATCCTCCTCAACTTAACAATTTTTTAAATGCCCTAGCAAATCCAGAATCATAACCACCAAGATTAGGGTCATCATTTATGTCTGTACTTTGTGCATCACTTATATCTATATAATCACCAGCAGGTAATTTCCCTGTATATGGTGGAGTAATTCCAGGTGTTACCATAAATTCGGCATATACTTCATTAAAAGCAGGAATTTGACTTGGTTGCACTCTCTCTCCCACTGGTTTTTCTTCAACATAACCAAATCCCGATTCATCACTTACTATCCTTGAATATGTAGTGAAATCGTATCTGTACCAGATCCAAGCCGGATTAAATTCAAGCAATCTTCCTCTGTCATATGCTATTGTGTTTTCATACCCAACATCAAAGTTAATAAGTACCTTAAATAATTCATTTCGTATTCCATGTAATCTATCATATGCAGCAAGACCTGTTTTGTCATTTAAGTTGGCATCATTTTTTAATACAGCAATGACAGTAAATCTTTCTTTTATTTTTTGGTTTGCAGAAGTGTCATTGCTATCTTCTCCTGCTTCTTCATCATATGGTATTACAAAAGCAACTTCATTTGTTAATGTGTTATTCTTTACAGCGGATAATTCTATAATACCACCAATTTTATCACCAAAAGAAGTACCACTTAATCTCAATGCAAGTATTATTGTTGAAAGTTTCATTTAAGTGCCTCTCCCATCGCTGCTGATGCTGAATCAACTAATCTATCTACAATTCTATCTTCTTCCTCTTCATATGCAGGCTGTAACCACTTTCTATTAAGACCTCTATTTTCAGGATCTTCTAAATATAAACCATGCATTTGAGTTGCTCCAATTTCTACTTGTAATGTTTTAGGATCATCAAATAAAATAGAATTAACTAAATCACCACTATCAATTGCAGGTGGATTTCCTCTCATAGAAGGGTGGTGGCTTTTGTTCCCTCTTTTATAAAAATGACTGGCCCTAGGAGTATTTCGCATAGATAATTTTATCTTAGTAACTAAATCATTACCTATAATTTGCATCTCTGTATGAACATTGGAGCGTACTTCTTCAGTTGCACTCTCAAGCCTTCTTGCTAGTTTTTCAAGAGTCTTATTAAACTCACCAGCCTTTACTTTTATATTAAAATCACCCATGTTATTCTCCGGACCCTCTTTCTTCCATTTCGCTCGCTAATATATTAACCCATTCTCTGTGAACTTCATCTTGTTGTGCTCCGTTTATTGCCATTCTTCGTCCTCTGTCTTGAGAACTTTCCTCCACAAATATAAAATAATTAGACTTAATTGCATTTATATCAGAGATAGAATCGAATCCTTTTGAAAAAGCTATTGTAAAAGATCGACCTAAACAACTGACTGCACTCTTTCTCACACGAATCATATGTGAGTTTCCTTCCTCAGAAGTATTAATTCCTCGTATGGCTTGGATAAATATACTCTTTTTATCAGACTTAACTTCTGCCCATATGCGTAATAAAGTGGTATACTCTCTTTCAAGACTACCACTCCCAACCGGAGCATTAACTCCTTTTTGTATTTGTATACGCTGTTTTAATTTAGGTAACATCCAACTCATTATACAGGACCTATCTTTAATTCTTTCAATTTATTTATTGCTCCCTTTCCTTGAATAACCTCACCAGTTAATAATTGAACATATGCATCTAAATCACTACCATGCCCACAACAAGCATTCATAACACCTCCAATAGTGCCTAAACAATTATCATGTCCTTCTTTAGTTCCACCTTTGCCACAATTACCACAAGCTCTAGCAGGATTTTTAGTAACAGTTTCTTTTGTGTCTGAATAAACCCAAACACTATTTTTATAAATAATAGTATGTCCTCTCCATTTAGAGCTTATCATTACATAAACCTCATCACTTTAAAAAAGTTAAGTGTGGCAAATGCCTCTGGAGGAGGTTCTTCTGTGATAACTCTGTTCTCATAAATATTCATAGCCCATAGCATTATTCCTGTTCGTATTGGTCCAGGTATGTCATCTCTATCTGTACCATATCCAGCTACATAATCTATTATAATGCCACCTTTATCTCTGTCATAATTATATGGCACAGAAGTACCAAATTTAATTACAACCTTTCCAGGAACAGCATCAGTAAGCAAATAATAATTATCAGAATCATATTCGTATTCGGTTCCATCTTCATCAACAGTCGCAATCTGTGTAACACTAATCAATGGAGGTAGGGGCAACTCAATTGTTTCATATGCCCAATAATCCATCCTAGCTCTAACTGTTCTTGTGATTAAAGATCTTCTAAGGTATTGCTCAACACAGATTCTTGCAGACTGTATGAAACCAACCAGCAAAGAGTCTTCATCAACACCATCTATTTTGCCAAAAAATTTAAGCTCTCCGACAGTAACAGGTTCTACAACTGGCTCAGAATAAATTGAATATTCCATATTACCATTTTTTGAATACTTTTCTCCAGAGATCATTGCACCCACCTTTATTCTATTTTAAGCATTGTCAGCAATAAAATTTTTATTTCCATTTTCACCTGCGGCTTTATTCACAGGTGCTGCTGATTTTGCCTTGATTTTTTTCATGTCTTTTTCCGTAATAGGTGCAGTCTCAATTGTGACTTTTTTGAAAGTGCTTTCCGCAATACCTAAATCATCAACAAAGACTTTACTAAGACTTTCTGGCATGTCATAGATTTCATCTTTTTTATAAAGATTAACTGTTAATCCATTAGGTGATCCAGGCATTGTCTTATTCATTTTTATTTTCATACTACTACTCCTTTTATTTTTTATGCATCTGCTTGTAATGTGACTTGTCCAGAAACACCCACCACAGACCACTCATCAGTATCAGTTGCAAGCAACTTAACAATAGCATGACTTGCAGCTGATTGGTGCATCATTATGGTAGAAACGCCACCACTTAAAAGACCAATTACTGTAACGCCACTTAATGTAGAAACTAATACACTACCTATACTTCCACCGCCTCTTGTCATAAGAGTCATTTCTTGACCAATATTACAAGATGGCAACCAAGCTGATGCATTAGATGCTGCATCAGTAATTGAAAAAACAACCAAGCCTTGAAGAGAAGGTATTGTTGTTACTGATAATGCACCCACAGAATTTATAATAATTGTGTTCTGTGCTCTTGCATATAATGCTCCTTTTAGCTCAGCACCAGAGATTCTGAATGATTCGTCTCCAGTATAAAAAGCAAAATAACCATCATCCTGAACATAAATTTCTTCGGCTTCTTGACTTCTTCCTACTTTGGCACTTCTATATGTCTGGTCTCCCATGTTTTCCTCCTTTACATATGGGGAGATTCCTGCTCCCCATAATATATTTTTACTTCATCATTATACTCGTTATGCTTTATTACGAGTTAGCTGGATCATTTACAGGCCAATTATTTGGCAATCCACAAACAATCATAGCTGAGATACTAAAAGCAGAAGCTGCAGCAACTTGTGAAAATCTTGCTCTCAACCAACGTTTCGGACCTCGATACCCAACATAATACATAGCAGATGCATCTGTATAAGATGCAAGGCTTTGAAATATACCAGAGTTGAGAGTAGAATACACACCATTTGCTCCTGTAACAGAATGAATCATTTGAGAAGCATAAACCTCTGACCAAGTAACAGCACCAGTTGTTGCATTAGAATTTCCATGTTCTAACATTAACTGTCCTCGCTGAGTTGCACCCATTGCTCCACCACTTGCACATCCACCCACATTAACAACTAATGTAGCAGTCTGAAAATCACGTACATCAACAGCATCCCCTTCTATTGAAGCAGCAGCAGTTAATTGTGGTCGAAGTGTTTGAAAAAAACCAAAATTACTATATCCATCTAATTTAATTGCACTCATTTCTCACCTCCTTACGCTGAGATCTTGCCAAGCTTAATAGCTTGATAATTTATAACATCACCACCAACTCTTTTCCTTGTATAAAATTCAATAAAAGGTTTCTGAGTAAACGGATCTCTTTGAGTTGATATTCCTAATCTATCAACGATCATATATGCTTCCTTCCAATCTGCAAGAGCAACTGATAATGCATTTGCTGCAACTGCGGGCATTGTTGGTGACATTCTTATAGGAAGCCCCAAAATTGTTGCCATTGCATCTGTAGTAATTCCAGGTTTCCAAATATAATCACCATCACCTGTCTTTAACTTAGTTGTTTCACGAACAGTTGATCTATTCATTAACCAAGTACCACGATTTAAATACTGCTCAACCATAGAATACTTCATATCAATAAAACCATCTGGTGTTAACTTAGTTGCATGAAGCATTGGAATTTGTTCAATAACACCATAATTTCCATCTTCACCATTTGGCCAAGTTAAGAACCCACGTGGTTTACCAACACCATCACCAGAAATAAATGAAGCTGCCTCCATACGTCCCATCTTAGCACCGACATGTTTTCCAAGCCAACTCTCAATATTGATTGCAGAATCTTCTAAAAGAGTCTGAGTCAAACGAGTTCTTGCAGCTAAAGAAAAAACATTGATTCTTTTCTTCTTTAACTGAGGGGTTCCACTTTCGCCGATTATAACTGTTTCACCACCTTCCCATTTAGCATCTGCTTCATCAAAATCAACAAGCCATTCAATGCTTCCGGTTGATATTGTTTCTATTGAAGCCAATGATCGCATAGGATCTACTTCAAACATTCTTTCAATAATCCTATTACCCATAGCAGTAGGAACTACAAAACCACCATCGGGATCACTACCAACTAACATAGATTTAAGCATTTCTGGGACAGTTTTTAATGTTTTCTCATCACCAAGTCTTGCCCATGCTTCAAAATTCTTTGCATACAACTGATATTCTTCCATAGAAATGACAGTGTCTTCTTTTTGATTCATTGAAAATTTAGCGCCATGATCTGGCACTTGAGTAGCTCGTAATGAATTATAAAAATCCTTTACATCCTTTTCAATTTTCTCTGCATCTTTACCTGAAGCCATAGCTGGTCGTTTACCTGCTATTTCAATCTCATCAAGTCTTTTAGTAATACTTGTGTTGAGTTCTGCAATATCACCATCAATTGCATTCTGTCTTGTTGTGATATCTTCAGAAAGCTTTTCAACCTTTTCTGTAACAAGAGTGTCAACATCATTTTTATCTAATACTTTTTTCATTTCTTCATGGCTTTTTCTAAGCTCATTGTAATTTTTCTTGCTGTTGTCACCAAAACTTTGGATACTATCAAATACCGCTTTAGTTACATCAGGCTCATTACTATTTTTGATTATTTCTTCTATTCCTGGCATATCCTTTTCCTCCTAATTTTAAATAAATCTATTTGTGTCAGTGTGTTCCTCCAGAACACTCTACGCTTTAAGATTTATGTTGTCTCCTTTTCTGATCTCATCTAGCAAAGTAAGAATAGATCCTGCTGTATATGCTTTTTTAGCTTGCTCAACTACTTCCAAAATACCAGCGTTACCTTGTTCTTTTTCTGCTACTAAAGCATCTTTACAGAGACTTGTTATATATTTCGCTTGATCAATACTCAACCCTGCCTCCCGCAGAGCGGAATCGAGTTCACGAGGTGTACTTGCGTCTTTAAATGACTTCACTCCAGTTATTTGTGCACCTGTATTAGCTGGGAAAGTAACTAGAGATATTTCCCACAAGTTTACTCTTTTAATAGTTGTGATTCCTGTTTTAGGATCGAACTCACTCCCACCTTTTGGTGTGTCATACCCTATACTCAACCCTCTAATTGCAGGTGGCTCCATCTTCATTAAAACATGTGCATCATGCCCTAATCGTGTTTCTAAGGCAAGTTGGCCTTCAACTTTAAGCCCTCTGCTATTCTCAATAAGAGAAGTCCATACTCCTGGTATTTCATTAGAACTGTGCTGCCACAGCATAGCGATACCAAAACCATTTCTCCCTCCCTTACTAATCGTTTCTAAGAATGCTCCTTTTTCTACAACATCACCATAACTATCAGGTTTGCCACCAAAAGTAGATCCATATCCTTTAAAAGATCCGTCATCACTCACATCTTCTTTCTTTATTTCAAATGGCACTTCTAAATATTTCTTTTTCATGTCACATCCTCCATCATTATGCCACAGCCTTTGCTGGTATATATTTTCTTGCTGATCTCCAAATAGCAACAGCAACAGTGTGAAACAATTGTGAGCACCTACATCTACAGATATTTCCTGCACTACCAGCTGGATCACCTGGATATTCTAAACTTTCTCCTGTATTTACAAAATACTCTTCTTGTCCAACTCTTTCTCCATCTGCTGCACGATGATTAAATCCTTTGCTACCACCACGAACTCTTTCATCCCCTGCAGTCATCCATTCCTTTTCATACTTTAATCTGGAAGCATCCATTGCTTTATTCAAACTCTTCATAGCAACTGTGTGTGTCTCTGTCCTTGCTATATTTAAAGACCTTGCTATATTTACTATTAAACTTTTCTTTCTTATATCTCTAGCAATCTCAACACTAGACTTCCCATCCATTCTCCCCACTGTAATAATTCGTCTTATCGCTTTAACAGTAGTTCTGTTTATGCCTTTTATTTTATTGCCCATTTGAAAACGCATCCAATTGAACATGTGAGAAATATATTCAGCAAAAAAAGATTTGGTTTCATAGCCTCCAACTGACTTACCTATGTCTTCAATTTCATCAAGTAATAACTTACCAAATTGAAGTATAATCCTTTTATAATTCACTTCAAAAGACTTACGAAATAATAAAGATTTATTATAAATAGCTTGATCAATATCATCGCTGCCCATAGCGACAAGTCTAGCAGCTTCATAATATTGAGATTTAATAGCTGCATATACAGTTTTATAAAACATTCTTTCATACTTAGTCATCATGCTAAGTACAACAGTTTGTGCTCTTGCCTTTTCTATAACTGTAGTTGCATTTATTAACATACTAATTTCCGTTTAATCCTATCATATCTTTTGCTTCTTCTTCTGTATATCCTTCATCAATAAGCAATGCCAATTTAGCATTATCTTGTGCGTCACTATCGTCTATATCACTTTCAGGTAAAACAGTTGGATCACTTGCTGCATCTATAGGAAGCATGGCAGCCGGTTTCCACAACACCTTACCTGCTGGTATTTCTTCACAACCAACTGCTTCACGTTTTTCATTATCAGTAAGAAAATCTGCTTTCTGTACTCGCGCCCAAATTTCCGCTCTTTTTCCATTAAGTGCGGGAATATTATCTATATCGAAATCTAAAAACATCTCTTCGTCTTCTTCAAATAACCAATAATTAAATTCAGCCTTAAATTGTTTTAAATAATAAATTACTGTGTCTTCCCAGAATACTTGTCTGGCTTGCTCAAAATTAGCAAAGGTTTGATCTCCTTTTATATTCAACAATTGAGCAGGCACACCAAAAGCAGTTGCTATCATTCTCGCTTTGTCTCTATTGCCTTCAATAAAATCCATCTCAGTAGGATTAAACCCATATGGTTTTGCATCTTTTATATCATCAAAGATAAGAGTTTTGCCGGCTGCTTCTGGACCGACATTATTTTCTAAATCTTTCTTTACTCTTTTATATTGCTCATCTCCTAACATCCTTTCATATATTAACATCAGTCCTGGGCGAGCTTGGTTATCTAACAACTTCTTATGCCATTCAACTGCTGCATTATTTGTATCTATTTCTCTTGCAGCCGGTTCTACAATACTAGCTCCATAATAATCATTTATTGGATGAAAAAACTTAATGTGTAATAAATCACAATTGCCTGTCTTAGGATCGACTTCATATACTTGTTCTTCACTACCACTATCTGCTTTATACACATATTTCACCACTTGCTTTGTTATAGGGTCTTTCTTTATTGTTACTTTATCAGGTCTAAGACAATACATCTCTTTCGGCACACCACTATTTGGACCACCTGTTGGACTGACTTTTGTTAAATATGTATTCCCAGCAATTAACAAAAAAGCAACTGCATCATAATTCAGCGAACTCCATGATGCTCTTGGATTAGCTCTTCTAAGCAAAGATTTAATAGGGTGTTTCACTACTTCTATTCTTTTACCATCAGCAGTCTTTTTATAAACACTCCAACCAACAGAAGAAACAGATTTTGCTATTAAATCTATACATCTAAAAGACACAAGATTTTTTAAATAAGTCTCTTTAGCAAAGTTCTCATAATCTTTTTGTGGCCATACTGCTTGTGCTTCTGTATTAGTTATGGCCATTCCATATTGTTTGCTATCAACAGATCTACCTGCTCCAGTCTTCTTACTAAATATTTTTTTTATGCGCCCAAACATGGTTACCCTCCAGACACCGACCAACCCTCAATAACTACTCCCATAATTGTAGTATTTGAGATGTTGACAGAAAGAACTAAATGATCATCTGCTTGTAACAAAAATCCTTTTTTATCACTTGCTATAAATCTATAATCAGTGCTTCCACTTAAAGGATGACTGATTATAGTATAATTAAATTGAGATCCTTTAGCAGCAGAAACATACAATCGCAATGTCTCAGCACTACCTACTGCAGAAGCTGCATGGAATCTAAGCTCCATAAATACTTTTGGAACAGCCTCATCAATTGATTCAAAGATTCGCTCACCTGTAGTTGCACCTTTATAAAATTGAAATTGATCCCATAAATTATTAACTACATATTCTTTTTCAAAACTCATTTTCTGCCTCCAATAAGTATGCCACCAACAAGACCTATAAAAAGACCAACCCCAACTGCTTTAATATCATCTTTTATGGTTCTTTTTTCTTGCATATCTATATACTCTCTCATCTCTTTATTCAATCTCATATTAGCCAAAACAATATGATTACACTTTGTGTATTTCTTAAAACATTCAGCCTCAAGTCTTGCAAGCTCTTTGTTCTCATCCTGTAGAGTTGCAAACTCTTCTCCACAACTACTTTTTATTGGTTTTACGCTTTTTTCTTTTTGCAAAGAATTGCATTCGCTTGTTACTATAATCATTATAATCATCAACAACAGACTCATTGTCTTTTTTAATTTCATCCAAGCCATCTTTAATCTCCTTCTTTTTTGCTTTTGTCTTTTCATCATCTTTACCAAAAAAAGCCATGCTAGCGATAGAGATGATTGCAAACAATGCACCTATACCTAATACAAATAAGAAAAAACCGCTTTTAATCTTTTTACCTAAGTTCTTAATCTTATCAATCAACATAGTCTTCACCGTTTCTATTTATACTCTTTCTACTTACAAGCCACTTTTGAGCAACATTACCTATTATAAAAACAGTAAACACCCACACAAGATGGTCTCCAGTAAATCCTTTAGCATCTCTAATATGCATTGCAACTCCTAAAGCAAGCACTATAAACTTTCTTGAAGAAGCACGCCTTCCTATATTACCAAAAAACTTTTTGATCTTTCCTCTGGCCTCTGCTTTTGCTTTCTTTTCTTGTTCTGTTTTTAATTTACTCATATCAATCCCCTCATTGCTCTTTTAATATTAGCGGCTTCATTAGCTATCCACTTATGCGGATCGGTATTGTTCCATTTGCCAAATTTAAAAAGCCTTACTTCAAAATGTAAATGTGCCCCTAAGCTATAACCAAAATTTCCAACAGATGCAACACGCTCACCACATTTAAGAATGTCTCCTACACTTAATTTAGTAAGAGGCTCGACATGCTTAAAATAAAACCTTACTTTTGTATCATGTAAACTTTCAGCAACAATATAAGGTGTCCAAGCTCGTCCTTTAGGTGCACTAGATGGCACATATTTTTTTAACTTCTTATTATACACAAACCGACATGGATATTCATAATCAGGTTTACATATTTTCTTTATTATAACATCAGTTGGTGCTATACAATATTTATTGTGTCCTGTATAATCTGTACCATTATGCCACCTGCGTCTGCCAAGCAGCATTCTAAATCCATATTTACTTGTCACTCTACAGATATTAACAGGGAAACAAATATTGTATTTATTAGCAGGCTTCTTGCTATTAAATCTTATTTTATTAACAACCTCTGTAGGCAAGGAGTCATAATCGGTAATTGTTTCATGAGGATTATACCAGTTCTGTTCTTCCGGATTATGGATTATTCCATTTAGTGCATCTCTAACTGCTTGTAACATTCTTATCTCCTTACGATAAAGCAACTATAGCGCCAACAACAGTTGTTATTAACACAATAGCTCCACCGATTATTTTCATCCAGCGCACTAATGCTTCATTGCTGCTGGTCTTGACTCTCTCAATATCTCCATCTTTCATACTATGCAAAATGGTCTTTGTTGCTTCTTTCAATATGTCAATCTCTATCTTTATATCTTTTTTTAAGTCTTCAAATTTATCATTATTGTCTCCAATACAATCTCTCATATCATCAACAGCTTTGACTAAGCTATCTATTTTATTAAAAGCTTTCTCCCATGCAATTATAGATTTCTCTTGTATTCCTAACACTCTATCAAAATTATCACCATTCATTAGCTTTCTCCAGTAGCTCATCAGCCCAATTCTCTAACTTAGTCAACCAACCTTTTATTTTAACTTCATTAGAACAATTAGCTCCTTGCATTTTTTTATTATATGCAAAATCTCTATCTCTGCTTCTTCTATCTACACTAGATGAGCTACTTTTGATGGTTCCCACAGATCATACACTCCTTGCTCTAGGAACCCCACCAAGGCTGAGTTCATTATAAGCACCAGAGGCAGCATCAACTTGATCTTTAAACTTGCCATCTGGAAAAACTTCAACTTCGTCTAAAAAATCTTTCACCCATGGGCCATTTACTAAATACACATTCCCTGCTTCTGCTTGACTCGCAAATGGACCAGCTTCACTTATCTTACTTCCAATTTTCTTATCTTCTCTAAAATCAAATTCTGGTAATATGTTCCTATGGAAATGATCCATCACATGAACACCTGAACTTCCTGGCTCTTGCTCCATCCTTATCGGAAAACCTCTTCCATCCATATCTGCTGTCTGTCTTACTATTACTTCAACATTTCTAGGACTTAATCTTGCTCTTACAACAGAGTCTATAAAGTATTGGCCATAATTAGTTCGATACATTCTCAATCCAACTGTATAAGCTGGATCTTTTTTTGGGTCTTCTTCTGTACTTGCTAAGTCCCATCTTCTCAATCCATAATAAACTTCTTCAGCTGGTGGCATTTTATCAACTATCTTAAACCATGCCCGACTAAAAAATCTACCTGCTGTTTGTACTTCCCAGTCTCCATCTTCTAATTGTTTCCTTGTAATAGGATCTAATTTAGCGAGTGTTTTCCTATACTCCTTGGCATCTATATGAGGATTATCTGCTATCTTAGAAGGGATATATACAACACCCTTTTCCCTAGTTTGCTCATCTACATATTTATCCTTTACCCAACTACCTCTCTCTAATTGCTCTAATCGTGGTGGATTAGATGCTGCTCTAAATCTTATTGGTAAATTTTTATATGCTTCATAATAAGATTGAAGCTCTTTCTCTTCCGTATCCTCAAATAATGGAAATTTTCTAAGATCTTTTAAATAAGATTCAGGCATTTTCTTTCTTAATCTGGAGAACAAATAATTTGCTTGGTGCTCTCTTGTTCCTACAACTTCATCTATACCAACGAATTGATAAGCTGGTCCTTGATAATTAAAATGATCTCTTGGGCCATCTAAATAACCAAAACTAAGTGTAGCAGTACTGGGAAATCTATATGCTTTCATTTCTCCTTCCCAGCGAGCATCTGTTCCAGCAAGCCACTCATTAGCGCGATCAAGAAGCCCTTCTGGTTTTACTAAATTAGCATATGTATCTCTTAATAACAATGCATTATATCCTGGAACATCTACATATTGTAATGCCGCCATTAAAAGTGCATCTGATTTACCACCACCTGCTGCTCCTCCAAAGAACGCATCAAGACAATTGAGCAACAAAAAAGCAGTTTGCTTAATTGATGGATCATGTGGATTATAGTGTGTCATCTTAGGGACTAACATATTTTTAATAAAGTCACTACCCTTGATTACATCAGCTAATTTTGTTATATCTACTTGCACTCTTGCTTTGCTCCTTATTCTATATCTGTTAATCTAGCAACATCTGCATCTGTTGGAACTATCTTTGATACATTTATTCCAAAATCTATTATTTTAAATCTTACTGTTGCACCTTTTATTATATCCCAATAAACAACTCCATGTTGTTTATTATATACTCCTTTCATATCCTTACTGGCATAAATAGCTGATCCACTGTCTTCCGGCATACTTGTAATACTTGCAAACGCTTCAACACTATCTACTGGATCACCTCCACTATAGCAATATTCATATACTCTCGTAGTAAGAGTTGAACCACTAGGAGCTAAAAAAAAAAGAGTATTGCCTGTGTATTCCTGATCCATATTTGCTGATACTGCCAAACTTTCAGGATCTGTAAAACTATACCCTGCCTTTTTCAATTTGACTTTATAACTGCCGGCATCCATAGAAGGAGTTATTTGCCCCAAACTATTTGATGTTCCATAGGTCAATAATGTGGTCAGTGTGCTATTCCATATCTGGATACTGACATCAGGAACTGCATTATCATCTTGATCAACAACCGAAATAGTAACCGTAAAAGCTCCTGTAATCGTTATAGCACTTACTTTATCACTTATTGCTTCTAAACTATCATCTCCAGTTACAAAGGTTGCTCCTTTAGCATCTACAAGACTTGCAATAATTGTGTCCTGTTTTGCTTCAGTTGCATCGCCACCTGTTCCACTAGGTGCTTGCTCCAAAGCATTGGTTGTATAACGATATACCGCACCATCAAGTTCAAGAGCAGTGTCTAATTTATTAGCTATAACTAATAATGCGTCTACAATAACATCAACAATTGCTAAATTAGCTGCAGTTGATAAAGAAGCATCAACAATAGCAGTATCACATTGTGCATTAACTTGTGCTTCAGTTACTGTAGATAATCCAGATTGAATTTCTGCAATAGCATCTGCTGCAAGTTTTGCTGCAGTAATAGCATCATTCGTTAATCCCACAGAAGTTAAGCCAGCACCCGCTCCACCAATTCTTGCAAAAGAATCACCTGTTTGTGCGACATGAGTTCCCACTGCTAGTGTTCCAACAATACGAGAAAGCAATGTTGTAATATTTGAGTTCAATGCAACCGCTCCCGCACTGAGATTGTCTAAATATCCCGCCCTTGCACTAGATAATCTAGTTAGGAGCGTATCAATATCTGTCGGAATGTTAATAGAATTAAGCTCGTCTAAATATCCTGCTCGTACTGCTGTCAGTCTTGTTTCTAACTCATCGACAAGAGCTTCAATTGCAGAGTTACCATATGTTCCATTATTTACGATTGCATATCCATCACCAGTTTGTGGTTCATGAGTTCCTGTTGCTAATGTACCAATTATTCTACTTAATATTGTATTTATATCAGCCCCATTGTCATTTGCTGTTTGAGAAGTATCATTTACTTTAGTAACATTAACATTTAATTCATCACCACCATCTATTAAAGCATTGTTTAAAGCAACTGCCCTAAATCCTATTATAGGACTACGCCAAGGCAATACTCCTGTACAATATCCTGTAAACCACCCAAAACCTTCAGCATCATTATTTATACTAGCACCACCACTAGCTGGTATTTCAATACTATACATTCCATCACCTTGGTGAGTCCAATCATAATCACCACCAGTTGTGGGAGTAACTGCTGTCTGCGTATATACACCACCAGTAGTTACAAAATTCCATACTAAATCCATTCCTGCTTGATCATATGTAATCGCAACTTCTCTAGTCTTAAAATCTGTATCATCAATCAGTGACAAAATATTTATAGGCACTTCTGAAAGTGCTATGTCTACATCAATATATATATTTGGCATAATATTCTCCTTTTATTGTTGCTGTGCATATGTATACCACGGATTTCCGCTACTTACTATATATTCATCGCATCCTATATCCCAAATAGAAACCCTAGCTTTTCCGTCTATATCGTCTGAATATAAACCTGAAGCTGGATTGTCAGTCCCTCCATTTTTACAACCACTAGCATCACCAGAGGTTAAATGAAGATCTCCATTAGAAGAATCAGTAAAACCAAAAGTTGCACTTGTTATATCGTGTGCACCTCCTGTTGTTGTACCTAAATCAGATGCATTATAATCACTACTTGTCCATGTACCAGTATCTACTACAGCAATTAAATTATGAAATATACAATTTATAGCTTTTGTTGTTCCTGCTGATCCATAAAGACCATTATAACCAGTACTAAGTGTCACGTTATATAAATTAAGTGTTGCTCCAGCATTATGTATTAAAGAATTTGCAGCAGAAGCATTTGTCCTGTTTCCATTCCATATTACAGAATTATATACATTTACTGTCCTGGCACTATCACAACCGAATACTCTTTCTCTATAAGTTCCATTATTTGCTGATTTTATTATGACTTTGTCTAAATTTGTAACACTACCAGATGGCAAATTATCAATATGAATAACTTTTTGATAATTTGCATTTATAGACGTTAATTCTACTTGAAGACCAGTTAAAGTTATGAATGCATCATATAATTGTAATACATTTTGATTTGCGGCTTGTAATCGATAAGCAGCAGCATTCCATTTTCCTTTATGATCGTCTTCATTTATTACTTCAATATTATAAATAGCTGAAGTTGTCGAACCGTCAAAACTTACAGCAGTAGTGTCAGCAGTTCCAGCACTGCTTTTAACATGGAATACAATATTATCTGTATCTGTTACAAAATCTTTTTGTTCTGCTGCTTCTGCTGCATTTAAACTATTATAAGCATTCGTCCAATCAACACCAGTTCCTGTACCAGAAGCATCTGGATCTATATATACATCAATTTGTGACAAGGATTACCTCCTCTGCAAATTGATATGCCCCTCTATCATTAGTAGTTCTATCCACTCCAACAATATCTGTTTCATAATTACAATTGATATCTTGAGTTAATATCACACCATTTAAAGTATTTCTTATTAACTTAAAATTATTACTTATAGCATCTTCAAATATATCAATTGTGTCAATTTGATTATTTGAACCATCACCTGAAGCTATATCTATGTTATTTAAAAAATAATTATAATCTATAATACCGTTTATCCATCTTACTCTTGCACAATTTGCCCAAATGTTATTATAAACTAAATTATTTTCAAATCCATTACCATTAAAGCCTGCATTTGTTCCTTGTAAATTATATGCAGTATTATGACACACTCGACAATCACCTGATATTTCTCCACCATTTATAGTAACAATGCCCATCCCAATACCACTACCGCTTTGACCTGTATTTGGATAAGTAGCAGAATAAAAGAAGATATTATTATATACTTTCCAACCCGAACCAGCTACAATAAAAGCGGTGCCCTCTATATCTTCCCATATATTGTTTCTAATGATAAAATCAGGGCAATGCCCACCTGTTTGAATACCTTCTCCATGATAAACTGCATCATTATGATTCCGTGCTACATAACAATTTTCAACAATTCCATTACTTGAGTTATAAAAATAAATAGGTATGCCAGGAATATCATGGAAATAACATTCCTTTATTAAACAATTATTTGTTTTAGCTTGTGAATGAACTTGGAATCCTCTACCACCACCATCGGTATTATCACAACCTTTATGTTCGACTTCACTATTCATTATAAACAAATTCTCAAAAACTCGTCCTAAATATGTAGTATCTACAACTAAAAACAAAGAATCAATGTCTGATGTGTTTGTATAAAATTTGAATCCAAGCCAAAATGATCCATCTATAACATAATAACCTTCATTAAATTCAAATATAGCCGTTCCAGTTGAACAAGAATCGAGTTGCTGAAATATAGCTTGTCCTTGTAAATAGTCAGTTTTGTAATCTGTGGCTGGGCCATGATCTGAAACAGTAGCTTTTTTTATTATGATTTCTTCCGTTCCATTCTCTGTATCATTAAATACTTTTGGACCATATGCCCCAGTTGCGATATAATAAATAACACCCCTAATTAAATTATCAGGAAGAGTAGTATAAGCATTTGTCCAATCTTCTCCAGTCCCTAAACCAGTAGCACCAGATCTGACATATTTATATATTCCTAAATATTCTTTAACTTCTTTCTTAAAAAGATTAATTTTTGTTTTATCTTTTTCTTCATACTTTCCATTTATAAAATTAAGACTTGTTATATCAATATTATATGTTCTTTTTTTTAATAATTGTGTGGGAGTTTCAAAAAAAGGAGAAATATCAGCAACTAAAGAATCATCAGGAATAGATAGAACCTTAAAAACATTTGTATTAAATCCCCTATTCTCCCAATAACCATCAGAGCGTATTTCAACAATATCACCTTTTTGATAAGTTGTCTCATATCCTCGATTATATATTAAATATTCAGACATTCTTTACATAACCTCAAATACTTCATCTCTAAATTTTGTATTCAAACACACAATTTCTAAATTAACTGTTTTTAATCTTTCGTTTAATTCCAAGATATTCTTTCTCTGCTCTTCCATAACTACTGAGTTTTTTGACTTTCTCGCTCCATTTGCTTCAATCTTACGAAACAAAGCAGTGCGTATTTTCTTTTTTTCTTCTATATCTTTAGCTATATCTTGCAACATCACTTAACTCCTAACAACCTTATTTATTGTAACTCCCTTTCTTGCTCTTCTTGGGGCGGTATGTATTTAGTATTATCTGGTAATTGTATTGCGCCTTGTTCTAATAGTATGTTAAGCACCTCTGCCATTTCATCATCGCTCTGCACCTTAACTACTGTAGTTGTTCTTTCTTCATTTATATTATGTGTGGTACTTTTAACACTGGCATCTAACTTCCTAGACCAACCAAACCTATTCTGCATATTCATCATGTATAAGGTATTATTAAAATCTTTATTATGGAGATTAAGTCTTCCCATTTCCATCCACCATGCTTCAGATAACTTCTGACCTTGCTTTACGGCATATAAGAACTCAGGGTGTAACTTCATCCAGTTATGTAATGTACCCCAGCTTATCTTTAAGTCAATTGCTACTGCTTCTAAACTCTTTCCTTGACTTAGCGCTATAATAGTAGCTTTAATATGTAGCTCGGGATTGTACTTAGATGGCGCACCTGTTGTATATTCTTTTACTATAGCAGACTCTAAACATTCTAATGCTAATTCTTCTACTAATTCATTATCTATACAACTAGTATCAGGTAATCTAATATCTTTAACTTTTACTATTTCTTTAGTAGTTGCTTTCTTTTTTACTGATTTCTTTGTGGTTTTCTTTTTAGATACAGGTTTACTTTCTTTATTAAAGAGGTTTTCTATCATATTACCGAATGTATTTTTATTGCTATTTGACACAATTTTACCTCTATTTACATAATATAATAAACTATATCGGAAAAGTAAAGTCTTTTTTCCGTATGCCCTCGTTTTATCAGTACTTACGGAGCATTTTTTCTATGTTTTTTGTTTACTTTATTTGTTTGTTCTGTTATATTAGTATTATAAAGAATAAAAAAGGAGAACAATAATGACTAATTTAAAAAACTATTTAAACGATGGAGCTGATTATCAAGCTCAAAGTGTATTAGCTTATTTAAGAACACATTTAATTATAGAAGAAAGTGGGAATGACAAATTTAAAAAATACTACCCTATGATAAAAGCAGGCAGATGGGAAAATTGTCGTGAACAAGGTTATGTCTTAACGATGAATAAGCAAAGAAATGGAGAAAGATTAAATATTGCTTTCTTTGAACACAGAAATTCTGATGATTTGTGTGCATTAAGTTGGCATCAGAATACAACAAACACACCTACTATAGATACGGCAGATTTTAAAAACGAATGTTATTCTGATAAATATGATGTATCTTTTCGTGTTGCATATATGGAAATAATGAAAATGTGTGAATGGATAATAAAACAATTTTCAGAAGAATGGCAAAGCAATGATTCAATAAAATGGAAGCTGAAGGATAATGAAAAGGTAAAGTTACCTAGCTTGGATGATTTATCTAACTTGGATGGTTTAGTAGGTAAAAAATGGTTTTTTAGGACTATCACATATCACATGGTAGGCAGGGTTATAAAAAGAATTGGTGATTTTATACAACTTGAGAATGCTTCGTGGGTAGCGGATTCTGGTCGATTTACAAATGCAATTAAAGAAGGGAAATTAAACGAAGTAGAACCAGTGGGATTGTGTTTTATAAATTTAGATTCAGTAACAGATTTTTTTCCTTGGTCACACGATTTACCAAAGGATCAAAAATAATGAAAACAGCAATAAAAATCAATGAGTCTAAGTCTGGGTCTGGGTCTGGGTCTGGGTCTTGGTCTGGGTCTGGGTCTAGGTCTAGGTCTGGATATGGGTCTAGGTCTGGATATAGGTCTGGATATAGGTCTAGGTCTAGGTCTAGGTCTAGGTCTTGGTCTTGGTCTAAGTCTTGGTCTAGGTCTGGGTCTAGATCTAGATCTTGGTCTGGGTCTAGGTAAAAAATTAAAAGAAGGAGACAAACATGAGTAAAACAATTACAGTATCAGAAGAAACATATGATTCAATAAAATGGAAGCTGAAGGATAATGAAAAGGTAAAGTTACCTAGCTTGGATGGTTTATCTAACTTGGATGGTTTAGTAGGTAAAAAATGGTTTTTTAGGACTACCACATATCACATGGTAGGCAGGGTTATAAAAAGAATTGGTGATTTTATACAACTTGAGAATGCTTTGTGGGTAGCGGATTCTGGTCGATTTACAAATGCAATTAAAGAAGGGAAATTAAACGAAGCAGAACCAGTGGGATTGTGTTTTATAAATTTAGATTCAGTAACAGATTTTTTTCCTTGGTCACACGATTTACCAGAAAATCAAAAATAATGAAAACAGCAATAAAAATCAATATGTCTTGGTCTAGATCTGGGTCTGGGTCTAGATCTGGGTCTGGGTCTGGGTCTAGGTCTAGGTCTGGGTCTAGATCTAGGTCTTGGTCTTGGTCTATTTCTTGGTCTAGATCTGGGTCTGAGTCTTGGCCTAGGTCTGGGTCTGAGTCTGGGTCTGGGTCTGGGTCTAGATCTAGATCTTGGTCTGGGTCTAGGTAAAAAATTAAAAGAAGGAAAGCAGTAATGGAAACACTTTATAATGAAAACATCAATTTAATAAGAAGCACTGCTGGAAAGATAGCGAGAAAATATAGGGTTGATTACAATGACATACTTAGTCAAGCAAATGTAATCTTCTGTGAATGTGCTAATACTCATGATAATACTATTGGTTGTTTTGCTAAGTATTTATTATCTTCTATGTGGAAAAAAATCAATTGGTATATTATAAAAAACTATGTTAGAGAAATTCCTGTTGATGATATGACAATTGCTATGAATTCAAATCTTTGTTATTATGACAAAAATGACATGAAATTAGCACTTGAACAATCTATTTCTGCTCTTGATGAAGACACTAAAAAAATAATAGATTTAGTTATTAAAGACAATTTATGTTTCTTTAATAAAAAAATCACAAAAACAGCCGTCAAAAAAGAACTAATCAATAGATATTCTTGGACATATCGCAAAATAGATTATCACTTTTCACAAATATCAACAATGCTATGGGAAAATAGATAATGATCTTATTTGTAATGGGGATGTTTATGTTTGGTCATTATATTTATGTAATTTATATTAAATAAAAACAATAAGGAGACAAATGGTGTTAACCTATAAACAAAAACTAATTAAATTCATGCAAGCAAAACAAAAACTAATAGAAAACAATGGCATAAAAACAAGCTATTTCAGCAAAGAAGATGAAATAGAACTACTTACTTGGAAAGAAAAAGACTGCACACATACTTATAACCTAATTCAGAGATATATAGGTGGTTTTGGTGGATTAAGCAGTGATTTTTGTCCTTGGTGCATAATAAATTCTGATGAAGATCTAAAATTAGATTGTAATTCATGTAAATATGGAATTAGAAATGGATATTGTTTTATTAGAGGCTCAACATTTCATAAACTGATGTTAGAAATAGAAGCAACGGAAGAAAGACTTGGGTATACTCTTTTTAATACTAGATTTTATTGTACTACAATTAAGGAGATTGAAAATGCCAGTGATAGCAAAAAAGATAAATGAAAAAATCTTATCTCTTAAAATAGCACCTAATGATCTTGAAAGCTTTCCTGTATTATTAGATGCTATTAAAGAAATACAAGGCAGGAGATATAACCCAACTCTTAAGACATGGAATGTACCAAATAATAATATTACCATTAAACAATTGGAAAAAATCAATACATTGGAAAAAATCAATACAGATGTAAGTAAAGAAATAAAAAAAGAAGTTATTGATCCTAATAAGTGGAAAGAAACTAAACTCCCTGCTAATACACCTGATTATTTACGACCTTATCAAGAAGAATGCTTGAAATTCCTTATTTTCAACAAAGGAAGAGGACTAATCGCTGATCCTATGGGAGCTGGCAAAACTGTCGAAAGTTTGTCATGGTTATACACTATTGGAGATAGTTGTCCAGCTCTCATAATTACAAGAGCAACTATTAAAAACCAATGGAAAAAGGCATACAAACAATTTGGTGGGAATTATAATGTCGGTGTAATATACGGTCAAAAGCCATATGCTTTAAAACCAAATACCTCTTATATTATCAATTGGGATATTATCTTTTATTGGATGAAAGAGTTGATACTAACTAAATTTAAAACTGTAATTGCTGATGAGTGCCAATATGGAGGCAATACAAAATCAAAAAGAACAAAAGCATATATGAAAGTAGCTAAAAAAGCAAAATATATTTTACCATTAAGTGGTACGCCGATAAAAAGTTGTCCCGCTCAATTCTTTCCTACTTTAAATTTATTGATGAAAGAAGTGTTTAATAATGAATGGAAATATAAAAATAGATATTGTGGACCAAAACATAATAGATTTGGATTAACTTTTACAGGTGCAAGCAATATTGAAGAACTACATGAATTTATAAAACTAATAATGTTAAGACGTGAAAAAAGTGTCATACTTCCTAACCTACCATCTAAACAAATAATCACAGTGCCTTTTGAAGTTACTATTTCAAAAGACTACATAGAAGCAAAAAATAGATTTAAAGACAGTGTTGGAATTGCTGAAAAGATAGAACTTGCCAATATAAAAATAGAAGCATTTGCTATGAAAAGTGATTTTATAGTCAACTGGATAAAAGACTTTGTTGAAATCACTAAAAAATTAGTGGTGTATACTTATCACAGAAAAGTAATGGAGTTTTTAAAAGAAAAATTTAAAGAAAATTCTGTGTATGTTTATGGTGGAGTAGCTGGGAAACAAAGAGAAAAAGCAATAAATGATTTTATTGAAAAAGATGATATCAATATATTCTTTGCTCAACTATTAAGTGTAGGTGTTGGTGTTGATGGTTTGCAGCAAGTGTGCAGCAATTGTGCTTTTGTTGAATTTGCTGATAACAGCACCGACCATGATCAAGGAGAAGACCGGCTGCACAGAAGTGGACAAAAAGATTCAGTAAATTGTTATTATTTAATAGGTGAAAACACTATAGATGAAATAATGATTGAAAATTTAGATGAAAAAAGAAAAGTTGCTAATGCGGTAGTTGATGGAATTGCTGCTGAAGAAAGCTTTTCTTTAACAAAACAATTAAAAGAGAGGATGTAATGAAAAGAAATGCACTAATGATCTGTGTCTGTGCTTGGGCGATGATGTGGCGGGATATGTTTGGGTATTTTGAAAAAAGAGACAATAAAAAAATACGTGGGAGCATGAAAGGAGATATTTGGACATTACGTAAAAGAATGAACACAAGTAAATATAACAGGAAAAATAAATGACTTTTGATATAGAAAAATTCATAGAAGATAATGAAATACAATTCTGGGACACAGGACCAAACACCCAGCATGGTTGGATAAATATTCAATGCCCTTTCTGTGACGACGACACAAATCATGGTGGTTTTAATTTAAGAACAGGACATTATAATTGTTGGAAATGCGGATGGCACAATACAGTAGAGTTAATAAAAGAAATACTTGGTATTAGTTTTGGACAAGCTGTTTATATACAAAAACAATATCAAAATTATTCAGCTATTAAGAAAAAAACACAAATAGATAATGATATAAAAGAAATAAAATTAACAAATAAAAATAAATTAAGAAAATGCCAAAAGAAATATCTTGAAAAAAGAAAATTTGATGCTGATTATATTACACGAAAATATGATTTGAGAGATGGCGGAATAGCTGGACCACAAGCATACAGAATAATATTTCCTATATATTTTGAAAACAAAATAGTGAGCTATCAAGGCAGAGACTATACAGAAAAAAGCTGGCCAAAATACAAAGCTTGTGAATTAAAAAAAGAAGCATTGCATCACAAAGATATAGTATATAATATTGATAATGCTAATAATGAATGTTGTGTAGCTGTTGAAGGATTATTTGATGTATTAAGACTTGGAGATGGTGCTGTTGGTACATTTGGAACTTCTTTTACTAGAAAACAAGTTATTTTATTAAGCAAGAGATTTGAAATAGTTTATATTGCTTTTGATAAAGAAGTACAAGCACAAAAAAAGGCACATGAACTTGGAAATATGTTAGCTGGTGTTGGTGTTGAATCTTATATTTTAGACATACATGAAAACGATCCAGCTGATTTGAGTGAATTAAGTGCAAAAATGCTTATGAAAGAACTAAATTTATGGAAAAGTCATAAATAAAAAGACTTATCAGCTATATTATATAAAAGGAGTTATAGTATGAAAATAATAATATTTTTAAAATGGTACTTTAAAAAAACAAAAAAAATTTGGCTTACTATAATAATTACAATAATTGCAATTTCATTATGGGTTTTTATTTGTAAGTTAATTGGTATATATTTATTTAAATTAACTTGGACAAGAGACTCTGCAATTTTTTGGGTTTTTTTAATAGTCTTGCTGGGTTGTCTCTTTCCTTATTTAATTATTGGTGGTAGCATTGAAATGAGACGTTGGATTAAAAGAAACAAAAAAGAAATAGTTAGATATAGAGAAATATATTTAACTAAAAAAGATGAACAAAAAATAAAAAAACAAAAAATAAAAAAACAAAACGGACAAATCAGCAAAGCAGAAAAAACAGAAGAGGGCAAACTATCAATTTGTCAAGGGAAAATAATATGAAAAAAGAAATGATAATAATAGCAGCTGCTGCAATAATTGCTTGCTTTGTAATAGCCATAACAGTTAGCTCTTGTGTAAAATGTATGAATGCAGTAAAGCAAGAGGAAACAAAAAATGAAGTATAATAGATTTAAATATCAGCCGTTAATGGCAATAATAGGCTTGATAATTACTTGTCTTATATTTGGAGTAGCTGTTAAGTCTTGTATGATATGTGTAAATATAAAGAAGCAAGAGGAAAAATGGAAATAGAATTAAGAAAAGAACTAACATCTCATCTAAAAAATGTCAATATACTTATTGACCAAAATATAAAACTAATAACAGAATTAGAAAAAATAAATAATGATTATGAAGAACTATATGTGCAAATAAAAAAATTATTTAAAGTGCTTGAGGAGGACTAATGGGACCAACAAAAACACCTGTAGTACATTATCGATATAAATATGATAGAGATTTTTCAACTAAAACTGCATGTGGAAGACATTATGTAGCACATAGCACTGACAAACTTTCAGAAGTTACATGCAAATGGTGTGAAAAAGAATTAAAGCACAGAGCTGAAGATAAATGCTCTGTAGATATAGAAAAAAGGAGAAATACAGGATGCAAAAGACAACCTCGATCAGACAAGCTAAAGAAATAGTTGCAATATTAACAGAAAGAACAAAGAAGCACAAAATTGAAGATTATTGTATAATACAACCTTTAGGTGATTTAGAGAAAGAACTTAAAGTTTATCCAGAAGAATATGATGAATATCAAAATCAAGTGTCATATGTGACAACTCTTCGAGTTATAGATACAAGAATACAAGCTATTGATTATATGATAGATGAATGTATTAAAGACCCATTAGCTTATGCAAACAATATGCCAGCCAGAATAAAAATAATAGTCGGCATATTGTTTTTAATAATAACTTATGCAATTTGGTCAATTTTTTACTTAATTTATAGATAATAAACTTTACTTTTCCCAAGAAGTTTATTATATTATAAGTGATTGTTTTCATGATTGTAAAAATAGAGAAACTTCTTAAAAGTAACTCGGCTGACCTTATTCAGTCGAGTTACTTTTATTACAAACCAACCAGAATGCTTAAATAATACGCCCCTTTACTCAAGCATTTTATTGATAAAAAGACCATTTGCCATAGCGGGGACGACTCTTTACAGAGTGCTATAGCAGGTGGTCTTTCTATTACAGGAGAATTAAATGGTAATCAGAGTAGAAAAAAACAAAGAAAATCCTTACGTAATCTTAGATAAAGACTTCTTAAACAACAATAATCTTACATGGCAAGCAAAAGGATTATTAGCATATTTATTAAGTTTACCTGATAATTGGCAAATAAATGTCAATGATCTAAAAAATAGATCTAAAAATGGCAGAGAAGCAACAAATTCTATAATAAAAGAACTAATAAAAAATGGATATATAGAAAGAGAACAAACAAAAGATGCAAAAGGAAAATTCAATAAATATGCATATAAAGTACTGGAAAAAACAAAAATACCGCTTGCTGACAACCCGCTTACCGAGAACCCGCTTACCGAGAACCCGCTTACGGACTATCCGCTTACGGGAAACAGTGAACTACTATATAATAAACAACTAAGTAATAATAAACTAACTATATCTAAAGATATAGATAAGAGGAGTTTAAAAACTCCTACTAAATTATATCTTAAATATCTCTCTATTTTAGAAGTATGGAATGCTTTAGAACAAACAACAATACATACTCCTAGGGCAATTAAAATGTTACATCAATTAGATAAATATATTAAAGCCCTAAAAAATGGTAAATTTGCTTCTATTGTTGATTTAGATAAAGATATGTTAAAAAGAAATAACATTCCTAATGACATAACTAAAAAACAATGGACAGAAGAAGAAATAATAGATATTATTAAAAAACATGGTCTAGCTTTTAAAAAAGGATATGCACCAGATAATAAGAAATTTCTTCCTAAAGATATTTGCTCTTTCTTTTACAACCCCAGAACTAGTTGCAGTTTCTTTTTAAAATGGGCTGCAAATACTCCTACTAAATTAACAATAGATGTAAAAATAAGTGATGAAGTCATTTATAAAATGTATTTAACTGAATTTAAAGATTTAATAAATAGTGATCGCACAAAAAATCAATTTATTATGATTGTAAATGATCTTGTTAAAGAATATAAGGTGATATGGGATGATATCGGTAGGTATTTACATTCTCAATCTGCTTTCTCTTCCTACTGTGGGTCTATATCAAATTCTAAGGTGTTTTTTAGCAACCACATCAAGTTTTTAAAGGAAAGGTGTAGAGATAAGTTGTTTTTGTCCTGGATGGGCTGTAACGGCATGATATGGCAGGATTATATAACAAGTATACAAAGAAAAGACAAGACAATTGATTTATACCCTACGGAACAAAAAAGAAAGCAAATAATCAAAACCCACCTAAGCAATAAAAGAGCAAAACACAAAGGAAAAAGCGAAGCAATAGAATTTAATCCAATAGAATTACTTGATTTTTTAGACGATGGTGATGAAACAGAATTTAATAAATTAGAAATAAAACAAAAAAATCATATGAAAAAGCAAAAACAAGCTATATTATAAATAATAATAAGGAGAATGAAATGACAAAAGATGAATATATGCGAGAAATAAGAGTCATCGAAGATGAGAGAGAAAAGAAGAGACAAAAACTCATGATTGAGTATGCTGAAAAAAGACCTGACTCCTTTTAAAAGCTTGGAGAGATGCTATTATTTTTGCAAAAGCAGGAGCAATAGCAATTGTGACTATTATACTATTAGCAACCTTATTTAAAGTTTATGAGGGAGGAAAGCAAGATGGGACTGTTAAATTTCAGAAAACTTTTGAAAGTATCATCCAGAAAAGGTTATAAGAAAGGATATAGAGAAGCAAAAGAAGAAGCTGCAATTGAAATAAAACAAATAAAGAAAGTGGCAACAGAACAGCTTGCACGAGCTAATCAGAAAATAAGATTAAGAGATAAAAAAGTTCTCAAGATAGAAAACAGTACTGAGAAAATAAAAAATATAATGCCAACTTTAAAATATGTTTTATCAGAAGCTGAATCAGATGTGAGATTATCAGAAAATATTCTTGGTGATAATGTTAAGAAAAAAAAGAAAATAACAGAGAAACTTGGGTTTGCTATTGATTGCTTTGAAAATAATTACCCAAAAACAACAGATATTATTAACGATTACAATAATCACATAATAAACAATACAGTAAAAAATGAGAATAGTGAATGAAATAATAAGGGCGTGCCTGGTAAAGTGACGTTTACCATGGTGGTTGTCAGATCGGTTCGATTCCGACCACGTCCAATTATCTCTTCTGGGATTAACAAAAGGCGCATTATGTATATAGTGAGGGTGAAATGGAAAACGTGAGTGGATTTAACAGAGCCGGTGATTATATCAATTTATATTTTAAAAAACTTTTGTATAGTGAGGGTGAAATGGAAATAGAAGAAATTAGAACAAAAATATTAGAATGGTGTAATTTCTATGGACAAGATATTGTCCAAACAGACCTTATATCAAAAGCAAAAACAAAAAAAGAGTTGTTAAAAATAATTAAAAACCATAGAAGATTTCTGGAAGATTAGAATAATGACGCATTAACTCATATAGATGTTTTTATAAACGAATTGGGATTAAATTACTTATAATAAACAAGAAATAGTGAGGGTGAAATGGAAAACTATAATAATTTAATTGATGAAGTATTAAAAGGCAATAACCCAAAAGAAAAGTATGATTTTTTGGTTTCTTTGCTAAAGATAATTAGACCTATTGTTTTCCCCAAAAGGGGGACGTTTGAGGAGTCTTTAAAAATAGAAGATGTGTCATATGAGTTAGAAAAAGTAGGTAGTTTTGAGTATTTTGAAAATATAGAGAAGCACATTAAATAACATAAGTGAACTTTTGTATAGAGGATAAATAATGATAGTACTGAGCTTATTCGAGCGAGATTGATAAATACGCAATATCTATCACACAAAAAAACTTCCCCAATATAATACAATTGGGAGACATTACAAAGTGGGAAAATTGGGACATTGAAAAACCTGATTTAATAATAGGTGGCTCACCATGTCAGGGCTTTAGTTTTGCGGGTAAACAGTTAAATTTTAACGATGAACGAAGTAAATTATTCTTTAAATATGTAGAAGTTTTAAAGCATTACAAACCAAAATACTTTTTACTTGAAAATGTTAAAATGAAAAAAGAGTAACAAGATGTAATTAGTGAGTTGTTAGGGGTTCAACCAGTTGAAATAAATAGTGCATTGGTTAGTGCTCAAAATAGAAGGCGTTTATATTGGTGCAATTGGGATGTTGAACAACCTGAAGATAAAGGGATAATGTTGAAGGATATAGTACATGAGAACAAACAAGAATGTTTTAATTTGCAAGAATTTATAGTCCCTTTTGATAAAACTTTACAAATATTAGATAAGGAAGTTCAAAGGGGTAAAGTTGGTTTTTTTAGAAAAGACAGTCAAGCAAATAGAGTTTATTATATCCACGACAAAGCCGTTACATTATGTGGTGAAGCAGGGGGAGGTGCTGCAAAGATGGGTCAATATTTATTTGGATGTATGACTCCAGATAGAGTTAATAAACTCCAAAACGGTCAAAGGTTTAGTGAAGGTAAAAAGTTTTATACTTTAACCGCACAAGATAGGCATGGGATTTTAATTGAAGGCTATATTCGTAAATTAACACCAACGGAATGCGAGAGATTGCAAACATACCAAGACGGCTATACCGAAGGCATAAGCAATACTCAAAGATATAAGGCTTTAGGTAACAGTTTCACGGTTGAGGTAATAGCACATATATTGAGTAGCATAACATAAGACAACTTTTTGTATAGAGGAAAAGAAAATGGAAAATACATTACAAATGGAGATAAATAAAATATCTCAAGTTTTTACCAAGTCTTTTATCAATAATAATAATGAGTTGATACTCGACCCAAAATATAATATTTACCTTTTATTGGAAGACGTTAAAACCGTGTTAGATTTTAAATGTAAAGTTATAGCCTGGTGCTCTCGACCAGCTTGCAAAGGTTTACCAAAAAAAAAACACGGGATGCTCTTGCTATAAAATTGAGTCACTATCTAGGCTATTACCCATTTGAGCAGGATTTCAGGGATTTAGTTTATACATATCTAGGCAATGATGTTAATAGAAAACTGTGTGAGGATTTTATAAATTGTGGATTAGATATAAATATTATTATTGAATACAGAAGGAATAAAAAATAACCTAAATACAAATTTCTCAGAAAGGAGATTCTAATGATTAAAGTATATGTAGCAGGTGCTTATAGCGCAAATAATGTAGTAGACGTATTGAAAAATATCGGTCGTGGTGTTTAAAACTATGGAAAAACGAACAAAAGATCTAATAACAGAATTAAAAGAAAACAATCAAGATCACGAGTGGTATCCAACTACAAAGGACATCGTCAAAGTAGTTAGCGATGATATCTTAAGTTCAGAAGATAATGGCTATATTTCCATATTAGATATTGGATCTGGTAATGGAAACGTGTTTGAACTATTAGATAAATTCATACCAAAACCTAAAGATCAATACGATAGAGTCTTTTCCTATACTAAGTATGCAATAGAAAAATCAAAAATTCTCATAGATGCAATGCCTTCTGATATTTTCATCATTGGAACTGATTTTTTACAACAAACTCTAATAGATAAACAAGTTGATGTCATTTTTTGTAATCCACCTTATTCAGAGTTTGTAAAGTGGACTGAAAAAATTATAAATGAAGCAAATAGTAAAGTTGTATACATGGTTATTCCAGAAAGATGGAAAAATAGCGACCTTATTCAGTCAACACTAGAACAAAGAAATGTAAAGCATACAATAATCGGAACCTCTAATTTTAAAGAGTCTGAATATAGAAAAGCACGATCAATTGTAGAAATAGTAAGGTTTCAAATTAAAGAAGACAGATACGACAAAGCTGATCCATTTGATCTTTGGTTTGACGATACGTTCAAGATAAACGCAGATAAGCAGGAGAGTTCGTATTCAACCGGATATGAGAATAAACAAAATAAAAAAGAAAAAATGAGAGAACTTATAAAAGGACAAAATTTAATAGAAAGATTGAGCGAGCTATATGATAAGGATATGTCGAAATTATTTAAGAATTATTCTTTACTTCAAGATTTAGATTATGAGATATTTGAAGAATTAGACATCAAAATAGATAATGTAAAATCTTCATTAAAACTAAAAATAGAAGGATTGAAGAATTTATACTGGGATGAGTTGTTTAACAACTTAAATACTTTAACGGATAGATTGACAAAAAAGAGCAGGGCAAACTTGTTAATAAAACTGACAGAACATACTTCAGTTGATTTTTCAGTGTCGAATGCTTACGCAATAGTTATATGGGCTGTTAAGAATTCCAATAAATATATAGATGAACAATTGCTTGATGTATATTTAGAGATGTCAAATAGCAAGAATGTTATAAACTATAAATCAAATAAACATTTTATTGAAGATAATTGGCGTTATTGTCAAAAACATGTTACTCATTACAAGTTAGATTATAGACTTGTTTTTGAACGTTATAGTAATTTCGGTGAATATAATAGTAAAATGGAAAGTAGTAGTCACAACTATATAAACGATATTATAACAATTGGAAAGAATCTAGGGTTTGATGTTACAAGTAATTCTCACGATTTCGAATGGTATCCTGGAGAAGGAGTTGCTTTTTTATGTAAAGATGGGTCTAAATTCATGGAAATAAAAGCATACAAAAATGGAAACATTCATTGTAAGCCAGCAAAAAACTTTATCAAAAAACTAAACATAGAAGCTGGTCGTCTCAATAATTGGATTAAGACTCCTCATGAAGCCTCTGAAGAACTTAACCTGTCAATTGAAGAAGTGCTTCAGGGATATAATAAGAATTTTCAGATTGAAAAAAACAATGTGTTGTTGCTTTCAGATTGAAAACAATCAAAAATAAAGAAAGGTGATCATGGGCAATATATATAAGAAAAATAAAATAGATGTAAGTGATGAAAGTAAGATAATAACTAGCATGATAATAAGTTCTGATTTTATTAAAAACATCAAAGAGTTTTGCGAAACATCTTTGCTTGAAATAAAGATGTCAAAAATAGTTTGTCAATGGTGTCTTGATTATTATAAAAAGTACAACTCTGCACCTAAAAAAACAATTAAAGATATTTATGAAAACGAGAAAGAAGAATTAGATGAAGATACAGCTGATTTAATACATGAGTTTTTAGTTACTTTAAACAATAATTATGATGATAAAAATTATAATGTTGATTATGAAGTAGATAGAGCTGAAAGATTCTTTAGACTCAAAAAACTGAAACGAGCAACTGAGCAATTAAATGGCGCCATTGCTGCCGGAAAACCTGATGAAGCAGAAAATATCATGAAAGACTTTCGGAGAGCAAAGATAATAAGAAGCACAGGCGTTGATGTTTTTAGTGATAACAATTCTATGGCAAATGTATTTTTTTCAGAAGATGATGATTATTTGCTGAAGTTTCCAGGTGATCTCGGTAAAATGCTTGGTGGATGGAATAGGGAAGATTTAATTGCAGTAGTGGCTCCACCAAAACGAGGAAAGAGCTGGTGGATGCAAGAAATTGCAATACTTGCGATCATGCAAGGCTTAAAGGTTTTATTTGTTAGTCTTGAAATGCCTGAAAAACAAGTACTTAGAAGAATATATATGAGAATACTTTCTGAGACAAAAGGTGGAAAAGAAGCAGAAGTACAAGTGCCTTATTTTGATGATTATGGAAATATAAAACAAAAGACTTCTTTTAAAAAAGGAATAAAACACAATAGAACGAAAAAGAAATTAAAGTCTATAAAAAATATGGTAAAGAATAGTGGATTTAGAGTTGTGTGTTATCCTGCTTATTCTTTAGATATAGATGAATTTAGTGATGTGATTGATAATTTAGAATACTATGATGATTTTGTTCCAGATGTTATTATTTGTGATTACTTTGATATATTTAGAACAAGTAAAAAAGCAGATCACAGAAATCAAATAGATTATATTTGGAAGATTGG
>Ga0307928_10000087_pt1 | contig 52705 bp, 76 predicted proteins | sample AceLakmetagen232_FD_201815 | JGI IMG/M metagenome (GOLD analysis project Ga0307928, IMG submission 201815) | Saline water microbial communities from Ace Lake, Antarctica - #232 | ecosystem: Environmental > Aquatic > Non-marine Saline and Alkaline > Saline | place: Antarctica: Ace Lake...
TGTCTTAAGCCTATCGTTAAAATTAAACCTATTAGCTTTATTGAAAGCGTCCGTCATAGATACTTCCATTTCTTTATTTGCTATTTTCATTAATTCTCTATATAAACCTGCTGATCTAGTAAAAGCCGCATTTAGACCTACCCCAGCATTTGCAACAATAATATCAATAGATTTCTGCGCAGAAAGACCCAATTCCTTAGATTTTACAGCCAACATTTCAAGTTGATTAAGTAATACCGTAGGATCAGCCTCATACTCCACTTTTACTTTTTTTACATCTGCAGCAAATTGTACTTCGCCTGGAGGTCCTTCTGGAGCCATTATGTCACCTCCCCACTAACAGCCATTGTGCTTCTTAAATCCATCTTTTCCTTATCTTCTTTACTATTAACCAAATCCAATCTCTTTTTTCTAGGAGCTTGCTTACTATGATATGTATGCTCCCTTAGTTCTACATTATGCTTCTGCACCCAACTCTCTGGGTTCACACAAGCTAACCCAGTCCTATCATGTAAAGACTTTTCCAAGTCATAATTAGTTTCTATACTCTTACTATACATATCCATCAAAAAATCAGCAAACACAGGTTCGTGTAATGCCTTATCTATATAAAACCTAAAACTATCTTTGTCTAATTTCATACTATAAAGCACCTGAAGAATACCACAATTAGAAACAGTATCATTCGAACCATACATTAACAACTCTACCTTCTTATAATAACTACGTTGTAATTCATTAAACCTACCATATAAATAATCAAAAGCAACAATAGGTAACTTATCTATCCAAAGAGCAGACTCATCACTAGAAACTTTTTTAGTATTTATATAAACAATGCCCTTAGACAAAACCGCTTTCTTAAACCTATTACCACTAATCAAAACATCTATCTTATCTAACAAATCTAAACACTTACTCTTACTTATACCTTTAACATCACCCCTAGAAACAGTCCTTAATCCAACAGACAAATCTCTACCAAAAGAAACCACCTCATAAAGAGGTTCGTCTAAAAGATAGTCAAAAAAGTTGTTTAATTTAGAATTATCCATAGTATCATATAAAGGAAAAAATCAAACAGATTATTAAATAATAGGGTGATATTTATATAACCACCCTAAAACACACAAAGAAATAGAGATATATTACTAATTAATTCTCTCTCCAATATACAAAGCCATCAGCTAGCTCATGGCTATTCCCATCATAACTACTCAAGAAATGTTGCCAGCCATCTATATTAACAGCGTCTATAGCTGCTTCGTCTACATTAATATAATTAACTATTGTATCTTCCATAGATAATTCTTCTAACCAACCTATAGGATCAGATTCTATATTCTTAATTCTATCTTCAGTCTCATCTTCTACAGCATTATCAAAAGCTTCATTCTCTTCTTCAGCATCTTCTTTGAATATTCCATATTGTTCTGGAGAATCCTTTACATCTCCCCAAGCCATATTCTCAATATCACTTCGTATCTCTCGTATAAACCTCTCTGTATCAAAATGGGTATATAGCCAACTTGAGTTAAACATACTAGCATCATCATATAAATTTTCCTTTACCATATCTACAGCTATGCTCTCGGCTATCTCTTCATTCTCAACACCCTTCCACTCTTTACCATCTTCTGTTTCAAACAAAACAAGCCCACCATCTATACCCTTCCAATCATAAACATGGCCATCTACAATCTCACCTACTTCACTCTCAAGCTCTTTATAGCTTGCTTCATCTAATCCTAATTCTTCTGCAAAGGTAAGATTATCTTCTGATACTTTTCTCATGTTGCTCTCCTTAGTTGATGCTACATTCCTATATTTAGGTATAATGTCTGTTAATATCAACAGATTATAACTCCCGCCATGTTGCTGCTTCTCATAGAATAACTCAACAACACTTCTCTCATACCCTGTTAAGTCTGATACAATAGGAATCATAAACTCATCGTCACCTTCTATAATCATATCCCCAGACCCATCGTAAAGAATAGTCCAGAATCCATCATCATCTACTTCTAAATAACCAGGCTGGAAAAATCCTATGTCTTTGATAGCTGTTTTATTTGCGTCCGATACTTTTCTCATGTTACTACACTCCTATTGTTACAACTAGATTATGTTCTCATCTTCTGTTTTAGCTTCTATCTCTTCTTGTTCCTTTAACTTTTCCTCTTTTAACTTAATAGCTTCTTTTTCCTTAGCAGACTTGTTAATAGCTTTGTCTATCTCCTCATCAGTTAAATCAAACCTATTCTTAAGTGTCTCAACCTCTTCTTTATTAAAAGCGTCCAAATTACTCACTCCGTCTAAAAGCTTCTTCCAATCAATAGTAGCATCTCTAACAGTAAGAGTCCCTAATATATAATCCCCCTGTACTTCCATCATAGCCTGATAGCAAGTATATACATGGTTAATAGAAGCATCTGTCATATAATCAAGTATTCTGTTTTTTAACATTCTCCTGCTCTCAGGAGTCTTAAACTCAATATCATCTATCTGTAAAATAGCTCTTGAAAGTATCTCTTTTCTTATTAGACGATTCCTATATGTATCATCAGTAGCAAACCTAGAAGTATTCTCATACACTTCATCCATCTCATTAACTAAAAGAGTACCTAGTCTAAAACTGTGAAGTTTATCCTTACCAGGGACTTTAAAAGTATGCTCAAACCTAGAAAAGGTTACAAGATCTTCTGTGAAATTTGGAGCTTCCATAATGTCCTTTCTTAATTAACTATAATAAGTATCACCAATTTCATACACTTCATCCTTATCAGCAACATCATAAGTATCTTCAAAATAATCAGAGGCTATTTTTATAAACTCATCAAAAGAAAGATTAGTGAACACATTCGAAAATACAAAATCAAAATCTGGATCCTTTTCTTTTATCTCTTCATTATAAGAATCTATGTCTTTTATTACAAAATCACAATTCTCTAAAGATGTTTCCCAATCTTGATCGCTTAACATACTACCACCAAACCAAACACCCTTATCAGTAAAAACTACAACAACATCCTGGGAAAAAGTATCACAAGCAATAGCTACTATTTTAGTATCTATCACATCCACAATCTGCTCAGTAGAAGTATTTAATATAGCCGCTAGTTTATACATACTATCCCCTTTCTATAATCTTATTTATTTGTAATATTGTTTATAGCTCCTAAAAGATAACCTAGTTCTTTAATCAAAGCTAAGTACTTTCTATTATCTAAAAGCAACTTATGTATCTTATCAGGGTCATTATACAATTCGTCCATTAATTCCTTGTCTTCTCCATAATTATAATAGTCTAAAGATCTTCGTCTTTTCCAAGATCTAAGAGGTTCATCTGTTGCATTCACAATACAATCAACTACAATGCTACCTAAAGCACGAACAGTATCTAATGCAGCATTGGTACGATTAAAAGCTAAACTATGTTTAATACTATCTAATTCATATTCCATCTTAGTTATATAATCAGAAATAGAAGGATTCTCATCCATACCAATTAGTAAAACACAACCATCACATAAATAACTAGCAGCTTCTTTTTTATTCATAAGATTCCTTTACATATATAACTATTAGTCTAAGCGTGATAAAATCCATCTTCTTCGCTGAACCTATGAAGAACATCCTCCACATAAAATAGCTCATCTGTATCGAAATTAACGCCATAATCTATAGGTTCATCTTCTGATAAACCTCTTATTTCTTTAAGAGATGCCATAAGAACACCATCCTGATTTTCCCACCATTCAGCAGCTAACACATCTTCTATATCCCTATCATTATATAAATCACTCCATTTCATATCCCCAAAGGGTTGTACATAAGGCAACACTACCAATTCATCAACAGGAACAGAACCACCGTACTGGTCTAATACTTCTTTAGCACTATCTGTTGTGATTCCACCTTCTTCATTAATTATCTCTATACTATCCCCTACTTCTAGAATACAATCTTCATTGTCTAATTCTATATGCGATTCTTTAGATACTGAAAAAGTTCCATTCGTAATAGATTTAGAACCTTCTTTACACTTAGATCCCATCTTATCTATAATATATCTCTTAATATCTTGATGAAGAGTTTCAAAATCATTTATCTCTTCTAATTCATCCCAGTATTCAATAGGTAGATCTTTATCAGGCTTAAACGAATAACCTAAATTATCTCCATACTCTTCAAAAAACCTATCAAGTATTTCTTTCTGTTCTTTATTTAATTCTCGTGCTGATTGTTTTAAACTAGCTTTTCTAATAACTTTTCCATCTTCACTAACTACTACATCTACCCAAGTATCACAATTTTCTTCATATTTAGGATCCCATAAATTTTCAAAACCAGCAGCTAAAGCCTTATCCTCATCAGATACTCCTTTAACACCATCATAATAAAAATTACTAACTTCTCCATTTCTATAAACTATAACGAATACATCTTCATCAGAATATTGAAGATAGGCCACTAATTCATCAGTAGAACTATAATCAGAAATATTCCTATCTGGATTTACACACCAACGTTCTTGATACTCTTCACTAGTTTTTCTCATATTAGACTCCCTGTTTAATTTTAAGCGTTCAACTGCTCTTAGTAAACCATTTATAGTAGTGTACCTATTTCTTATCTCAGGTTGATATATTCTATTAGAAGCATCATAAGCATTAATAGAACCTATATAAAAATTGCGACTATCTCCTATGATATGCATACCTGTTATATTCCTTAACTCATCAAGAACAAAATCATACGCCTGTGTATTAGACCAGTTCCCTTCCATATAATTATTATGCTGCTCAGGGTAAGTAGTTCTTAACCACTTTACCCAGTCTATTGCTCTAGATACTTTATTCACTTATGCTTCCTTTATAGTTTCTTTCCTTAAACTACTACAAAAATCCCCTAAACCACTACAATCATGAAACCTTAAACAATATCTCAAATGCCCATTAAAATAATCTACTTCTATATTGGAACACCAACTTGTTTTATCAATTACTTTACTTAACACTATATTATCAAAACAAAGAAAAACAACATATGGATGTTCATTAGTCTTCGTATCTATATTACCCTCACAAGAAAAAAGTGTAATAACATCGTCAAAAGAATTCAACCAATTTACAACAGGAATAATTCTCTCATCAATATCTACTGTCTTAATAGCTATTTTTCTTGTGTTATGAGTCATAAATTAGCCTAACCAATCTTGCGCAGTAGCTACTTTCATTATGTATATAAAATCCCCACCTTCATAAGATAAATCAATATCACCCTTTTCAATAAACAATCCATCAATATTGTCTGCTTTATCATAGAAAGGTTGCACTTCATCTATTAAGTTTTCCCTTAAACTATTTATATAACTCTCATAAAAATCATCATAATCTTTATACCCTAAATCTGTTATTGTTTCATCGTCTATATTATCTATATCCTCCCGCACATCTTCCGGTATCTTAACCCACATATCATATTGCCTATACCACCCTTCTACAGGATACTCTTCACCAAACTCACCACCATATCCTGCTAGTTGAAATCTAACATCCGGTGAAATCTCCAAAAACTCATGGCTATATTCACTCTCAAAAGATTTACCAAAAACTTGTTTTTCAAATTCAGCAGGCATAATCATATTCTCTGATTGTATATTTATTCCTGCTTCCATTGTATTAAATTCACCATCTACTAATCCCAAATCTGCATACAACCCCACATATATAGCATCCCTATATTCGCCACCTTCTGGTATAGTTAAACCCTCAACAAAAGTATCAACAACCCCTTCTACCTCCTCATTAGTAGTTGCACCCTGTTCATCAATAAGACGTTTAACTTCTCTTAATGCTACATCCTCTGGAATATAAACACGAATAAAAATAGCAGGAATTTCTACAACAATATCACCAGTACCAGTTATAATAAACTGTTGTTTAACCATCTCAAGCTCTAAAGCATTTAAATCATTCTGCTCTTTAAAATACTCTAGTTCATCTTCCTCAACATACTCTTCTTGCGTATAATAACCTGGTCCTTTAACAAGAACCACATAACCTGAATCAGTAGCTACCCATACACTTCCCATCTCAAGCTCTGCCCTATATAGTTCAGGATGTTTTTCAAAATCTGGATATTCCTCAGCTATCCAATAAGGAACATCTAAATCGCTTACAGTAGCTTCTACTATTTTATCATCAGGTATTTCATAAAACCCATCTTCAAGTTGTAAACTCAAAGCAGAACGAATAGCATTTATATATATATCGCTTACAACCCCTTGAACTTTATTAATATCTACAGCAAACTCACCCTCATTTGTGTGTAAAAAATTAATAGCAGCATCTACAGTATCAAATGAGAAAACACCAGGAACATTAGAAGATGCAACCTCATATTCTACGTTCAGATAATGAGACTCCCCACCAGATAAAGATTTACCATCTATTTTTAACTCAATTATTATATTATTACTAGTCCTACTCATATCAAAACAAACAATATCCAAACTAATATTATCAGGTAAACTCAACTGATTGATTGCTTGTTGTAACACAGTATAACCCGGATCATCAGTATTAATCTTTGCAGCAATAATTACTCTCATCTCATCACCTACCTCTAACTCATAAGTTCCATCAGCTACATTAATAAAAGCATTCTTAGTTACTTTGTATGATTTCATGTTTGTCTCCTTATTATTAGTTACTTTGTATGATTTCATGTTTGTCTCCTTATTATTAGTTACTTTGTATGATTCTACTGCAGGAGCATCAATAGGTTCTTCACTGAAATACTCTTCTTTCTCTTCATCTGTTACAAAGAAATCAAGACTAGCATCTATATAAAAAGAAAGGTCGGACGTATTCTTCCATAATGTATCTTCATCTATAACATAAGTAATACTCCCACTACTTGTTCTAAGAGGCTCTCTTGAATCTAATACACTATATACTAAGTCATAATCAGGTGAACTTCTATCAGTAGAGACTTCACAAACGCCTACTAACTCATCATCAGAATTATGACCATGATCTCCTGCCCCTCCTTTAACAAAATCTCTAAGCCAACCAACAATATTACTTTCTACCTGAGCAATATCATCACTAAGAGTATCCCAATCTTCTTGTGTTAATTCAACACCATCTTCTTTTGCACCTTCCTCTATCATATGCCCATCACCTACACTAATTGCAAACCCTACATCAATAGTATTATCAATAGCATTAGTTACTTCAAAAGATTCTCCTTCATCATATATATCTTCAGTATTTATATTATCTGTCTCCATAGTATCTCCTTTGTTTAGTTTATATTTTTCCTCACTACCGTCTGTATAATAAGTTAATGAACGATGCATAGGGTCTTCCTCCCAATATTCCCAAGCATCTATCTCTTCCTTAGGATACTCAACACAATACTCCATAAACTGAGGTTGCTCTTTACGAAGATCAGCCCAGTCTTCTGGTCTAAGTCTAGACCAATCAGCGTATTCAGCTAATTGAGGGTGTTTCCCAAGTATATAAGCCCAATCTATACCAGCTAAGTTTTTTTCATAATCACAGTATTCAATAAACTGAGGTTGATCCACAAGTAAAAAAGACCAATGAGACTCAAGTGTTATTCTACTTCCAGGCTCTCTATCTAATTTATATAAACAGTCTTTAAAGTATTCAATTAATTGAGGCTGTTTACTAAGTATATGTGTTAAAAGAGAATCATATATTTTATCCTTATACTCAGGCTTAAAATATTGAATATATTCAGGCTTATTTCGAAGAATCTGATTCCAAGCAAGACCATCCAACTTATCCCATTCTATATCATCAAGTAAATCAGGATTCTGCTCAAGGAAATCAGGCCAGTCTTGTGGGCTTATATTATATTCATCAACATCAACCGGCTCTTCTTCAATCCAATATTCCTCATCTTTTAATTCATAATCAGCTTCTTCCGCATCTACAAAAGTAGCATCGTCCGCTGTTCTATGTAATAGTTTTCTCATAGTATCCTTTATTCTATATAATCATGTTATTCAACAAATCCTTTAATGAAGCCAAGTATATATTTCTAGTACCCATGCTATTTCTTTATCTTCATCTCTATTGTACAAACGCCCATCCATATTGCCTTCTTCAATTGACCTTACAATCTTCTCCCTTTCTGAAGCATCTAATTCTACTTTTCTATCAATTTCTACTTCTTCTAAATCCTCTGCTTCTATAATCTCCTACCTACCATCTTTCGCAAGAACATCTATATATTCTAGTGCTGCGTCCATGGCGTCCGTGTCGCCGGCATAATCGAAACCACTCTCATATACCTCTTGACCATCGGGAAGAAATATCGCATATGCCCATACTTCATCTTCCGTTCCTATATCATTCTTCTCCCAACCCCAATAAAGTGTCCACTTATAACCACTATAGTCCTCCAGATCCTCGACAGGACCGAGGTATGCTCCTTTTATATCTTTATCATTTACTATAACTATCTCATCACCCTTCTCTAATTCATAGGTACCATCAGCTACATCAATAAAAGCATTCTTAGTTACTTTATGTGTCTTTACTTTTCTCATTTTTTCTCTCCTTATGTTTAGTTATTGTCTACCCTAAGTAGTTACAGTTGTTAAGTGGAATCCATAATCTATCTCAATACCATTACAAGGATACACAGGAGTATATCTAAACCTTGCTATCAACCAAGTAGGCGCGTCAGGATCCTGCTCAACTTCTATTGAAGAAGTTACATAAGAACTAACTAACTCATCCTTTACATAAGAATCCAACCTTGCCTTAATATAATCTTTAAGAGCATATGAAAGTCTTGAACTTATCTTTCTACCCCTAAACGGCTCAGCACCATCCCTTAGGTCCCTACGCATATAATCCTCAGTAAGGACAATACTAATCTCACTATCTTCTACAATATCAGTATTACAAGTAATCCCAGCAGCTATCTTAAATATTATACCAGCAGTCCTTTGTATAACCATACCACCAGCATCTATAAGAGTATCCTTCTGATCTTCCGTCCAATAAACAGCACCTGTCTCCCCACAAGTCAAAGCATATATCTGTTTATTCAAAGGAGGAGTAGCTGTATCTGGAAGAGATACTATCCTACCCATAGCAGCCACAGCAGCATAGTCCGCTTCAACAGAAGTCCTGGACTGCACACCAGTAGCAGCTTCATAATACTCATGATAAATACCATAATCAGCCTGGTTATCTAAAAGTGCAATAGCTCCTCTCTTAGATCCATCTAAAGTAGCTATAACACCTGTAATAGATACCTCACCCTGACTAGCACTTCCAATAGGTAATCCTTGAGTAGCACCTGTTATAAATACTCTCTCCTTCTTTTGTTCATCCTGAGAATAATATTGTGCATGAGCAAGTCCAGCCATTCTAAGAGTAGGATTAGCACAGGCTCCCATAATAGTAAATATATGCACATCCTCAGCAGCTAACTTATCTAAAGCAGTTACAGCATCAGCAGCACTATCCGATGGGTGCCCACTAGCATCTATGATAGGAACAATAGTAAGACTAGCCGCATTATTACCCCTACCAGATTTACCTATAACCATTCTAGCCACATTAGCAGCCTCAGAACCTATACCATGATCCCTATATACATCTGCCATAGCATAATACTCCACAGGAGTAGCAGGTGGGTCTCCTCTATATTGGAACTGAACTGAATAAGTATCTCCTGTAGGTGGATTAACACGTGTACTGTTTACAGTAGGAGCAGTATCTCCTGTATAAGAACCATCGTCCACAAGAGTAGTAGTTATAGAATCAGCTACTAATGTCCATACACCAGTAATCTTTCTAAATAAAGAATAACCATAAGCAAAGTCTACAGCATTAACCACAACAGTAGCCTCACCACTACCAGGAGTTACAACAGTTAAACTAAACTGCTCCCCAATAGGTGTGCAATAATCTAAATTAGCTGGATGCCCAGCACCTACAAAGGTCTCTCTTCTATCAAAAGTCCCTACTGCATATTCATAAACCCCACTAGGAAGTGTTCCAGTAGCTTCTACATTTGAAGAAGCAACCGTAGGAGGTGCTAATGGGTAGTTCAACCATTCTATATCACCATCACTGCTTACATCAACATGTGTTCCTATAAGATGCTTATAAGTAGTAGCAACAATTAACTCAGAAACTGTGTATAGCTGAAGTATGTCTTGCTCATAACCAGAGATCTCATCCTCAGAACCAGCACCTCTAGTAACAGTAGCAGTATCTAAATTACCATCACCATCTACATAGTCCTTAGTAGCCCCCAAACTCTGACATACAATAGCTGCTTTTATTCTAGCACCAATAGAAAGAGGAACACCCTCACCCTCTACACGATGCGCGATTACCTGTCTACGTCTTGCCATAATTTACCTCCAAATTTATTTGTAAATTAAAATATTAATCTGTATGAAACCAACATATCTCTGCCAATAAACCACTTAACTCTTCATCAAAATCACCGGATGAAGGTGCGAACATAACTTCTGCATCTTCATCAGTATTTAAAAAAGTGAGCAATTCTATTAATTCTCTAGCCAACTCCTTACACCTTCCAATATAATCATAGTCTATTCCAACTACTTCTATCCTATCTCCTTCTTTTTGGCCAGATTTTACATGCTCATCTATCCAATTCTCTGCTTCTTTTTCAGCATCTTCTACATCTTGATAATAATCAGTATAAAACAATACAATATCTTCAGGATCTGTTATTTCACAATAATATTCAAGATCACTATCAAACGCTTCATAAAATAATCCTTTATATTCATATAACATTATAACACTTCTCCTTCGTCTAAAGTTTCATAATAATCAGGATTCATTCCTAAATATGCTTTCATTGCATCCTTTATATACATCCAATAAAACTTATGATCTCCTACTTCTATTATAGCACTTTTCAAATCAGCACTTGTCATATTTAAAATAGCTTCTGGGTAATTACCATCAAAAAACCAATCTAAAATATCCTTTCTTTCATCAGACCTTAAAGTATTCCACAGAAGTTCATGATCAATTTCTATATCATAGTCTGTATCAAACTCTTCGTTTATGTTAAATTCTTTATTCATGAAATATTAATCTAGTCATTATACATTCTGTCATAATCTGCTCCTTTTCTAACATCAGAAAGTAATTCCTCTAACAACTCTTCAGGTATCCCATAATCATCAATTAGTTCTTCAGATATTTGCCTTACTCTAAAATCAGACATACTTAAAGTAGCCTCCGTAGTTGAACCATCTGGGTACACAACTATATAATTTACAAGATCATCGGTAGCATTCACTATTTCTTTAATTCTACTACCAGAAACTCCTTCAGACACTATCTCTATACTATCTCCTACCTCAAGAATACAATCTTCATTATCCAATTCTATATGTGATTCTTTTATTATTTTTCTCATTTTATTCTCCTATTCTAATTATAAAGGCATTTTCAAATCACGAGCCAAACCTCTCATTATACTATATAAGAATTGTCCACTTAATTTTAATCTATCGACTATGAAGTCTCTTAACTCTGGAAACTCGTTTATGTAATCATCATCAGATAACCAGAAAGGATCCATCTGTGCCAAATTACTAATCTTTCTAGCAAGTACCATCTTCTCATCGTGATCCAATTCTTTAGAAATAACATCATCATAATACATAGTATAGAATAGATTCTCATCAGCTCCTTTTATACTTATAATATCACCCTTCTCTAATTCATAGGTACCATCAGCACAAACAATTTTAGATGTATTAGTTACTTTGTAAGTTTTCATTTTTCCTTCAGTTGTTTGTTCAGTTTCTTTTCCCATATCTATTTCTCTATTCCACATCTCTTGTACATAATCAGCTATTATACCAATCTCATCTTCAGTTAGATCATAATGATAATGCGTTGTTTTTTCAGATACTACATATTGTATAATATCTTTCAAATTTTCTATATCTTCATCCTCTATTTTTACCCAAGCATAATAATCTTTTATATCAGTACTATCCATAACAGCATCCGCAGGCCGCTCTAAATTAAATGGTAACTTAGCTTCTTTAGTTACATCAAAAGAACCTTCAGTTATTTGTTCATCTTCAATCTCATCATCTTCTTTCCAATCATGTTCTATGAAAACATACTCCCCTCTTTCTAATAACTTATTTGTCCAATCAAACAACATATAATTATTGTCATACCAAATTTTAGTATCAGGCTCGTACTCATACCGCTCTGTGTCAGTATCAAGATATATATCTTTACCTATTATTGTCATTTCATCTCCTACCATCCAACCCAACAATACAGGACTTAGTATATCATACCCATTACCTATTATATGAAGTTCTGAATCAAGAATATCATCTACGCAACCCCAATAAGACATGCCTTTCCAACCATCTCTTATCTCATCAACATTAGCTTTACCTTCTTCAGTAAGAAAGACTCTAAGCCCATCAGCTAGCTCTTCGTAATCAAAATAGTTTTCCACTGTAATACCCCTTATTAGTTATTGGATGAAGAAGGGACTTTCTGGCCACACCTAACCAGAATTAGAACGCTACCCACCACACACTCTGTATCAAAATTGTATCCCTTCTTCATCATTGTTATTCGTCCTTACTATCAGGATTTAAAATATCCTTACAAATATTATTAGCCTTCTTCAACATCTTCAAAGTACTATCAGTCATCATGCTCATCTTTCCCATACCACAAAAATTATCAACAAAAGTATCCTCTAAAATAGAAAGCCTTTCGTGTAGTGCTTTAAGAACTTGTTCTGTTTCTTCTTTATTCATTATGGTTTCCTTTCAACATCAAAGTTATATCTTAGTCCAACTACCCACAACCAATTACATCTACCTTTGTTATCCCCAAACACTCCTATCTCTGTAAAAATCTTTAATCCTTTGTATAACCTGGCATAGTATTTACCAGTGCCCCCAAAATAGAACGTGTTTCCAGACATCCCTATTTGTGGCTTTAGAAATATATTAAAATACTCCTTATCACTTAATCCCAAACCAGCAGAAATACCAACACCACAAACTATGTTATCACAGAAAATAAACTCACCACTAACTTCAGTAATAGGTGTCTGCTTACCTATAGCAAGCTTTAACTGTTTATAACCACCACCAACCTCTACATACTCTTCTCCTATATTCCTTAGCTCAAGCATCCAATCACCAGTAGCTATGAGGATAGTAGGTAGTAGAAGTAGTATTAAGATTAGTTTAACCAATTTCATCCTCAGTCATCTGTATAATTTCATAAATATCAGCTATATCAGAAGGAGTTAGATTTAACTTATGTAGAAGAATATAATCACTCAATCTTCTAGCTATTATAGGATAAGTGTCCACATCCCTCCATTCTTTTGCTTCTTCTGGTTCAAAGTTTTCATTCCACCAAAGCACACTATCATCTGCTGAAAAACCATAACTTGCCCAATCATCTGCTTCTTCATAGTCATCATAGTAAACTTCCCAATCTGCTATGTATTCTTCTTGGGATAATTTTTCTGCTACTTTTCTCATTTTAATACCCTCTCTTCTTAATTTAAAATTACGTCTAAATCCTAATACTAAAAATTGCCCTAAGTCTGTCCCAGCTAGTACCTACTCTCCTTAAAGCCAAAGTTATATCTCAGTCCAAACACTAGCATCCAATTAGAACTTGAATCTGGGTCCAAAAATGCCCCTGCTTCTGTAAAAATACTCAAGTTGTCTGTTAGCTTAGTAAAGAACTCTCCTGTCCCACCAAGATAAAATCCAAAAACATCCTTATCAATTGAATATCCAACTCCTATATGTGGCTTTAGAAACAGATTAAAACGACTACCATCACTATAACCTAACCCAAAAGCTGTCCCTAAACTAACTCTTTCATTGTTCAACCAAGACATTTCTAAACCCATTACAGAAATCTCAGTCTGCTTTCCAATTTCGAACCTGGCTTGATTGTAATTAGCACCGAAAGATATATAGTTATCACTATCATAATCAAAAGAAATAATAGGTATCCCTCCATGAGCAAAAATGCTAGAGGTAATAAGTAATAATATTATAAATAGTTTATTCATTAGATAGAATCTCTATTGTGTCACCTGTTTGTAATTCATAGGTACCACCTTCACAATTGATATAAGCATTTTTAGTTACTTCATAAGATTCTATTTGATTACCCTGTTTAGGTTCTACTAAATGAGTATCTATATATTCCTCAGCAGCATCAGCAGCACCAAAATCCGATGTGTAGAAAGCAACAACATCTATTTCATCTCCATCAGGCATACTGATTATATATGTCCAATCCCCATCACCATATTCCCAATCCCTAAAGACTTCATATTCATAATCTTTATACTTATCTCCCCAGCCAGTATATTTTGCTTTAGTTTCCATACTATTACTCCTGTTTAATATTCGTCTGGATAATCTTCTTCTGCCATCACTTTACTCATTTGTTCATTTATCTCAAAAGAACCATCTTGATATTCACCATCAGGTAATGTCGTATCTTCCGCAATCTCATATGCTTCCTCAAGTGTGTCTGCTTCAATATCCATAATTCCATACATAGACCAATCAACAGCTATACGAAATCTCTTCTCATCTTGTGCTTCTTTCTTTACAACACCTATTACATCCCCTACCTCTAATATACACTTTTCATTATTAAGTATAATAGTAGACTCTTTAGTTACTTTGTGCATTTTCATTTGATTCTCCTTATTGTTAGTTATCTACAAACCTAAAAATCGTAATTACCAACCCTATCTATATAAACATCATCAATACATATACGCATGTCCATACTAGCTGTATGGTCATCACTATAATACTTAGAATCCTCAAAGTTAAAATCTACCACTATACAAGGATCTTCATCACTACCTATCCCTTCGTCAGAAAATACCAATAAATAAACAGAACCATCTATATAAGATGCATAACTACCAGATGATACTTTAGTGTATTCATCCCCAGACTCTTCAAACTCTACCTCACCCTCACTAACTTCAATAAGGTGCTTACTAGAAGTAGCAAACTCATAATCCAATCCACTACCTTCACCTTCTATATACCCAAACAACTCAGGCAACCAATCTTTTATATTAGCAACAACATACTTATACACATCAAGCTCATCTTCAAGATATTCATCCTTCTCATCTATATCTAAACAATCTTGCCCCGATAAAATATCAGTTATAATTTCTTCAACATCAGCATTAATATCCTGGGCTACTTGACTCTCTTTATCTAATTCTTTTTCCATATCTTCAAGAGCATCATAATAGTCAGAATACTCAGCTAAATGATCCATAGCTATTTCCATAGCCAACATAGGATCATCAGTATGTTCTAATTCTACCTTAATCCCTTTATCAAGAGAAGCCTTATCAAAATCTTCAGGGGACATAGTGTCTGCTACACCTCCTGAAAGATTATCTTTATACTCTTCTTTAAAGCCATCAATATTTATTTCAGATACTCTTCTCATTAGTCTTCTCTCTTTATCCTTCTAATAACCTGCTCACCCTCTAACTCTATTACTTCCCAAACAGGACTATGTATATCAAACTTCCTCTTCTGTATCTCAGCCCTTCTATTCAATCTAGACAAAGCTCCTCTACTTCTTCCCCTACTTTTAGAAGTTCTTCTATTCAAACCTCTACCAAAAGGCTCCCTTCTATTTCTCCCTAAAGGCTTATTAGGATGTCTATCAGGAGTATAGCCTTCTTCCCTTAACTCATCTGCACCAACAGGACAAAAGTCTTCTTCCGTCCAATCATTAGCTTCATCAGGACTAAACCCTCTATCCCGCCACTCACTATCAGTACCAGCTACTCTTGTAGGATATTTACTATTAACCCTTCTAGTCCTTTTATCCAATCTATGATTTGTCTCTCTCCTGGAACGAGTTCTATTATTCTGAATATTAGACGGTTTTATATACCTACGTTTATTAGATACTTTTCTTCTGTCATCAATCTGTTCAACATCTTTCTCACTAACTTTTCTCATAACATCTCTCCTTCTTTAATTAAATAAATAAAAATACTTTCTACACACATTGATTATCAAAAGGTCTAACCTATTTTTACACACCTAAAACATTATTCCATTTTAAGTAACTAAAACGGATATATAACATCATCATCATACTTTCTATCTTTTATCATCTTATCTATAATCGCCCTAAATGCCAAATAAGCCAAGTATAACTTCGGCTCTATTATCACAGCAGCAATAGCTACCCCATCCAACACTTTCCTAATATCCTTAAGAGTACTTAGAGAAATACCCCTTTTCTCCAATCTACTAACAACAGCACTTAACCTAGACTCAAAAGTAGCATTAAACGCTTTTCTTATTATCCTGTCTGCTTTCTGTATCTTCGTCTGATTCGTCATTATTTTTTTTAGTTAGGATAGATTTAATATCTTTGTCCAACTCTTTAACAGCTTCTATTACTTTTCCAATACCTTGTTTCTTAAAACTCATAATTAATCTCCTTCTTCATTAACTATCTCTATTACATCACCTCTATGAATATTACGTCTCTTCCCATTTACATTAACAATAGCATCCTTAGTTACTTTATATGTCTTCACATTAGTCGATGCTACTATCTCCCCTTCTTCATCAAATTCATCAAACTCTACAGTTGTTATAGGAGACGTATCCCAATTCATCTCATCAGGCGAAGTCTCTCCTACAGCTTCCAACATTTCCTGTTGCTTTTCTTCTATCAGATCATCAAACATTATTTCTACAGTTACCATTATGCCTCCTTTATAGTATCTGCAATAGAATTATGAAAACTAATTTTTTGCTCATCTGTTGCATTCTCATATAGCTCATTTGCTTTTTCTACAATATCAGCTTTTATTTTTGTCTCTTCCTTAACCCCAACCCTTCTTTTAATCTCATCAAGAATCATAAGGCTTTGCTTCATTATAGAACCGTCTTTTTCATATTCAGCATAACCTCTCTCAGCACAATCTCCTAAAATAGCATCAGAAACATCACCATACTTCTCAGCAAGCTTTTCCTTATACATATTGAATTGTGCTTTTATAGGAATTGCCCATCCTTTCCTACCTATATGATTAAAAACCAAAGAGTTCTCAATAGTTAGTCCTGATTCTTCATCCTTAGTTACTTTGTGAGCATTTTCTTCTTTTGTCATTTTACTACCCCTCATGTTTTTAACATCTCTATTCATATTTAAAAATCCCTCCACAAGCTCATCATACTTTTTAGCAACTCTAGCTTCTTCAGATTTCTTGCTAACTCTCTTTACTCTCCTTGAACTATTCTTTCCCTTACTACCATTAACTACAAAATCTTCACCTAAAACAAACCCTTCTTCAACCATACCCACTGTAATATCAGCAGCATATCCCTTCTCCATAGCTACACCGCCTCCTTGCATTTGATATTCTTCAAATACAACATTGTCAACTACCCACTCTTTAGCATCAGAAGAAAGAGGCATAAGAATTACAACTGCTTTCTTAGTTACCTTGCTTTTAATATTCCTTAAATTAGCTTTTTTCTTACTACCCTCAAGCTTAAAATCATCTCCTATGTTAAATCCAGCTTCCCCTAAACCAACCATAATATCATTTACCATTCTCTTATCCAAAGCTATACCACCCCCAACTACCTGCCAATCATCATAATCAACATTTTTAACTATCCACTTCTCAACTTCTTTAGATAGAGGTGTAAGTAAAGATATAGATGTTTTCCTAACCCTACTCTTAACTCTCTTTTCTTTTCTTCTCATTTTAACTCCTTATAGATTAATATTTTACATCAACATTATCATCTAATTCAATATCAATACTGCTAAAAGATATAACACCATCATGCGTCAAGTCTCTAGACAATGCTTCAAAAGCTTCAGTCTCTATATCTTCACAATATATTTCAGCTTCTTCCGTTTTCTCATCAGATAACTTACGCCAAGGTTTCTCTGCTAAAGGATCTTCAAACTCCTTATACTTCGCATCTGTTACTTTCTCAGCAAAATATTCTGCAGTACGCTCTAACCCTTTCTTATCTAACAAAACACCATCTGTTATAGCATCAGAGAATTCTATCTCAAAACTATCAGCAATTCCATACCCAGAAATAGTACCTTCAACAATACCACTATAATTATTGATATACCCAACACCTTCCTGTAGATTGATAGAATCCCAGACAACAGCCTCTACTACAAACACACCATACTTTACTTCAATATTCATAATCTACCTCCATTAATTATTTTACTCTACCCAAGAAACAAATATGTCAGCAGTCTCACTCATTGAACTATCAGCCTGTCTAAGAGGTGCATTATAACGAGTTAGATAACAACCAATATACTTTGTCTCATGATTCTCCTGAGAATAGTCAGGATTCCCAGGATGATGACAAGTAATAACAATTGTAAATGGTATTTTCTGCTCATTAATATGCTTAAAGGCCGCAGTAGAATCTCCACCTAGTCTATTAAGCAATGTTCCCCTCTTATCCACAGCCTCATTGTAAATAGCAAACCCCGTAACACTAATAGTATCATCAGAAGGTCTTGGAACACCCTCTATTACCCTACCAGCATCAGCGGAGTTAATATGCCGAATACCATCTACTGCTCTCGTAGAAGTAGGACTAATATCATCTAGGTACCCAATATTATTCCCATCCTGATCATAAATATCATAACTGTAAGGAATCCTTACTCTATTAGTAGGTGCAAGCCCTACTCCAAATCCCTGTTTGTCAACTAATCCTGCCATTATCATACCTCCAAAATTATTTAATTAAAATATTAATCCCAAATATCAAACTCTTCTAATTCCAAATCATCAATTATATCTTCAACATTTCCTGCTGATTCTCCGCTTTCCATAGTCATATAGTCAACTCCCTCAATATCTTCAGAATAATAATTATAAGATTCTCCATCAGCAGTTTCTATATAAATACCAATATTAATACTACCAAATATCTCATTAAAATCTTCCGCATACATCTTATACACAACAACATCCCCATAATTACCTCTTATATCTCCACCCAAATGAGGCATTAACAAAGTATAACCACCCCAAAATAGCATCTCCATTGTAGGACCAAACCAAGCCCAATTATATGTATTCTCTCTAATATAATCTTGATTATAATGGTCTAAATATTTTGCAATATCCCAAGTAGCAGAATCTGTAGGTGCTACACCAGTTGCTTCTTCAAAATCACCTCCAATAATAGTCTCTAACGTCTCTATAAAATCTTCAACAGACATATCAGGTGTTCCAAATATAGATGATAAATCTTTCATTCTTGAAAAATCATCTAAATCCCAAGAGTCTAATTCACTACTAACATGTACATCAATAGTATAATCACCTATTTTAGGAGAATGCCCTGTGTAAATCTTTGCTACTTTTCTCATACTAACTCCAAGTTTATAGTTGTTAAAAACATACCCATTTACTATAAGTAAATAATCAAATGAAATGTATAGTTTTACCCAGTCGGTAGAATGAAATACCTATTATCACCAGAAGGTAATAAATTAGCATCAAACTCTTGTCTGGTCATTCTATCCTGTGTCAATACCCTATTAACATTAGAAATGATATACCTCTCACTAGAATACTTTTTATAAATTATATCACCATTATGCAAAGGAGGATACCTTAATATCCAAGATTTTGGTGCTGCCTTCTGTGTAATACCATAGCTAGAAAAATCAGCCATTATAGCATTATTGTGAAACCTTACTCTAACATCCGGTATTCTTGAGTACCCTCCTATAAAACTAGTCCCGAAACACTTCCTACAAGCAGTGCCTTCAGTAGTTAGATCTAAGTCATCATTATAACACTGAGTACACTTTACTCCTGCCATTTTCCTAACAAGCACATCACAATCCACACCATCACTCTTCAATATAAGAGTATGTCTCCTTAATATTTCCTCTATAACACGCCCCATATTTATCAACCCTCTATTATCCAACTCACTTCTTAACCTATTAGTAGGTGTTTCATCTACATCAGATTCAACACCAATAGCATTCACAAAAGTAATCCGATAATAGTATTCAGTATTAGCCTGATAAGTTGCAGTTGCATCTCTATAGAAAGTAATATCAAGCAAAGTACTATTTAGTTGCACATAATTATTATCCACATCCTCAGTAGATCTATATATATTATAGCCTAAGCAATCATCTCCTGGCAAAGGGTCCCAGACAATATCAATACAATGCTTAACATCTGGGACCCACGGCCGGTCAATAATAACGTTTGTAACTACTAAGTCAGTAGTTACAAGCTCTTTAGGTGGATAATATATGTCTGTCATAGTTTAATGAATTAAGATAGTTTAGTGATCTTTATATCCCCTTAAACCAAAATCAAGGCCTTCTAGAATACTAATATCAATACCCAACTCAATATCCAAGAAAGATAGAACTATATCATCTAAAATAGGATTACTCGTTTGCCACAAATCTATAATCTCTTCTTTTGATTTACCAGAAAAGGCCACAAGATTATTCACAGTAACATCAAGACCTAAGCTACAACGAATACCGCTAATTCGACCATCAATAACTTTTTTCATTTTTCATCCTTGTTTCTGCTTTATGCCGCTTACGCGGCCATTTACTCATTTAATATTTTTACTAATGCTTCGGCAGCTTCAAGGAACCAGTGCTTCACCGCAACAAATCCACCTTCATTGCTCCCATTAACGAGAACAAAACAACGGTCATCCTGTATAATATGGCTTATGCCACCATACTCATCCTTTAGTGTAGCCATTGGACAGCGTTCTACTCCATTTTCCAATACCACTGTTACGTCTGCCTTCTCTTGTAATTGATACATTTCTCCTCCGGTGTTTGTTTTAATTTACGCGGCGATTCCAACGTTTAATCATTGTTTCTGCTTTGTTGCATTGTCGAGTAGATATATAACACTCTTCCCCTTGACATTCAACTGCAAACATATCCAGCCAAATACCATTATGCTGTTCTTTTACTTTGACAACTTTTGCTTGTCCTCCACAAAACGGGCAAGGCTTTAAATCTTTTTTTTCCATGTCGCTCATTTTTCCTCCTGTAAGTTAAGTAGGTAATAAATATCTACCATAATTACCTATTTTTTGTTATCATCATAATCTAACTTAAGCTCCACATTCTTAAACGAAGACATCCAAGAACCTAAGCTATCATCTACATCATCAATACTGTACTTAAACGAATTTTTCCTTGCCTCCGAAAGGTTCAAATCGTATACCCATGATATTCCATATTTACTGTTCATACCATAGAACTTCTGTATAGGAGGACCATCATATCCCAACTCATTCGTAGAATACTCATCAGAACCACACAAAGACCCATTAACCATAATCTCCCTATTATTCAACTCATTAGCTGTATGGAAATGAGCCAGGTTCCAATAATCAAACCCTCCACGCTTCATCCTTTTCTTCAACTCTTTTAACTGAGATCTATTTATCCCATATACAGGTATTCCTGCCCAAGCCTTTATATCATCTCCATGACTTAACAAGATTTGCCTACCCATTACACTAGTAACCATTTTTGGGGATTTAGGAATAACTAACTCAACCCTGTCTTTCTGAATATAAGGAGATAAAAAAGCACTTAAATACTGATAGCATATATAATCATTGTTATTATACTTTCTTTTAGACGGTTTCTTCTGTGTTCTTCTACCCTCATTACCCACAACACAATTTATTCTAACCTTCTTAAAGTATCCCATCAGTATATTAATCCCCTGTGCTATAATATGGGCACCCCTTAAAGTAGCTGTTACCTCAGAGAACTGATTGGTTTCCTTATTCTCATCTCTGAAAATATCATTCAGTATATCCCCTAAGAAATTTATATTTAGAACCTCTATCTTTCTCCCACCTCTCCTAAAATCCTCCGTTATATTTATTACCTCCTGAATCAAGAACCAATACCTGTTAGCAAATATATGGAAATTATACTCATTAAGCCCTTCCATCTCTAACAAACTAACTACTCTGTTTATATGGAAATCACTCATCAATACAGTAACCTCTTCAGTCATTTTCTTAGTAGATATATGTATAGTAGGTGCGTAATCAACTACTGGTAATGACTGTATCTGCTTTGTAAACGAACCTGTAAGCTCTTTATAAGAATTAATCCTCTTAAGTAAAGCTCTTTCCTCTGTTCTAGCCAACTTTAACTCATTTCGAAGACTGTCTATTAGAACCCTTGCATCAATTAGCCTATCTGTTACCATATCTCCACCAGGGATTTCTAATATACCATCAGATAAATCAATAGGCTCATTCTTTACCTTACGCATCCTGATTAAATCATCACTAGGAATAAACCGCCTGTGTGTAAAATCAGGCACACTTAATCCTTTTATTTTATTTTTTATTACCCTCTTCCTTAAACTCTTCAACAAAGCAACAGTGTCCCTCTGGTCCATCCCAAACATATCAGCTATATCAGTTAAGGTTTTGTAGCTCACTACCCCTTCACAACAAGCTACGTAAAACTCAATCTCCTGTGTTGTAAAAATGTGCTTTAGTTTAACCTCTACATCACTACTTACGAATTCTTTTGCCGCCATAATAGTTCCTTTCTTACCCATCAAAGAGATGACGATGGATTGATTGGTTGGAAATTAATAAAGTCCACTTCCCAAGGCTCCCTCGAATAAAGCTGTACCCAACTTGATACGTACTTCTGGTCTACCTTAACCTCATATATATAAGACATCGTTCCCGATGCAGGATTATCAGTTTTAGTTGCAGGATTAACAGTAAAAGTAGGCTCTGCAATAATATTAGTTTTCATCAATGCTAACTTTATAGGATGCAATAACCCAACACTTAGGACATCAGCTATGTTTTCACTAGCTCCCTTAGCACCAGACTTAATATAAATGCTTATAGGAATCATACACTCCCCAGCATAAGAATAATATAGCTTATCCCCAACCTCTACTTCCTTCATCTTATCACCAATGCTAATAGGTATAGGAGTTATAGCTCCCCTACCAATTATAATAGCAGGTAAAACAGCCTCATTAAAATTCTCCTCTAGTGCTATCTGTTTAATCTTACTATCATACTTAGTAGGCTCTGTTGGATTGTAAGGGTACCTAGAATTAGCTAAAACATAAGTCTCAAAATACTTTTGGATAACATACATTACCCTTTCTTGAGTAGCTAATGAAAGTCTGAAATAGAAATCTGAGTTATCATAAGCAGCTCCACCATACTCAGCAACATCATAATAGTCTGTTACAGATTGAGGGCGATTAAAGTCATTTGCATTGAAAGGATTAGTCATAACTCATTTAAGTATATACACTTATAGTATTCTGCCAGTTGGGCATAAGCGCAAGTTGCATCGAAGTCGTCGGTGGCATGGGCCAGCCCCGAATTCCAATCCAACCACCACTACGACACGCAAACTCTTTTATCAATGATACACGCTCAATCCACGTAGCCCAAATATCAGCAGCCATAGCTCTGTATTTACTGTGTCTATCAAGTGTAAGTGTCAAACCATCAGAATATGAAAAATCATTTAATATCTCACCAACAGCTCTGCTAAATAGTGCTTCATACTTAGCACCATCTAACAATGATGCTTCAAACCCAGCATTACGAATCTGATTTATTGTATAATCAGCCACAGGAGGAATACCATTTATTCTAGATAGAGAAGTTGTGAGACAATAGTACAGCATTTCGTCATTCCACGAGTATTCATTTGGATCCGTGATTCTATAAAATGAAGTGTACGCGTCAAATAAATTCATGCGTAACCAATTTATGTAATATAATTCTGTTGACACACTCTCTATATCAAACTTCCCAACTATCCTCAAAGTCTCAGAAACAACGGACTCCCCTACTGCTCCCGATGGATATACCCCTGTAAAAATTATATTGTATGTCCCAGCAGCCAACCCTTCCGTCAAAAAACTAAAAGAATATCGTCCTGTAACATCCTTATTGGGTTTTGACAAAGGTCGTATGACTGTTACATTCACAGCTACATCATTCATATCAGTTACAATAGCAGTAGGATTCGCTACGTCCACCGGAGCGCCTCCGAAATTAAAGTCACAATAGAGATTTATGAAACTTGATGTGAAATGAGTTTGTGGTAAAAGATTATTATTAATTTGTTGTTCACTCACTGCAGAACCTCGCTATTTTTTCTATTACTTTATTCTCATCTTCAAGTTCATCATCCCAAATTACTAACAAACTATAACCATTTCGTTTAAGTACATCTCTTCTCCCTTTCTCAGTAGCATAATATTTAATATCATCCCTATTTTCATCGTGCCAGAATCTGCCAAATAATTCAATTATTTTTTTCTCACCCTGTATATTTACAAAATCAGGTATAAGTCCACCAACAACAACTTCCCCTGTATTTCCAACAAATTTATATTCACCAGAAAAATTCTCCTGCAAAAGATTATCAAGTTTAGTTTCAGGAATATTAGGAGATACCCCCCATGCTTTTAACATCTTTTGAACATGAACAGGATCCTGCCATCTCTTTTTATTGATATAACTCAATCTAGCCTTAACAGCAGCAGAACGATGTTTACCATACATAGGATTTTTTGCGCCTTTACGTGATTCAGACATTTTCTTTCTAGTAACTTCTGTATGTTTTTTTCCTGTATGTGCTATACTTAATTTTTTCTTAGTAACCTCGGATACTTTTTTTCCTTTTAAAGATTCACACATTTTTTTCCTAAATTCAGGATTTCTCCAACTCTTTTTGTGCGCAGCGCTTAATTTTCTTCTATTTTTTCTTGATAACTTCTTTCCATAATTAGGATTCTTTTCACCTTTCCTTGACTCACTAATTTTTCTCTTAGTCTCTTCAGATCGTTTTTTTCCTTTATTTGCTTCCCCAATCTTCCTCTTGTGCTCCTCTGATAACTTTTTTCCATAATTAGGATGATTCTTACCTTTTTTTACATCACTCATTCTTTTTTTACACTCTTCAGATCGTTTTTTTCCTTTATTTGCTTCCCCAATCTTCCTCTTGTGCTCATCAGATAATTTCCTTCCTTTACCAGCCTCCCCTATTTTTTTACGCGTTTCAATTGAGCATTTTCTTCCTTTACTTGCAAGCCCTATTTTTCTCTTAGTCTCTTCAGATCGTTTTTTTCCTTTATTCCTCTCACTTATTCTTTTACACATTTCAATTGTTCGTTTTTTCCCTCTATTTGCCTCCCCAATCTTCTTCTTACTAGCTTCACTATGTTTACTGCCACGCTTCATTATATTATATACCTACCATTAACATTATTATAACTATCCATCTACTCTCACCAAAACCTAAAAAAAGAGGGCCTCCCTTTCCCAAAGACCCTCTTCTATATTATCCTCAAACCGAAAAAATCCTTTCTTATCAATAAATCAATATTAAAGGTTAGGAAATTCCGGCACTGTCGACTTTTTCTGTTTAGCTTTCCTCTTCTTATACGCATCCGTAGTTGATCTTGTCCTACCACTAGCCCCTGCTAATTCTTTTGCCTTCTCTTCGGCAATAGCTTCCTTTTCAAAAGCTTCAGCTAGTCGATCATCAAACTCATTAGGTTGCGCAGTCATATTAGTCCCCTTTTCCACATGCAAAATTACCCCATACTCATCATATTCCATAAGCGCCTTTCCCCGCTTATAACCATTATAACTCTTCATCTCTTGCAGAGACTTAAAAACCTTAATACTCCCCGCTTTTTCTGCCAATACAAAATCTCTTTTCCCCTGATTTATCTCATCCTCATTATAAAGAGTAAACAAATCAGACTTCTCTCCATCAATGAGAGATATGCCATTAGCACCCACACTAGGCAGTATTAAAGTAGTCCCAGACGTATTCTGTACATACCTAAAAGGCATAGCCTTTGCTACTAATACTTCCACAGCCTCACTTGCATTCTTAGGCTCTGGCACAACAGCCGGTATATTACCCCCGACAGTTATATTCCTTTCTTCATTACCTTCCATTTTACTTTGCTCCTTTCTATTTAAATTAAAATTCCCTATCTAACAAAAACTAAAAATTCTCATAAACATCACTTTCATTCCTACTAAAGTTTAAAGAGGGCCTAGAGGTTCTCTAGGCCCCCACTATTATGAAATGCTATACAGTAATATCAAACGTCAGCTTCGCAACTCCCCAGGAGTTATGCGCAACCATACCAAGATACTCCATTCCAACAAAGCCCAATAACTGATTATTAGGATCATCTGCTGGAGTAACATCGAAGTCTTTATAAATCGGAATCCATGCACACATTTGTGGCTCTGCAAGCAGAAACACTGTATTAGATGTCATTTGGTCACTAACAAATAAATCAGCTCCCCACAATGAACCCATGTAGCCCGTCTTTATAACAGCCGCTCTTGTAGCCTCATCAAGATCCTTGAACTCCCAACGTCTAATCCCAGTAGGACCATAAGGACTCATAACAACATTCTTCACCTTATTACGTCTCCGTTCAATCTCCCTATACGCTAATGCCAAACCATGTTTCGATAACATAGTAGGACATGTAACAGCCGTATTAGCGACTGTAGATTGCGTATTATACAATGAGAAAAGATACAAGTCTTCACGAAGTGCTGCTGACTGTAGCAATCTCTCACCTGTACGTGCCATTACATCATACTTGGTAGTATAAAGTCTTGGAACAGGTATCTTCGGTCTACAAACAATTGAAAAACCATCAACAAAAACACGGGCAACCTCTATCTCTATGATAGAAGTAGTCCCATTATTAGCAATCTTTGTAGCAGTAAACTCTTCAATGTCCCGATCAAAATAAGATATTTGACCAGAAGCAATAGGCTCCACTACGGCAGTCTGTCTGCCTATCCCAACGTAATCTAAATTCTTCCTAACCGGATTTGCCAAGCTAGCAGCGATTTTCGCCAGTCCAGCCGCTGATTGCAGAGCGAGATCCAAAACGGCCTCTTTCTGTAACCTGCGTTGACGCTGAGCTTCACGAGAAATCTTTTTAGTTCCTTCTCTAGTCTCCATTTACCTACTTCACCTCCTTAATTTAATTAAAAGTTAAAATTTCTACTGGTCTCCAGACTGATCGTCCGGCTCGTAGTAACCCTGGTTAATAAACAGTACCTGTAATTCAGTAGTAACACCACCACTAGATACAGAACTCATCACAACACCATACACCCAGTCATCTGTATCAGCATAAGCGTTAGCCGGATACCACATTCCACCACTAATACCAATCCCTCTACCTGTAACATACGTCAGTGCTGAATCATAAGGGTAAACACCCCCATCATCATCACCTGAGTACATAGTCAGCAACACAGGAATTGTGTAGAAAGCAGCCTTAGTGTTGTTAAGATCCGTTCCACTAGTACCAGAAGCACCACTCCTATTGAGCGATACCCCAATTACCTGTGCCGGATCCGTAACAGTAGATGTTCCAACTACCCTAGCAACACCATTAGCGCCTATAGTTAATGGATGCCCACCAACATAAGCAGTAGTACTAGTATTAACTACGAATTCTCCATTCTTCCATACGAAATGCTTTTCTCTCTTCAGTGCCAAAATAAACCTCCTCGTAAAATAGTTAAAAAATTATTCAGTTAAATTGTTAAAATTGTCTAATGTAGAATAGTTAAAAAAGCCACTATCTGTGAATCAGAATTAACATTCTCATCTATACAAATATCATGATCATCAATATCATATGATATTCCACCAGCCGCAGCTATACCTGCCTCTACTCCTGCTTCTATAGTTGCAGCAGCTCTATGTTTCCAATACCTTACAAAGCTACAAACATAATCATCCAAAGAAGCATCATCCCCTACAATAGATATAGTAATTTCTTGGTCCCCTTGGTCTATACCCTCAGTATATTTCATATCTACCCTACTAACAGTCCCAAAATTATCACTATGCAGCGCAGCATCCACAGCAGCCTGTATAACTGCATCCGTATCTGATTCATGAGCCACTACATATTTATGAACAAAAGCCATATCATCACTCCTTTTTTATTAAACTACAGCGTATAAAACTGTTAAAAAAGCCACTTCCTGATCATTAGAATCTACACCATCACTAATATCAGTATCATGATCCTGAATAGCACCACTCCCAGTAAAAACACTGTTAATTCCCGCTAATACACCAACCTCTATCACTGTTGTTATGTCAGCATCCTTCAAAAACCTAACAAAGCTACACTTATATGTATTACTAGTACTATTTTCATCACCAATCAAAGATATAAGTATTTCTTGGTCTCCTTGATCCACTTCATTAGTATACTTCAATTCTGCTTTATACAGTGTCTTGTCTTCATAAGATTCTAAAGCAGTATCCACAGCAGCCTGTATAACTGCATCAGAATCAGACTCATTTAATTTTACATACTCACTAATATATGCCATTTTAACTCCTTACGCCTAAGATAACACTGTTAAAAATGCTGCTCTTTGAGAACCAGTATCAACATTTGAATCAAAATCCACATCATAATCAGCCAAAGTAGTACCAGTAGCCGCAGCTATATCTGCTTCTATACCAGCCTCTATGGTTGCAGCCGCAGTATTCTTAAAGAATCTTATAAAACTACAATCATAAGAACTACCTTGAGAATCATTACCTACAATGGATATAGCTATTTGCTGATCCCCCTGGTCTATACCCTCAGTATATCTCATGTCTACCTTGGTCACAGTTCCTAAAGTCGCTAAAACAGCATTTATAGCAATCTTTATATCCGCATCTAAAGTAGATTCATGGACTAATATGTATTCATGTTTAAGTGCCATATTAAATCACTCCTTTAATCCTTGTAAAAATCATTCTCCGCATCCCCCAAACTACCCATATCAATAGAAGTAGCTTTATGCTCAACTATCTCCCGCTTCTTACCCTCATACCTACTTCTCGAAGCCTTAACCCTCCTATTAGACACCTTTCTAGTAGCACGAACAGCTCTTTCCCTAGAATTATCTATATAAGATTTAACCTCTATATTGTTAGAAACCTGAACAAGCTGATTATATCTATCTCTGTCAGTATTATACAACTCAACCAACCTATCAATCTCAGCTTCCTTCTTATTCTCTTTACACATACCAACTCTTATCAAATTGTCCACAATACCTGTTACATGCATCCTTAAAACATCATCCCTTTCTTGCAACGCAGTCTTAAGCTTAGAAGTATCAGCAGACTTTCTAGCTACCCTTCTGGAAACCTTTTCGCTCTTTCTATCCAACATAGCCAGCTTATTAGCCCTATCTTTACTAGCCCTACCTACACGACTCTTTCTACTAACAGTCCTCTCAGTTCCTGTAGCCTTCTTTCTACTAACAGGCCTCTCAGGTCTCTCCACCCTTCTTGTAGCCTTTCTACTAACCAACTTTTTATTCTTAGCTCCATTAACTTTTCCCACAACAGGCCTCGTGGTTTTATTCCTACGCAACCTAGCAGTTCTCTTAGCCTTCTCCATATTTTTCCTCCTATCAGTTAATTTAGTTTCTCCCTTTAATACCCTACTAACCTTACGCCTTGTCCCAGCTCTCTTTTTGTTCTTTAAAGCCCTTGCAGCACCATCAAGTTTAGCAAGCTTCTCTTTTCTTGTAAGCGGCGCAATGGTATCTTTAGTATCAGCACGTTTAGGTCTAAGCAAAGCCTTTATATCCTGTAGCTGTTTGCTCTTACTCACAAGATCAGATACATATTGCACTATGCCAGCCTTCTCTTTCTTAATCTCTTCATCAACATCTTCTTCAACATCTTCTTCTTCAACATCATCCTTACTATTACCTTCACCACCTACTCCACCAACACCAGCAGCTCCTATAGCACTCTCTTTAACTTCCTCATCTTCTACAGTAATTTTTTTATCTTTTTCCATTTTTTCCTTTGGTTTCTCTTTAGTTTCTTTTTCCGGCTTCTCATCCTTTTCAGGTTTCTCTTTTTCCTCAGGCTTTTCTTTCTTTTCTGGCTCTTTATCTACAACCTGGTCAACATCTTTCTTTAATTTCTCAACCTCTTTCTTAAGTTTATCCTGATCGTCTTGGACATTCTTTATCTTGTCATCAACAATAGTCATAGCCTTTTCCTGATCGTCTTTCGTCACAGTATCACCAGGACTTATAACCTCCTCAAGCTCCTGCATAACAACTTCAACAAGCTCATTGACATCACGAATATCCTCAACATCATCCTTACGATCATCTATATCCTTCTGCTTCTGTTCCTTTAACTCCTCACTAGATTCTCCATAATCCAAAACATTCTCATCCTTCTTATCTTTTTTCTCTTCCTTAATATCTTTTTCCTTAGCAACATCTTTTTCATCTTGTGTCTTGTCTTTGTCAGCCATTGAATTTCTCCCTTGTTTTATATATGGACTTAAAGAACACTGTTTGCATTTAGACGCTATAACCTCCAAAATCTTAGCTTCACCATCAGCACCCTCACCACTACTAGCCCCACTGTACTCCAAAGGTCTTATCAATGTGTCCTCATAAAATACAAGCCCTCTGTTTATTTCATACGATATTTTATCTTCCTCAGAAGAACCTACCTTAAATGTACTGCCCTTATTAACACTCACATGCTCACAATATTCATCTTCATCATGAGCCACATTGCCGCATATAGAACACTCACTCTCTTCTACATAAACACCCATAGAAGTATCGGTAATTTCACCATCTAAAAGAGCCTCAATTATTCTAGGATCATAAGAATTAGCTACTACCTTTTCAACTCCCCACAAATTCTCCACATACGCACCAGAAATAATATAATTAGCCAAATGAACAATCTTATCTTCTAAACTAATATCCCTTGAATAATCAACAGGATAAGCAGCTTTTAATATATTGTCTGCTCTATCCTCTAATTTCCTTAAATTACTACTCCTACTATTTAAGAACAGCTTACTAAAATAATCCTTAGCAGCATCTACCCCCATCATACTATCAATATTAAAATCTTCCCCCAAAGAAGGAATAGGTACATAAATAGAATCTATCACCATCCCTATATCAGTCCCACTAACATGGTCCAAAGTTACTGGATCATTTATGAAAGTAGCATAGCTCTTTTTTAAATCATCATCAGGAAAAGCATCATAGTTACCGTTGTAGCTATGCACCTCTAAAGAACTAATAGCTCTATTACGAAGATAAATAAAATCGCTTGGGTTAAGTCTTATCTCATCAATAGCAGCTATTCTGGTAATAAAAGACTTAGGGACCAAACGATCCCTTGATAGCTCATCTATATTAGAAGCTATCTTAATTATCTTAGCTGAACCTGTTTTTATAAAACCCATAAAAGTCACCTTTTAAAAAAGTGTCCATTTACTATAAACAAAAAATCAAACAGAAAGTATAGTTTTTTACCCTAAAAACCCAAATCTTCAATAACTATCTCAAAAACTTCTGCTGGCACCAACCCATCATCGTGCCAATCTCTGTACGGTAATTCAGGCAAATCATCAAATTTATCCCCTAAATGCCCTCTACAAATCTTATCCACTTCATGCTTCCAAGATTCAAAGTCCTCAGTATCAACTATTGTATCATCAAACCCAGCAACCGCTAACCAATTATCATCAGATTCATCATACACACACATCTCATTATCTACTAAAATAGTTATAATTTTTATAGCCTCTTGTCTATGGGCATCCGTACTACCACCATCTGGAACTAAGCTAGCTAAAACTTTTTTATAGAGATCTTTATAATGCAATGTCGAAAACTTAATAAGCTCATCATTGTAAACTGTATTAGCTTTCTTCACTAATGCCCGATGCTGGCTAAACTTATGTATCCCAAATTGAGTATAATTCATAACCTCTCCTTATGCTAATTAAAAAACTATCTATTTATTATAGATAAATAATCAAACAGAAAGTATAGTTTTAGCTAAAAAACTCCTTTAACTGCTGAACCTTAACATTCCAATTTCCACTATCATCACTGAGCAAGGTTATCTTCTCTTCTTTGGTCTGATTGAAAAATAGACAATGGAAATCAGGCAACATTATCAAAACACCCTTATTATCACACCCAATAAGTGCGAGCATATCTATCTGCTTAGCCGCTAACCCCAAATCAGATATATCCAATGACCCCATCTCAATTGTAACATCATTATCTGTATATACAACATTAGTAGAAAACCACCTACTTTCGAATAAGTCAGAATTCAATATATTCATTATCTCGTTGTAGGTACTGCTATCTATCTTTCTATCAAAAACAGTTCCATTATTTTTCAACAAAATACTTTTTTCAGTTTCTTTTTTTCCTTTAGTCATAGTTTTCTCCTAACCAATTGTGACTAAACGTTGACACTTATCAACATCTTCCGACATTTAGTCACATTTATTTATTCAGTTAAAACACGTATCTCTTCTTGTATATCATTTCTCCTGCGTATCAAACCACGTAACTTAACACTATCTTTTAACTCCATCACCTTACTTATATCATCGCTAGTCTTACCTAACCAATATTTCATAACCAACAAATGGTACCATTTATTATAGTCCTTTGTCTTAAACGCAGTTATTACATCCTGTAACTCTTTCTTCAAAGACACATCCAACCCATCCATAGTCAATCCACTATCTATTATTTTATTATAAACACCTGTGTACTCCCCTAAGTCTAGCCCCTTCGACAAATTATCACTACCTAAAAGAAACGACAAAGCCAATATTTTCTTCTCAATACTACATTCAGAATCAAAACTAACACCTATCTCCACAGAATCATCAGAAGACATATTAAAAAGAAGATCTGGATGCACCTTTAACTTAGTTGAAAAAACACTAGCCCAGCTCATCCTTATAGACAAGTCATCTATTTTTGACAAAAGACTCTTAACATGCTTTATCTTAAAAGAATCATCAGAGTTGACACTCCCTAAATATTTAAATGCAAAATCAGCCCAAGTAATAGCTGACTCTAAAATATCACCCTTAGTAGCTATAAGATACTCATCCACATCCTTATATTCATTAAGCAAAACTACCTTAGGAAATACACCATAACTCAAAAACAAAGGTAGTGCCTTATACATTCCTTTTATACCAGGAGCATCTGAATCCAAAGCAAGCACCACATTACTCGATAAGTTCAAAAGTATCTGTACCTGTTCCACTGATATATTAGTACTACACACACCAAAGATAGGGTACCCATAATTAGAACCAGTAAGAACATCAAAGTACCCTTCAACAACAATACAACAATCTTTCTTCCTGGATAGTTTCTTATTCTGATACTGCCCATAGAAATAGTGAGACTTTTTATATCCATCTCTATTAGGAGTGTTTACATATTTAGACTTTGATTCCCACAAATGTTTGAACCCAAATCCTACTACTAACCCTCCACTAGAGAAAAAAGGAAACACAATAGTATCCCTTATAGCAAAATATTCCTCCCCATCCTTATTCTTTTTAAGAACACCAGCAAACCTTAGCGCATCCTTATTCAAACTACTCTGCTTATAAAAAGCCCTGAAATCAGACTCATCACCACAATAGCCTAACTGAAAATCCTCAGCTATTTTCCTACTACTCTTTCTCCTTTTAAGATAATCCTTAGCCCTATCACTACTCATAAGACTACTATGGAAATAATCAGCAAGCTCTTTGAAGTTGTTCCGTAGATTATTAGTTTCAGTGCTAGTTTTTTCATACTCTATTCCAGCCCTATCCGCTAAAAACTTAAGAGACTCCTTAAAACTAAGAGACTCTATCTCAGATATAAACGAGAATACATCTCCACCCATACTACATCCATAACAATAATAAAGGCCCTTATCAGGATTTACAGAAAAGCTAGGAGCAGAATCATTATGAAATGGGCATATACCTGTGTACTCATCACCAACTTGCTTTAAGTTGACATACTCCTGTACAACAGATACTATAGGATTGGCTCTACGAATTACTTCTACGTCCACTTTTAACCTATTCTGCTTTGAATTAAATCACCTAGTCCACATACTATGTATGGAATGAAGATGCCCAGTAAACTCAAGCTCAACATTATACTTATCTCCTTTACTGTCTTCTCCCTTATAAGACGGATTTGCACTGACAGCAATAACCTGATATGCTGAAAACCCATGTATAACCACATCACTCACTTTAGGCACAGAACAATAAGCACTCCAAAATCTGTCATTTCCTTTACGGGTCATGTACCAGAATCTCATCGTAATTAATTCCCTGTTCCTCTCATTCCCATAATCCTGTCTTTCTTCCTCATGCATAAAAACCTCTCCTTTAAAAATTAATCCATTACTAAAACACACTTAAACTCTTACTAATCTAACAGAAGCTCACCCTGGACTACCAAATTGCTGTCTGCTGGCTTTGAAACTTCTTTAGATGCACTCACATCATCATCTACATCAACCGTTCCTAGTAGCTTCTGGGGCACACAAAGAAATGATACAGATACACTACCGCTACGTGAATCTAAAGCTACCCCTAACTCATAATCAGCTATCAACTTTCCCCTCATAGCTAGTTCAAACATTACTAATCTCATAAACAAATGCGCCGAACCAGAAGAAATCAAATGATATGGCAAATTCAACAGGTCCTCTGTATTAAACTCTTTCAACACCTTTACCATAGCCTCTAAAAAAGACTGCCACTTTGTTAAATAAAGATTAGTCCTTCTAAAAGAAGGGTCTTCTAACTTGGCTACCTTTTTATCAAAGCTCTCTACGAACTCCAACATTGGATCTTCAAAGTCATGCACTATTTCTCCAATCCGATAATAGATTCCCGTACCATAAAATTAAAAATTCTGGATTGGTAAAAGGATCAAATGAGTTTATTAAACTATTATAATCCTCAATAGTTACAAAGTCCACAGCATTAGTATCTGTAGTAATATAGCCATAAGTACTAGCTAATGTCTCTGCAAACATCTCACCTATTTTCTCATTACTGAAACAATTGTATATATCTTCTTTATCAAACCCATTAATATCATCACTAGCAACACTATTATATAAATCCTCTCTGATTTTATCCAATTCAAAATCAGTTATATCAAATGCATTTAATAGATCATAGAAATTTAATCTGTGCATGATTCCTCCTTTTTTATGTATCTAATGTAGCTACTGGTTCTATGCAAACAACAAACTCCAACCCAAGCACAATAATCTTTTCAGCTAATATATATTGAGTAGAATTGAGATTATCATATTTTTCAAGCACCAAAAAATTAGACACCCCTATAGAAAATACATCTATAATTCTCCCTACATAACAAAATATATTACCTCTGCCGGTCGCAGTAGCTAAGCTATCAAGGTCCCCAATCTGCCACACTGAAGCATTAGTAGATATTTGGACTAAGCTATCCTTAAATATCTCTAGCATTTTCTCACCGCTCATGCTAATTTGCAGCTTTTTCCCTTCTACCTGTTCTTCTAATTCATCTTTAGCTTTCTCTTGCATAATAACCTCACTTTTTTAAATACCTTTCAATTATCTCATCATATTCCCAAGGAATTAAATTCTCACCATTAGGAAATTGCCATTCAACATTTTCATTAAAATCTTCCCATAAACATCCTTTTAGGTTTGTATTAGCACAATAATTAGTAATCTTCATAGATCCTTTCTGATCCATACCTATAAAAGGTATACTCAAAGAAATAGCATAAACTACTGGGTGGTATCTACCAAAAGAAATTATACCATTACTTGAAACAATAGCCCCTTTCAACTTACTCGGCTCATACCCAGAAAAATAAACAAATTCTAAATTATTATCTTCTGCAAACTTTTTTGATATAGCATCATCACAAGGACTATTAGAACAAACTATAAATTCATCTTCAGATTTCTTTATTATCTTCTCCAACTCTGGAAGCTTCTCCAAAGTCTCAATATTATCTGGCTGTCTAACCACAACTATTTTTTTATTTTTAAATTTATCATCTAACACATACTCCAACTTATGAGCAATATCCAAATTCACCTTACTAATAATACCAATATCTTTAAGCAACTCTTTAGAATTTAAATCCCTAACTACTATCCCATCAAACAAACCAAAAATTATCTTATTCAATTCAAGTTGCTTCTTTATACTATTATTATAAGAAGTACCTAATAATAAAACAGGGATATTATATAAATTAGCTTCTTGTAAAACAAGAAATCCATAAGAGGACCTTAGATAACCACCACCAATTATTATCAAATCACAACTCTGTATATCCACACCTCTACCTACTGAAAAGATTTTATTTTTATAGAACTCGTTTTCTACATCAATATCTTCAATCCACTCCGTCATATAACAAACTTCATCAACTCCCTTTTCTTTCAAAATAGAAGTTAATACCTGAACCATGGCTTCATCTCCACCATTAGCTCTTCCAAGAAATCCTATAATTAATGCTTTCATTTACAACCCCTTTAAATATAATATTTATCTATAAGAACTTTTTCCTTTTTTCAGCAAATCAGTATGTTCAAAATCTCCATTCAACAGTTAAAATAATCTCCATTGCAATAAGCTTTTATGTCAAATTTCATCATCAACTCCTTCAAATTTAGTACAATTATACATTTCCCCATCAGGAAAAACTATTTTATTTGGAGGAATATATACACCATTAGAGAATCTTTCAGTAGTAACCCCTAACAATTGCACACCATCTATAGCTCCTACTTCTTTACAATACTTACACTGAAATAATTTATATCCATCATTATACCAAGTAAATAACTGCCCATTCTCCACAAGACTACGATCGCCATGAGGATAAAAATTGTTATTAGTAAAAGATCTTCTATCATGCTTAAAATTACAAATAGGATTCCCTAATCTATGTGGAATAGATCTTATAGGTATGACATTATTACCTTCTTCCAATCTACCATGATTAATATGATAAACTATTAAATCAGGATTATATACATATTTTATATCAAACTTTCGCATCCTACAAGCTAAATCATTATCCTCTCCAGATGTCCCTCCACAATATAATTCGTTATAACCACCCACACTCACAAAATAGCCCTTAGGTATACAAGACGAACTGGGCCACCACCAACCCCAAGGAATATCTCTATAAAATCCATCACTAAAAGAATCCTTAATCCAAGAATGTTTTGGTATCTCTAAATATCTATTATCTTCATTTGAAACTTTAAGATCTTCTATAGAATAATCAATGTCTCCACAATATTTAACTCCTTGTCTTCGAGCAACCTGTACTAATCCTTGCTTATATGCATCCCAAAAACTCTGTAAATAGTTATCAGGAAAAACCATATACTCATCAATAAATACTATCAATTCACCCGAAGCAGCCTTAATTTTCCTATTACCACTTATCGGTCGTACATGAAAAGTCTTAAAAGGAAACTCTTCTCGTAAATACACCAACCTTAAACCCAACTTGTCTGCTAATTCTTTAACCTGTTCTTCTCTTTCCATCCAACAACCATCCATTAATACAATTTCAAAATCCTGGAAAGTCTGATTTTTCAGAAGTTTAAATTGCCAATCTAAACCCCTATATCTAAGAGCTGTTATTGATACTGTTATTTTAGGCTCCATAATAATTATCTATCAGCACTATTTTTTATTTGTCTAGCAGGATTCCCTACTACAGTAACTTTTGGTTCTACATCCTTAATTACAACTGACCCCATACCAACAACTCCCCAACTCCCTACAGTTACAAATTCCCTTATACTACAATTAGTACCTATGTACACTCCTTGTTTTATATGAACTGTGCCACCAATAGATGCATTATTAGCTACAAAACAGTAGTCATCTACAATAGCATCGTGCCCAACAAAGCCATGCCCAAATATCTGAACAAAATTTCCTATTTTAGTATTAGGACCTACAACCACACAAGGCCCTATATAACAACCATAACCTATTTGTGAAAAAGGTGAAACTACTGCTGAGCTATCTACAATAGTAATATACTTTTCTAATGGTAATCCTATCTTCTTTATCCTTTCTACATTATCCCATTTTCTAGCTAAAGAAAAAATACCAAAATAAAAATATACATCATCACCATCAAAATCTTTAGCATCATCTATTCTTCCCAATACAGGATATTTATCTGATATTAAAGAACCTATATCTTCTTGGTCATTCAAGAATCCTATTACCTTATGTTCAGCAGCCTGCTCTATACTAGAAGCCACAACCATACCATTACCATGCCCTCCCATTATTATTATATTAGCCATGTTAATTATCCTCCAGCATATTCACAAGTTCCAAAACCTTATAAGCATTTTTTATCATAGGAGGACCCACTATATTACCATCCAAGATTGTAATGTTGTGTCCCGCTTTTCTACTAGTTTCCACAGCATCTATTATCTTATTCGCTTTGGTTATCTCAATATCAGATGGAGAAAAACAAGCATTAGCTACAGATACTTGAGAAGGATGCACACATAAAACTCCTGAATAACCCATTTTTTTAGCAAACACCTCACGCGCTTTAAAAGAAGCTATATCTTCCATGTCTATAAAAACTGTATCAATAGGCTCTATTCCTACAGCTCTAGCAGCAGCACAAATTAAAAACCTAGGAACTTGTAAAGTCTCTAACATTACATCAGTACCACCAACAAGATCAGTTGCCATATCCTCATTACCGAAACACAAAGCGATTAATCTATCAGACGCTTTTGCTATATCTAATACATTAAAAATAGCTTCACAAGTTTCTATCAAAGGAAGAAGTTTCAAGGTGTGTTTAAGTTTTTTTGTTTTCTCAAACACATCTAAAATCTCCACTATCTTACGAACATCGTCAGCAGTTCCTATCTTAGCAGGCATATAACCAAGTAAATTATCATTTACAGTACTTTCCACATCATCAATAAAATAACCAGATTCTAATGAATTCGCTCTCACAATTATCTGTCTATCAGACAACAATCCTTTATCAAAAAGATTCTTAATATTAATTCTAGCTTTTTCTTTCTCTGGTTCTGGAACAGAATCCTCCAAATCTAATATCAAACAATCAGCATTGGATTTCAATGCACTCTCTATATACCTATCTACATGTGCAGGAACAAATAACATACTCCTTAAAATATACACTATTTCCTTTCATCAATAGGAACGAGTAGTTTCCTTCTCATAGTCAAAACTTTTATATTATCTTGATTATAAGCAACAGTCTCAATTGTTACTATTCCCTGTTTCTTATTACTACAAATTTTCTTATCTATAATCTCTGTTTCAGCTATTATAGTATCACCAATAAACACAGGTGCATCATGTTTTATATTAAACTCCAAACTAGCAGTAACTTTTCCTGTAATATCCTTAACACACATACCTACAACCAAACTAATTACATAAGTACCTACCACCAGTATTTTACCATAGTTTGTCTTATCCGCATAAGTATTCATCAAATGTAATGGATGATGATTCATAGTCAACAAACAAAATAAATTATTATCGCTCTCAGTAATCGTCTTGCCTGGCCAATGCTTAATTACAGCATCCACAACAAACTCATTATAATATTTACCCCAGCCACTCATATTAAACAATCTGCCCAACAGGTATTAATTTCTTCCTCACTGCTAAATAACCATAATCTAGTCCGATATAACTAGAATTATTTAATCTTGAATGTATAGTTAAATTATCACCCCATTGATAATCATGCATCGCTATAAAACCATTTTCAACTATAAGTGGGACAGATAATTCAAAATCACTTTTAACGCTATCATAATTATGATCACCATCTATAAATACAAAAGAATACTCTTTTGGTATAATACCAACAGCATCTTTTATACCTTTATGGTATTGCACAATATTAGAATATTCCATAGTATTATTTTTGAATTGATCCAAATAACATCTAGTACTAATGGGATAAGGGTCTAATGAAATTACATCTCTATTGGTTTGCAATGCAGCCTCAGCTAACACAATAGTAGAAGCACCAGCCAAACTACCAATTTCCAAAATTGGATAATCTGAAGGAGACATTAATGCAAAATAATACAATAATAAATACTCTTCCAAAATACACTGGCCTTCTATTTTATTAATTACATGAAGTAAGTCTAAAAAATTCCTTGACCCAGGACTATTAATAGACAATAAAGTGTCTGCTTTTTCACGTAATATCTTTCTTCCATCATCATCACTCCATCCACCATACTCATAATCATTACCGACCAACGGGCGTAATGTACTTTCAATGATTTTTTTAGGATCTCTCAATTCTACCATCAGTTTACCTCTCTTTAATGAATAGTTTAATAAATATTTACAACGATAATTCTCTCACATAATCACAATCACCCCAAATATCACTATTATCATTAGCAATCAACCTACTTCTATCAACAGACATTTTAATATTAGTTTTAATATATTCGGCCTCACTCCCCCCACTAGGCTTAGGATGATAACAATGAATCCCTCTTATATTCATATTGTCAATACGAATAGAACCATTTCGCTTAAGCCGCGATTCCAAATCTGCATCCTCGGCACCCCAACATCCCATATACTTTCTGTCATGTTGCTCCTCGCATCCTCTTGTGTGTATGTAAGTTTTTTTATCCCACGACCAGCCAGCTTGAGAGCCTATAAAACTATAAAATTGAAAATTTCTATAATTTTCTAACATATAATCATCACCATATTTATCTTTAATTATATTCCAAAAATCATTATACACAAATTCTATATTTCTCCAATCAATATCTTCAAACTTACCAAAATTATGAATCTCACTTTCCCAATATTTTAAACACAAACCATGTACACTAGTAGACATATTTTTTTGTATTTGATTACACGTTTTACCTTCCTTATCTGTAATACTAAAATCATTATGATATTTTATAGGTGTTTTTATACCATTACTAGTATATTTAGCTACTTTTATTATATGTCCAGGCACATGAGATAGATAATGATGCTCTAATGCATCTGGCAACAACATCACCTCAGGATCAGTATATAATATTATATCAGACTTAGCTTGCTTTACACCATAATTTGATAACATACCAGGAAATATATACAAATCTTTATTTTTTAAATACTCTTCATCAGAATCAAATAAAAAACGTCTATCAAAATAAAAATATCTTATGTTCAAAACATCCTTATAGCTCTTTACTATATTAAAAGTGCCATCAGTACTACCATCATCTAAAAGCAAAACTTCAAAATCATTTTTATCCATTGTCTGCTTTGATAACAAATACAAAGAATGCTGTAAAAAATGCCCTCTATCGTGTGTTGGTATTTTTACTGAAAGTTTCATTTGTTATCAGCCTTTCTTACTTTTATAGCTTCCTTTAAATCAAAGTACTTCTTAGGAGCTACTTTAGATTTATTAGCAAGTATTGATTGTATAACAGGTATAGAATCTACAGGACCTTCATACCCACAAATCTTACACTTAAAGAACATAATACCTTCTTCAACCCAAACAGTTAAAGTAGCTGATCCTGAATAATCCTTATAAATACTACGGTTGTATGGAGGTCTTTTGTGATTGCTGCTTTTATATTTTGATACATTATCCCAATCAATAGAATCAGCTTTATCTTTATCTAGTGGAAAAGTACTTAACCATTCTCCTTTATCATAGCCTACAGACTGAATCCAATTACAGATAGTAGGTGATGCTGGATATATTCGCATTCCTCCATGCTCCATATGATAACAAAGAGATTTAGAAGCATAAATGAATTTAGCCCCTGCCATACCCAATCTAACTCCTGTCATATAATCCTCACCCCCCGTTCCTCCATCTGAACGCTCATCAAAACCGTTTATTTCTATCAACATACTCAAAGGTGCTCCAGAAGAATGTGTATACCATTGAGAACCTGTTAGTGCTCTATCGCTTAAACCGAAACTATCATCTCTTACAATATTCAATTTATAATCACCATCAAAATCTGTAGGTGAAATGTAAATTTGTCTCCCTTTTGTACAATATCCTTCCCTAAACTTCTCCACATGCCCTAACACAAAATTAGTGTCTGGTATCTGATAATCGTCAAAAAACAATACATACTTCCCACTAGCATATATCAAAGAAGTATTTCTCATAGACGCTTGGTCTATACCAACCAATCTAGCATTCTCTTTAGGAGGAACATGTATTATATTATAACTAACAGTATTTCTAACAGCATCTACTTCTTCTTTCCTCAATCCATAGATACCATCAACAATAACTACCTCAAAATCCTTAAAAGATTGAGCATTCAATAACTTTAGCTGAGTTATCAAACCACCAAATCTTCTGGTACAAATACTAATAGAGACTTCAGGATTACTCATAATACCCTTCTATATATTTTCCTTAATCACACTACAGATGTAATCTATACTTTCTTCTGTTAAATTAAAATGCATAGGAAGACTTATTACTTCCTTAGCAAGCTTCTCAGTATTCTCCAAATAGGTTTCTTGTTTATATGCTTTAGTTTTATGGACAGGCACACTCCAATACTGCTTGTGTTCAATACCTGCCTTAACAAGTGCAACACTTATTTTATCTCTTTTGCCATTTAATATTCTTATTGTGCATTCTTTTCTAGAAGACTTTCCTCCTGGTTGCTCTTTCTGAAAACTTACAAACCCTTCATCAACTAAATCACTTAAACGATATTCATACATATGAAAAACATTAAGTTGTTTTTCTACTATATCATTTAACCTATCATACTGTTTATTCAACAAAAGAGCATTAAATTCAGGCATTCTCGCATTCAACCCAGCAAATTCAGGATCATAAGAACCACCAGCACCATAATGTAATCCTTTCTCTATCCAATCTTTTATAGCATAGTCATCAGTTACTACACATCCACCTTCGCCGCCAGTTAATAATTTTGATGCACTGTAACTAAATACTTCAACATGTCCCCAATAGCCAGCATTCTTCCCTTTATACATAGAACCTATACTCTGAGCAGCATCAACTATTAAAGATACATCGTATTTAACACACAGCTTATACAATCTTTCAAAATCTGGAGGATTACCAAACATATTTGCTACAAGAATCGCAGATATATTATTATAAGAATTAATCATACTGTTGCTTAGCAAAAACTCAACATAGTCTACATCCATAGTCATTGTGTCATAATCTACGTCTGCAAAAAGTATGTCTAAGTTATTCCACTTACAAGCCGCTGCAGTAGCATGGAAAGTGAAGCTCGGTACTATAACACTTCCTTTAAACTTAGGATGAGATAAAAGCAACATCAATCCAGAAGTACAAGAACTTGTTCCAATAGCATACATCTTTCCAGTATACTCCTTCATATTATCCTGAAACTTCTGCACATTCTTCCCGCCCAACCTAAATGAAAGGATACCACTCTCAAGAATCTCATTCAACTCTTCTTGTATATCAACTAAACCTGGTGGTCTTGGATGTACAAATCTTATCTTTTCCACTATAACCTTTCTATTAATATCCTACTATTTTCCCTGTAGACAATTTAGATTCACCAAGTGTAATTGCCTTCGCCCACTCTAAAGACTTCCACCAATCTTCGTTGGCTACATACCAATCTATAGTTTTAATAAGCCCATCTTTAAAATCCCTTCCATCTTCAATATCAAGTATTCTCTTTGCCTTATCCATAGAGCTTATATGATTCCCTACCTGACCAGGTCTGTCTCCTATTATCTTACACAAATCTCTTGGCTTATCTAAATAATCCAATATCATATATGCAATATTTATAACACTATCGGAAAAACCACTCCCTAAATTAAACGTATTACCAATAACCTTATCCTTATTTGATACAACCTTATCAATCCTCTTACACAAATCATCTACATAAAGCCAATCCCGCTCAGCAACACCTCCTCCATGAAGATACAAAGGTTCATCTTTCAAAGCCGATGTTATAAATCTTGGAATCATCTTCTCTAAATGTTGTTTAGGACCATATTGATTAAAAGGTCTTAATATAACAGCAGGTATCTCATACGTTTTAATAAATGAATAAACTAATCTATCAGCACCAGCTTTAGCAGCAGCATAAGGTGTCAATGGGTTCAACGGATGTCTCTCATCCATAGGTTTATATAAAGAAGTACCATAAACTTCACTCGTAGATATATGAATAAACAATTCTATATTATCTAAATTTTTCAAAACAGCATTTGCAACAGAATAAGTACCCAGTACATCAGTCTCAAAAAATATCTTTGAATCATATACTGAACGTGTTACATGAGACTCAGCCGCAAAATGAATTATTGTGTCTACATTAGCAACTAAAGAAGAAACCAAATCAGTATTACACACATTCCCATACCAAAACTCAAATCTATTGGTATCATCCCTAATATACTCAGGTATATTTTCCAATCTTCCTGCATATGTCAAAAGATCCAATACTACAATCTTATCATCAGGATATTTATTATACCAATATTCTACAAAATTAGAACCAATAAATCCAGCACCACCTGTAATTAACAGTTTTTTCACAAAAACCTCCAAAAATTAAACAAAAAAATCCTGCTACTCGCTATTAACGAACAGGATTTATTAAAAATTAAAAATGGGAATCAAAATCCAATAACTCAAAAACACAATTCAAATACCTTTCTACAACAAAGTCTATTACTACTTACTTCTCTTACGAACCTTTTTTGTAGGAACACTCCTTTCGTGCTGTGGGTAATCCATATTTCTTTTTACTGGATTGATTAGTTTTCTATCAATTTTTCTTTTCATCATTCAAGTATTAAGATGCACACCGGCGACATTGAAAAACTAATGCTTTTTATATAAACAAAAAATCAAACAGAAAGTATAGTTTTTTCTTACAATGTACTATCATGTGTCTTGCTTGTATACCACGTTTTATTCAACATCTTTAACATGAATTTCAGACTCTAATTCTTCATAAGATGCTATTAATTTTCTCTGTACACATAATATTCCTATCACTTCATGAACATATAATGCAACATCGTCTGGAAGAAATTGTAGTATTTGCCATATAGCTCTTTTTTGCTCCTCTTGCACAGCCATTTTCTCTCCTTACTTCACAAAGTTAAGCTTCGGGAACAGCATACAAAGCATACTCATATCCAGATGGGATTGGTTGTTTATAGATAACAAACCAATTAGGAATAATTCCATGTATCTCCGTTTCACAAGGCTCCCTTTCTTGCTTAAATAACAGCAAATCTTCTTCTGAAGATATGAAAACTAAATCATCTTTAGAAGCTACCAATACTAACTCATCTTCTTGGAATGTCCCTGTATGTTTTCCCATTATTTACTCACCCCCACACTAACTAATTCAGCCATCTCTTGAAATAGCTCTCCGCCTAACTTCCTAACAGCCGTTCTATCCCTAGGAAGAAGTGTCTTCTCAATTTCCGTAACACTGTTTAGAAAATCGTATATTGGTATCTCCAAAGGTATAGGCTCATTAGGATCCCCATCTTTCTTCCACGCCCTATACTGAGATGTATACAAATCTCTTTCCTCTTCACTCACGCCCAATACTTCATCAGCACCTATCTTGCCTAATATCTTAGATATAGTCCTCCAAGATTTTGTGAATTGATGAATATACACAGGTGATTCTCCAACCGCTCTAACAGTTTTCTGAAGATACTCTATTCTCTGTTCCCGCTTATCATCAAATATCTGACTTACAAACAACCCCAATCCCTGACTTCTAACAAATTTGAAAATAGACTCAGGTAGCCACTCATATAGTGCATTAAGACATACCATCCTATAAAGCCCTACCCCCCCTACAGGCAATCTTCCATCCTCAAAGCCATTGATGTAATACCCTAGCTTATGCACGTCTCCTGGGCGAGCTTCAACACCCTCATCTATCAATGATAGGAAATCCATATAAGCATCGGAGAAATTAACCTTTACACTATCCCTATTAGGGTGTGGAATACCTTCGAGAATATCCTTATTCTTTACCACACTCTTAGCCTTTTTAGTAATACCTATAAGAACATCATCAGTAGGTCTTTTAACCAAACAATAAGTTTTCTTATCCTCTTGTATCAAACGGTTAATACTAGCTCTTAAAAGGTCCCTGGGGCATACCTTGAATCCATACTTAGGAGGTATTCTAAGAACCTTAAACAAAGCTGTCCAACCATCATAAGTTGCTTTAAGAGGTTTGTCGTTGAAGATTAGCTGCTCTTCATCAGCATGTAACTCATCAAGAGCAAACTCCTGAGTTAGCATGGTTGGACAGTAGTCAAGTGCTGTTTGGTAATCTAGATCTTTTCTTTCTTCTCTAGCCAGAATGTCATACATGTTTAGTTCCTTTCCTTTCTACTTTTTTTGTAGCACCATTTTTAATTTTCAATATAGAATGTGCTGGATAATATACAAACGCATCACCATCTTTACATCTCCACCCACGTTCAAAAATATCCATAGCAAGGTTGTTAAAATCATCTTCATCAATGCCAGCATAAACATCTTCTTCAAGTACACTTCCATCAACCATATAAATTAAAAACTTCTTCATAATTCTCTTCCTTTCAATTAATAATTTTTTGTTCCTTCTACCCTACTATACAATTTAGAAACACATTTGTTCAAACTATTTAAAATAGTTGGTAGGGACGGCCAGATTTGAACCTGTGATATTCTGGATGAAAACCAGATAGCTTAACCTCTCGCTCACGCCCCCATTTTTTATGTATAACTATTTTCCAACTTCGGAAAATACTATTTTTCTCATTCTCTCAGGATGATGAACCACCATTCCTACATCCTCTGTACTAATAAACTTTACAGTTCTTTCTTCCACTCACTCTTTTCACTATCTCTCATTCAAAGCTCTAATATGAACAACATCCTTTGGTGCTAATAATTCAGTAGAAACTGCATCATCAGCTACAACATTAGTTATTTTCGCAACCCGTCTCCATTTGCTAGTTTTATTCAACAACTTCCTAGCATCTTTAAGCATATCAGGAATATGACTATTGATTACATCTAACATCTTCTTTTCTTTTTTAGTATTATTTTTATTCATTATTTATTCCTTCTGCCGAACAATCTTCCCAGTAGACTCATTCTTTCATTTCTTTCTCTAGCTATACTGGTATTTTCTTTTAGTCTTTCTATAGTAGCATAATACATATCTAAAATATAAATATTTTCTGTAGTCCAACCTCTTTTAATTTGATAATAAGCCACAGATACCCCATTGTCCTTAACCAACCCTAATATTCCCAGATCTTCTGTTGTCCAACCGTTCATAGCCTGTATATGTGCCACTGTAGCATTATCAACATCAATCCACCTTAATATAGCTGTATTCTCTGTTGTCCAACCACGTTCAGCTTGGCGATGAGCTATAGTTACCCCAAGACTATTAGCTAATTGTAAAATATTTATATCTTCAAAGAAAATACCAGCCAAAACCTGATCTCTGTAGTCTTTAAAAGATTTTTTACCAAAGAGTTTTTTACTTTCAGCTTTCTTTGTCAATTCCATTTCTCTTCCTTTCTCTAATAGCTTTTTACTCTGCTTCTTTTCTTTTTTAGTATTATTTTTATTCATTATTTTATCCAATATTTCTCAACAATCCCTATGCACATTAAAATCAACAGGTAATGTATTATCCTTCCAAATTGATAATCTAGAAACCTCCCTATTCTTATCCTCCCATCCTCCAAGATGCTCACACATATCCCTACATGAGTTATACTTACCATTAGCCCCAACCATACCCCAACCAGCATAACAACGGGTACAAGGACAAATTCCCAACTCTAAAGCCTCTTTAGGATCATGCTGCTCTAAGTTGTCTTTGTAATCAACGATTTCCTTATTCATAGTTCCTCCATTTATTTTATTTTGTCTGCTCCTATTTTATTTTAAACAATTAATGCTTTCACTAAACCATCAAGTTTAATCCTATATGCTTTTATATAAGCATCATCTATATGGCAATATAAAAGCCCTTCCTTATCACTTATCTTTATAAACTGTGATGCAAATATTATACCTTTCGCATCTGGATCATCAAACAGATGTTGTTTACTTATAAAACAAACACCTGTATCCAAATTACAGTTCATCAATCCTACCGTAAACTTACCGAAATCAACCTCTCCTTTGTGTGTCTCTTCTTTTTCTCTACCATTTATAATACATAGATTATAACCAGCTTCATCCATAAGAAAAATATAACAAGGAGATGCATGGCCAGAAATCCACCTGTAATCATCAGAGTCTAAATCATTAGGATTTACTACAGGTATATCACTGTGATATTTATCTAAAGCCCCAAACCCATCTTTAATATCAGACAACCTAATTTCAGAAATTACAGACACCCCCGCTAAAGAACTATTACCTAATGCCCCTTCTACTAAAACAACCTGTGTTCCATTATCTATTCTTGGAACTACAGCTAGCTCCTTTATGCATTCATAATTAGGAAAAAGCAAAGCCGATTTATCTATTACCTTACTTTTACATAAATCTCCTGTAACAGCAACTAATCTTTTAAACTTCAAATCTCTTAACGATTCTCCTGTAGCATACCCCAAACACACAGTAAAATAATTATTCTCATCTTTAAAAGGCACCGAGAAATACACCTGCAATACCCCATTCTCTCTGTGTATTGTAGGGTCTTCTGGTCCTATATATTCAAGAGTCGGGTTTTCTTCTAATATATCAGCAATATGCTCATCTAATCCTTCTATAACTACATCAGATACTTTTTTGAAACTATAATAATCATCACCCTCTACTAATATAAACTTGCTTCTATCCACAAACCCAGGTCTATGGACAGAACCTGAACTTTCCGCTATCTCTCTTACTAATCCTAAGATAGGATCTTTGGATCCTTCATCTATATAAAGGGCCATAGTTCTAATATTAGGATTCTCAGGTGTATATACAGGCTTTGTATATACATCTACGAAACTGTTTAGTTTAGTTGTATTTTTCATTATTTCTCCTTTTCTTGTTCTTTCATCAACATACGTACATCACAATGATGAAACCTAGGCATCCTCCAAAGATTTATCATATTACCATCCTTATCCCATGTACGTCCATCACTATAACTAATTGTCCAACTTCTGTATCCACCATTAGCATTCCAGACTTTAATATGTTCTGGATTTATAGATAAACAATAACCTAAAGAAAACAACAATACAACCACAACTATAACAAGTACAGCAGATGCACAAAAAATAATCTTTAATCCTTTATTTTTCATCATAGCTCCTCCGGTGAAATATAAGTTACTTCAAACCCATGTGAGAAAAAATCACCTAAACATCCAGCATCTATCTGTAAATAATATTCATATCTAGGATGCTTAACTATTATTTGCGTATCATCATTTACAATACAATCTTCATCTTTAATTCCTACATAATCCATAAACCAATTCATTGATTGCACATTGTCCATTTCTTCTTCATAGTCAACATATGTCCATTGAGTTTCCCCTACTTTAAATAACTCAGCTAAACTATCTGGTAATTCAGTTCCTAGCATCATATCTCCTTTACATTATTATTTTATACACACTCTGAGTATATCTTAAAACAATTATCAGTTATAGACTTGACCATTACACATCTTACATTCCCATTACACACTTGTAAATCGCTGAAATTAAGCATGAAATATTCTATTTCTTCTTTGTTGAATGTACCATGCCAACCAGGAACACTACAGATGTTACTTAAAAAGTTTTCCATTCTCTGTTTCACTTTATTACTCATCATATCTCCTTTTATCTCATCAACCCAGGATCACCTAAGTTAGTATCTTCCTTCTCAGGTATATCGGCTATAATACACTCAGTAGTCAACATCAACGAAGCTACTGATACAGCATTCTGTAAAGCTATTCGAACTACTTTAGTTGGGTCCATAATACCATCCTTATACAAATCATCACAATACCGTAAAGTCTGTGCATTATACCCAAAGTTATCTGGTGCTTCCAATACTTTATTAACCACAACAGTACCCTCTACACCTGCATTATTAGCAATCCACTTAAGTGGTTCCTGCAACGCTTTCTTAAGAATGTCCCTACCTAACTCCTCATCCTGATTACTATACTGCACATCATCAAGAACCTTTATACTCTTAAGCAAAGCTACTCCTCCTCCTACAACTACTCCTTCCTCAATAGCTGCCCTTGTAGCATGTACAGCATCATCCATAAGGTCTTTCTTTTCCTTTAATTCAGAATCCGTTATAGCTCCTACCTGTATAACAGCTATTCCTGACGATAAATTAGCCAACCTTTCCCTAAGCTTCTCATTATCATAATCAGAATCTGTTTTCTCTATAGCACTTTTTACTTCTTTTATCCTGCCAGCAAGCTCTTCTTTCTTACAACTACCATCTATTATAGTAGTAGTACCCCTGTCTATAACTACTTTTCTAGCCCTACCTAAATAGTTATCAATATTAGCACCATCCTTGAAAGTTTTATCCAACTTAAATCCAAGAGTCTCACTAATAACAGTTCCTCCTGTAATAACAGCTATATCTTTCAGCATCTTTTCCCTACGCTCCCCAAACCCAGGAGCTTTTATTGCCACAGACGAAAGTAATCCTTTCATCTTGTTAATAACCATAGCCGCTAAAGCATCCCCAACTACATCTTCGGCAATTACCAATAAAGGACAACCATCTCCCAACTGAGCTATCATCTGCATAAGAGGTACCATATCTGCCGAAGTAGCTATAGCTTTATCATATATAAGAATATAAGGCTTTTCAAGAACAGCTTCCCCTTCTTCAGGATTAGTCATGAAATAAGGAGATATAAAACCCCTATCAAACTTCATACCCTTAGTAGTTTCAAGAACAGTTTCAGAAGTTTTACCATCCTCTACAACAATAACACCATCCTTGCCTACTTTAGCTACTGCTTCAGCAATCAAACTACCTACCTCTTTATTATTATTAGCCGAAATAGTACCTATGTTGATAATATCTTCATTACTAGAAACCTTATTAGAAATCTTTTTTAGATACTCTACAACAGCGACACAACTCTTCTCTAAACCCTTCCTTAAAAAAGTAGCATTAACTCCTGTCTTTACACACTTAAGCCCCTCTAAATAAATATAAGAAGCTAACAAAGTAGCGGTAGTGGTTCCATCCCCAGCTATATCAGCAGTCTTAGAAGCTACTTCCTTAACTAACTGTGCTCCCATATTCTCATAAGGATCTTCTAAGTCTATCTGCTTGGCAACAGTTACACCATCCTTAGTAGATTGAGGAGCACCAAATTTCTTATCAATAAGAACATTCCTACCACCAGGGCCAAGTGTTACCCTAACAGCCCTATTAAGTTTCTCTACACCTTTCTTTAAAAGGTCTCTAGCTTCTTGCGCATATTCAAGTTGTTTTGACATGTTAGTCCTTTCTGTTTATTATTTGCTGTTCTCTATTACATTAACAAGATTTTCTTGTACCAATTCAAGCTTATTAAGACGAGGCTTTATCTCAAATATTATTTCAATATAAGCCATCAACCCAAGCCCTAAAAGTACCCCAAGCATAAAAGGAAAAAACCCTTTTAATTTCATCATACACCACTCTCCTCAAACACAGGGCACTCTATCACATAGAACTGAACTGAGTCCCTTTTAATCTTACCATCAACCATCTCCCCTAAATATTCCTTGATAGCACCCATAGCTTCTTTATCAGAATTAAAAAGGGTAGGCCTTTTAACATCATCATAAGCTACTTTCTTTGTTTTCTTTCCTATAGATTTAACACTAGGCTTAACATCAAAAGTAGAACCTACAAATTCTTTTCTTTCAGCATCCCAATATACAGGTTGTTTATTGTAGCAAATAGGATTGTCAAGCTTCTTCATTATGATATACTTTTTTTCATTTTTCATTATCTCTCCTTATTCCTATTACGTGTCTGAACTGCTAGCACATCCCTAAACCCAGACAATAACACATATTCCTCTCCTTCAATTATTATCCTCTTACCCTTACCCCAATCGTACAATACAACATCCCCACATTGCACAGTCTGAGCAACAAAGATACCATTAGAATAAACTCCTGGTCCAACAGCTTCTACTTTCCCCATTCTAAAATCCCCCTCAAAGTTACTGGGAAGAAATATACCCCCCTTAGTAGATTCGCCCTTATCAATAGGCTTAACTGCTATAATATCCTGTTGAAAATTAAACTTTTCTTGTAGTGTCATTTTTAGTCCTTTCTTTTTTGTATGTTTTACATCTTGTGATTACGCATGTCCTATAACATCTTCAATTCCATGAACATTATCATCAGTAACAAGATAACTTTTATCCAATAAATTGGATAAGTCTTTTGGTTTTCTTTCCTATAGATTTAACACTAGGCTTAACATCAAAAGTAGAACCTACAAATTCTTTTCTTTCAGCATCCCAATATACAGGTTGTTTATTGTAGCAAATAGGATTGTCAAGCTTCTTCATTA
>Ga0307928_10000088_pt1 | contig 52646 bp, 85 predicted proteins | sample AceLakmetagen232_FD_201815 | JGI IMG/M metagenome (GOLD analysis project Ga0307928, IMG submission 201815) | Saline water microbial communities from Ace Lake, Antarctica - #232 | ecosystem: Environmental > Aquatic > Non-marine Saline and Alkaline > Saline | place: Antarctica: Ace Lake...
TTGATTTATTTTCAATATGGAAAAGAATTAGAGTATACAAAATGGTATATTAATGAAAAGTAATACCTAAATAGAAATATCTATTATTAACCACCAGCAAATAGATAACCACCATACCCAACAACAACATCAAGAACCACATTTAATATTGGTTCCTTACTTACAAGTTTCTTTTTAAATAGATATTGTTCAAACAGTTCATAAGCTATTAGTAAGGATAATATTGTGCTTCCCTTCCCCACCCCAAAAAAAAGAAACAATAAATATCCTGAAATAAAATGGATAAGCATCCATAAATCTACATAGGGGATTATCTCAATCCTTAACAAGTCCAATATTGGTTTTGGGAAATAAAACTTTGTTATCCATCTCATAATCATCAATTTAATTTTAATACCGAATGGGCTGTGATGTCCGCAATCCCAAGAAATATAACACCCAACCCAATATTCTTCATTGTTATTTCCATAGGCTGAACAAATTGATTTACCAAGAAATAAACTATGAGAACCAATATCAAAAGGTGTACCCAATATAGTGGTTGTTCTATCTCAGGCTTAATTTCCATACCACCTATTTTAATTGACATTTTATAGTAATTACTATACAATATAATAAACACAATAAGTATTTAAATCTTTCTATCTTATGAGCTGTCAAGTTAGCGAGACCTATTTCTTCTTTTGTTTATAAACGAGCTTATACTCAATAGAAAGGATATTACCATCTTTTGATGGATTAACCTCAAAGATGTCCCCAGCCGAGATGTTTTCACTAACGACTATCTTAGTGGGTATTGTAATATCTAAAGAATTAGTGCCTTGTCTCTTTCGAGCTTTTACAGTATCAACCATCAACAACCCTCTTTTTCTGTATTTTTGTTTTATGTACATATAAGGTTTTCTGTACATAATGTACACAAAGAGTTATTATATACAAAAAGACCACAATCTTATGAATGAATGGATTAAAAAGAGTATAGAATTAGTTAATTCTCCAGGCTATCTTGACAATTTACATGAAGTATATGAAATGCAGATAAACCCTGAAAGACCCCTACCCGATAAGATAGTTCCTATTGTTAAAGAAGCGTTTGACAAAAAACAGGATGAAGAAATAGTAAAACTAATGATAAAATATGCTGATGTATTCCCTGTTAAAGATTCTTATGTTGGTTTTTTAAGGGCGAATGAGAAAGCGATTAAAGAGAACCCCTTAACAATAAAGAGAATAGCAGAGAGACTCTATTCTTTAGGTTTTGATAGAATGTTACAAGAAGCAACTAGACCAAAAGAGACAAATAGACAACTAGGAAATGCTTTTAGAAAATGGTCTCAAACACAATTAAATTGTGATGTTGTTGGGAGAAATGAGATGTTGGCTTCTAAAGAGAGAATTGTTATATTAGATGGTGGCGATAAAATTTTAAAAGAATTTGCTAAGGATAAATTAGGTTGTACCTTAAAGAAAGGAATAGATATTGTGTTAAAAGTAAATGAGAAATATGTTATAGGTGAAGCTAAATTTTTAACAACGCCAGGTGGAGAACAAGATAGGGGTTTTGATGACGCACATGCTTTTATTAATGAAAAAAGCGGAAAGGCTATAAGGATAGCTATCTTAGATGGGTATATATGGTTAAAGAACAAAAAAGGGTTACATGATAAAATCATTAGATGTGATGATAATATAATGTCTGCTTTGATTCTTAAAGAATTTATTGAAAGTCTGAAATAGGTATATCTTTTCCTGTAGCATTTAAAACAGAAAAAACCTTTTTTTCTTTTAGTGAATTAATTTTTTTAATACTTTTTTCTATTGCCATCTTTGATTCGTCTATTCCTATCCACCTACGATTAAATTTCTCAGCACTTAATAATGTACTTCCAGAACCACAGAAACAATCCAATACAATATCTTCTTCTTTCGAAGAACAGTTTATTATAAAGTTCATCATTTCTTGATTTTTCTCTGTGGGGTAAACCTGTCTTTGAACTCCTAAATCTTTGAACTCCCAAACATCTTGCATTTTTTTTCCAGGGCTTTCATCTGCAAAAATCATCTTTCTAGGGTTACCTGTCTTAGACCATTCTATTAAACCTTCTTCGTCTAGTTTTGTTAATTTTTCTGGTGGGTATCTCCAATGTCTGCCTTTTGGTGGCTTCATATCTTTCCATTCTTGACCAGTAACTCCATTTTGTGTTTCTCCTGGTGCATGTAATGGTGTGGTAGCATATCTCCTACCTTCCTTTGTTTTTCTAGGAAACTGTTTTTCAATCTCATTTTTTGTTAATGGTTTCTTATAGTCTGTCCAAAGATTCTTTCCAGGATTTTTAGAATAAAAATATATTACATCCTTAAAATTTCCAAAAGCTTTTCTATCAAAACTTTTAGGATTACATTTAATTCTAGTTATATCATTTATAAAATTCTCTTCTCCAAATATTTCATCCATTATTATTTTTATATAATGACCTTTCTTTTGGTCTATATGAACATAAATACTTCCATCATCACTTAATAATTCTTTTAAAAATACTAATCTTTTCCTAATAAATTCTATAAATTCTGAACCAGTTAAGTTATCATGATAGGCATGGTTTTTGTCTAAATCCATCCATTCCTTATTAGTAGAAAATGGCGGGTCAATATATATTAATTTGACTTTCCCTTTAAGATTATTTTTCTCTAAAAGAGTTTTCATAATTCCTAGATTTTCACCATAAGCAAGAATATTTTTCCATCCATCTATTCTGCTCTGTTCACCAAAGTTTTTTAATTCTATTAATTCTATTAATGGGGTATTTAGTATAAGCTTATCCCTATCTTCTTTGTTTTCATATATTAGTTTATAACTCATTTTTTACCCCTAAACCTCAAAGCGAACCAAATACCTATGCCAAAACCTATAAGCATATCAGCTAATACTAATCCAAATTGAAGTAAAGATAATCTCAAAAACATTTTAATCCTTCTCTATGACTATCTTATCGCCTTTAACTTCTACTTCTAAATCCTCGCCTGTTTTCCACTTTAACTTTTCAATAATTTTATTAGGAATAACAACCCAGAATTTTCGGTATTCATTCCCCTTATACTCCCTGCTTATTTGACTTAATAATCTCATAGATACTATTAGATACCTAACTTATATATAAAGGTTTCGATACCTAAAACTATATATTCTAAACTATGTATTTAGATACCTAAAGGTTTATATACTTGTTTAGATACCTAAATCATAGGTGAAACAAGATGAATAAACCAAACAAAACAACAATAAAATGCGTTCATTGTGGAAAGAGCAACTACATAAAGAAAGGCTTTAGAAAGACAGAGAACAGGGGAAAGATTCAGGTATATAGATGTTTAGATTGTAATAGAAAGTTTACTAATGATAATGGCTTTTATAGAATGAGAAACAGCGAAGCAAAGATAAGCTCTGCAATAGACCTTTATTTCAGCAACTTATCAAGCAGAAAGGTAAGAAACCACTTTAGAAGGCATTTAGACCACAACGCAAGCCACGAAACAGTTTTAAGCTGGTGCAGGCGGTATGTCCTTAAAGTTCAAAAGTATGTAGATACATTACACCCTCAATTATCAGGTAAGATATACGCAGACGAAACAGAGATAGATAGAGAGAAAGACAAGAATGATATTTTCTGGTGTTCGGTTGATTGGGATACAAGATATATTAACGCTACATTATATAGCCCTAATACTCAAAATATGGATGATGGTATAGAGTTTATGAAAAGGATAAGGAAGTCTAATACCTTACCTAAATATATTCAAACAGACGCTTTAGGTTTGTATCCTAAAGCCTTTAGAGAAGTATTCTATTCAAATAAAGGAAAAAGAGAAGAACAACCAAAACATATAATTAACAATGTTCAAAAGACTAAAAAACATAATGTAAGGATTGAAACAGTTTTTTCAAAGATTAAGGATAGGGTAGATGATTTTAGAGGATTAAAGGCTTTGTGGTCTGCTCCAATCTTAATGGCTGGAATTGTCTTACAGCATAACTATATCGAAGCACACACAACAACAGGAGTAGTTCCTTGTGAGTTGGCTGGATTGAAATTAGAAACAGGCGTTAATAGGTGGTTGGGGTTGATTAAGTTGGCTTCTAGTTAATTAACCTAAAGCAAACCTAATAGCTAAAGCAACAAGAAAACTTACAAGTCCTATAATAATATTTGCTACCATATTTTATTCCTTAATACGCTCAACTTAATAAACTTTTCGCAAATGGTATATAAATTGATTATTCTTTAACTAAATAAAGCCTGTACTATAGGGATAATAATTATAAAAAATATACTAAGTCCTGCAAACTTAACCCTCATACTATTCTTAAAACTATTTTTCCAACTTTCTTCTTTTTCGCATCTATGGAACAAAAGACCCCAAAACCCATAACCTAAAAATAAAACTCCAGTTATAACTAATCCAAAAATATTCTCTGATGGTATGTTACGTGTCATAATTCTAGCTATACCATAAACCCAACACGTTAGGTAAACAATCAAAATAGTTTCATATATAAAAAAAATGTTGTTTTTTGATTCGTATCTAAGAAAAAAATAGATGGTGGTGCCTATAATCCCCAAAAACATAGCTAAAACAAAAAACCATAATAGAAGCCCAGATATTTTAACTGATATTGCTTCTACTAAGCTAGGTGCGGATATGCCTAACATAAAAGATAATGATATTTCTATTAGAGTATTGTTTGATAACTCTACCATTGTGTTTAGTTACCTATTTCTCTATATAAATGTTCCTTTTAGGTCTCGTTAACTTGACAGCTCACTATCTTAAAAGTAATACCTAAAAAAAGAAAAAGATTGGAAGGTTAGCCTTTGAACCTCCCATAAACCCTGAAGCATCACCCCCAAGGCTATATATGGTATGGATAGCCTTATATAAAAACCTTATGAAACTCAATTCTTTATTAGAAATCTACCACCTAAAATGCAAATTATAAGTCTTATTCTGCGTTCCAGTAGCTTTTCTCACTTTCCTCTTTGTATTAGACCAAAACCTATCAACAAATATATGAAGAAAAGAACATGTTATTGCTATGATAAAAAGGAACCAGTGTATCAGTAACATAGGCATTGAAGCTATGAAACAAAACCAATACTGGTGCATAACCCCTCTATGGTATGTTTTTAGGAGATTTACCCCTAAGTATCCAGTTAAAGCAAAAAGTATCAAGGAAACGCCTATATGAACGAATAAAGACAATAGAGAGAGGCATATCATACTCCAGAATATGAATTTCAGAGTATTTCTCCTCAATCTGCCTAGATGGTGGTCTAAATCTGGGAAATTTGAATAGAATATGATTACTATTGGCAATATCCACAATTTCCAACTATTCAATGGTATGCTCTTACGAAAAATGATTAAAGCTATTATTGAAATCAGAATTGAAAATATGAATCCTATCTTTCTATGTATTTCATAACTTGGAATATTTGTACCCCCATATCATCTCATTTAATATTTTGTTCATATTATTATTTTGAGAGACTATATTTTTTTCGTAAGTCCCCCCGTTTTTAGTTTTTTTTGAGTATCCTCTGGAATTTGATTGCCCCAAACATCCCATCCTTCTGTTCTTTGTCTTGCGAATAGTTCTATGCGTGGGACATCTCCACATAATTCTACAATTCTATTTCTAGTTTCATCTGGTTTCTTGGAGTGTTCTCTTACTGGAGACATAATTATTTGTTGGACACTCCTTGATTTAACTAATTTTCTTCCTTTCCTCCCTATTAAACAAATTTCTGCATTGGATTTAGTATAATATCCTAATCCATAAGGTTTTATTTTGTGTCCATCTTTAGTCAATTTAACCCAAGTAAATCCACAAGTTTTATATTCAAATCCCCATTTCTCAATTAATTCTAAACCTTGTTTCAAAAAAGGGAAAGTAACCCACATAAATAACATACAATCGCTATCTGATAAATCTTTGACGGGTAATTTACATAAATCATCAAAATTCATAGTTTCGTATTGTTTTCCAGCAAAGCCGAAACGCTTATTTTCTCTTTTTTCCCATCCTTTATATTTCCAAGGAGGGTCAGCGTAGATTATCTGATATTTTTTATCTATTAATTTCATAAAAACGTGGCAAGGATACCCGAGCCTTTAGGCTTGGGAGGAATTGCCACTCACCTCCGATATTTTGTTTTGACACTCAGTTGGGACTTCATTACCCCAAGAATCCCATCCTTGTTTTTTTTCTCTTGCGAATAGTTCTATTTTAGGATTCAATCCTTTAGTTACTGATTCTATTAGCGTTCTAAACTTATCTGGCTTCTTTGAGTGTCTTTCTGTTTTTGCTTCTTGAATATTACGAACCATACTTCTAAACGATTTTACTTTCCCCTTCTTACCAAATAGTAGATGTTCTGTATAACCTCTAAACCAATAACCCATACCTTTACTATTTGTCTTATGCCATGTAATTATGGTTATATATTTGAAACCCCAAGATTCCATAACCTCCAACGCTTCTCTTATTAAAGGATTTGTTGCCCAAAGGAATAAAACACAATCATCATCTGATATTTTCTGAAATGTCTTTTTTGTGTATTTGGTCTGGCTAAACTATCAAAAAACCTTTTATATGGAATTTGTATGATTTTATAGTTGATTTGCTGTAACATCTTCTTTCTATGCTTTTATTGAATTCTGTTAACTCATCCATTTTAAATACCAACTCACATATAAACTTTCCTCTTAACTCTAAAGTGGTTAAGTCTCTGTCTCAACATAATAATTGTTTTCGTCAATCTTTATTGTTATGTCTCCATTGTAATCATTTCTGTAAACGACAATGCTTTCCTGGCTTAATCTATCTAATGTCTCTTTTGATGGGTGTCCATAGTTATTCTGCCCTACCTGTATCACAGCTATCTTTGGATTGACTTTTTCGAGGAAATCTATCTCTGTTCCGAACTTGGAGCCGTGATGAGGCACCTTGAGTATTGTTGATACTATGTTCTTGTTTAACAGTAAATCCTCGCAATCTCTGTCACAGTCTCCAGTTAGTAATATTGATGTGTTTCCATAGGTTAATCTTGATACTATTGAGTTCTGGTTTGAGTCTTTGAAATTGTTGTTTGCTTGAAGGATAGCTATCTTTGCCAAACCTATATCCCATTCATTGTTTTCTTGTGCTATTATTAATTGTTCTGTGTCTATCTGTTCTATCACTTCATCGTAGCTGTTTGTATGCTTCTCTTCTCCATTCATTATTACTGTTTGTGTGTTTATCTTATCCAATACATCATCACAACCGCCTAAATGGTCACTATCTGGATGTGTAATCATAAGGTATTCTAATTTGTTCACTCCTTTTTCTTTGAGGAAATCCACTATGTCTGGTCCTTTTCCATTCTTGCCGCAGTCTATTAGCATCTCATAACTCTGGTGTTTTATTAGGATTGCATCACCTTGTCCAACGTCAATGAAGTATACATATAGGTAGTCTTCTATTATTTCTGTTTCTGGACAGTTGCATTCTGGACAGTTTACTTTAGGGCATTCTGTTGTGCAAGCTGTTAATAATATTAAGATTCCAATCATTGGTATTAGTTTAATTAGTTTCATTTCTATTCTCCTTAACAAACTTATAAGTATTGTATACTGCTATCATTATAAAGACTATGCCTAACCACCATATTCCTTTTGTGAATGCAAACAAAGCTATGAAGACACACAATAGGATTTGGATTATAGGTAATATTGGATAATCTTTCTCTGTGAATGCTGACATTGAACTGTATAATGCATAAAATATCCATAATATTCCTATTAAGGTTGGGAGTATAGTTCCCATCCTAAAGAACATATATGTAAATACTAAAGACATCAATACCCAAAATAGTTTTAGATATTTCATTCTAACAATTTATAATCAGCTTCTATCATCTTCGGTTTCTCTGTTGGTATCTGCTTTATCTTTCTTTCTTCAAATATCATCTCTGGCTTAGGTTTGTCTTCATCTCCAATATATCCAACCCAAGTGTCATCCCAATTTGAAAAAAGTTCTTTTAAAAATCCCATTTTACTTTAACCCCCTTTCTTTTGCTTCTTTCTTTAATTCTCTAACCTTTGAATTTAGTTCTTTTTTTCTTTTCTTTAAATTGTCTATTTCCTTTATCTTCTGGTCTATCTGTTTTACCTGTCTTTGCATCTTACCAATATCACACAATATAAAGTCTATTCCCATTTTAATTCATCACCTCGACTTTTAGTCTTATTTTCTTTCCAACAAATTGTTTTGGAAAAGTTATGCTTTTCATACCAAGTTTACCACAATTCCCACCATTACCATGCCACTTAATTAACCACCAATTCCTATATAGTTTGGTTTTACTTCTTCTCCCCATCTTATTTGATGATGTTATTCTTGATACATACCATTCTCCATTAGGGGTTTGTCTTAGGAACATATGTTGTGTATGTAATACCTAATATATAAATATTTCTCTTAACTTGATAATGGTGAATTCTTCTTTTCTTTAATAGGCAATGTTCTTGTTATCCCCTTCTGCCCTATGTAAACAATTCTCCATTTGTCTCTTATTCCCTTTGTTCTTATAGCATAGATAGCACAGGTATAAGGTGGCTTGTTCTTGTCGAACCATTCCTTTAGTTCATTTTCATACTTAGTTTCATATCGAGTTTTGACTTGAACCAATAACCAACTCTTATCATCGAATGCAATAATATCCCATTTTCCAAAGAAATCAACATTCTTATTCCATTTGGTGCTTCCTTTAACTCTCTGTGTTGTGAACCCAAATGATATGAGTAATTCTTCAAATTCTATTTCGTATTTTGAACCTTTACTTCTGTTGCTCATAATAATGTTCTCAGGATATCCCTAATTGGATGGAGGAGAACTCACCTCTTGTATTGAATCTAAATAATCAGCAAGTTGTCTTAACCTAAGTGAATTAACTCTGAAAGTAGTTTGGTCTCTTTCTTCTTTTGCTTTTTTACTAATAATATCAACAACTATAGTGGCACAATGTAAACCATGATGCTTTTTAATATATGGTTCTGCATGTTCACTAAATATCTTGTATTTTGGTATATCCATTCTTTGAAAACTCCCGACTTTTAGTCGGATTTATTTTGGGAAGGTGTTATTTTTTCTCATCTTTTTTAAATATTTTTAAAGTATCCCCTAAAACTTTAATTGTTCCTTCTTCTCCGAATTCATCAATGAGTATGTCAGATAACTTGGCTCCTTCCATCCCTGAATGGACAGTCCAAACTACATTCAAAACTGCAAATGGACTATCTGGTTTCATTTTCATTCCAAAACCTTCCCTATAAAATATCCTAATGAACCTAAGAATAATGCTGAATCTAAACTATCTTTGTCTATAGTTGCACCCACTATCCCACCAATAATCGCATACTCATATCGTTTATTCATTTTCCTATAATCCTATTTAAGTTAGGCTTTATCTTAACCTCTGTGAATTTCCTTAATTCTTTAATGAGAGCATCAACCTTTTCTTTGGATGGTTCTGGTAATTTGTGTCCTTTGCTATCTGCACCAATATTAACCCATTTAGGCTTAATCCTTTTAATCATCATCACAAAAGGTTTTAAATCAAAATCCATTATAGGTTCTATTGTAATCATAACATTATCCCAATTCATATAGCTTATTCTTTCTCCAATGTCAGGAGCTTTACTTATCTCTATATGGCTTCTATTACTTTCTAAAGTAGTTCCAAGTACACTATTAAAAGGATAACCACCAACAAACTCTTCAAATCTTTTTGGATTCTTTGTTTGAAATAAGTATCTATTATCATGTTTACTACAATGTTCTAAAGTCTTGATTATCCATTCTTTAGGTACATCTTCTGCAAACATATCAGTAGAACTTCCAACAAAAATAAAATTACCAGAGCCTAAATCATCATTCAATTCTTTCTCAACTAGATGTAAAGGTTTTTGCTTCCAAACTTTCATATAGCAATAACTACAATCGTGGCTACATTTACCTTTGATTGGATTCCAAGTGTGTGTAACAAATGGATACATATTCCCTTTGCTTTTATTTAAAGTCATTCCAATCCACTTATCTTATCACTTATTGCTTCTGACAATTCCCTTCTCATACTTGCTGTTGTGTCTGGTATGTTAACATCTATGTCTCTTAATTCTTCTTCTGTGTCTGCCGATGCTATCTCCCCTCTTATATCTTTTTCTGCTTCTCTTGATAGTGATTCCAACTCATCTGATTTTTCCCCTATCCTATCTATTATAACCTGGGCTGCTTCCAATCCTAATGTTCTTCTTAGTTCTCCTGCTGTTGGTAGGTTGCCTATGTCTTCCTGTGTTTCTGCTTTTGTTAACCCTGTCTCTGCTTCTTCCCTTAGTTCCTTTGCATCTTCTGTATCCTCTGATTTATCACTAACAATAGCCTCTACCTTTGATATTGTTTCTTTAGTGTAATCCTCTTTCTTCATATCACTAAGTTCATTCTCTGCTTCTTCCTTTTCCATATCCTCAATGTCTTCTATCTTGTTGTCTTCTATTGCTTCCCTTACATCTTCATAATCAGGTCTTGTTTCTGGCTTTAATGTTCCATCAAGATATTCATCCAATCTTTCGCTAAAAGATGCATTTCTTGAGTCTCCAGGCACCAATGACACATTCCTAAAATCATCCCTGAATTCACCTAAATCCCTATAATCTTTAAATTTCTTTGATAACTTTCTTTCAACCCACTCCACAATATCATCATAACTTCCTGTCATATTAAATCACCTTGCCTAAATATGTCTTTAAATCCTCACTTCCCCTCAATAAACTGCTTTTTATATTAAACTCCCTAAAGAAATTATAATGTGCTCTTGAGTATGTGTATTCTTTCTCTGACTTTCTTTTGCATACTATCATTGGCGGTTGTTCTATTTCTTTATCATTAGTATCTAAAATGTTTGTATATCTGAACTTAGCATATCTTCTGCTAAATTCAGAATAGTTTGATGCTTTTAATTTCCTCATCAGTCTCAATAAGGTTATCTTCTGGAATACTTTTAAACCCACAATCCAGTAATAATTAGTTTCTTCAAAAACAATAAAGTGTGAGATTTTGTTAACCAAATCTTTTAAGTCAATCTTATGCCATCTCCTTTTGTGTATCTTTATAAAAGGAACATAATGGTCTTTCATACCTGGAACGAAGTTTGGGATTAAGTAATATAGTTGGGGGCAGGAACTTAGGCTAGCTCGTCTCCCACCCCCTATATTTTTCGGTTGCTGAAGGTTTCCCTTCAGCGAAAGTGCTACTTTCTTCGTCATTGGCTTTGCAGCCTCGCTAGCCTCTGCGTCTTTCTTTCTTATTGAAAGAATCGTGTATATGCTCTTATTCATAAAGTCTTGCTTCTTTATTGGTGTGACTACCCTTCCATTGTCTTTTATGCTGTATGGAACTGCGTAGACACAGAAATTGTTCTTGATGATTTCTATATGGGCTTTGTTTATTGTCTCTAAGTTTAAGGTTAATAATTCATTTATTATCTTTTCTTTCTCCTGCTTGTAGTACTCTATTCTCAGATTGGGGTTTCTTATTTGTGGCTTTTTCATCTTGTATAATATATGAATTCCCTTCTTTCCACTATATCCTACATACCGAAGTTTATAATCTTTTCGTTTTTCTAAGTGGGTTATTATCTTTCTTCCATCTTCCTGTGCTATGTTTAAGTCTTTTTCACTATCCAAGTCTATGAATAGCTCTGTGTCTATTAATATGTTATCTGCTATTATGTAGCCTTTTCTTGGGTATATGTATTTGTCTTCATAATCATCTCTCTGGTTGTAGAAGGCTCCATGTGTTAAGTGAGGGTTTTGGAACTGGCTTACTGACATATATAATGCTTTTGGGTTTTTTGCTGCCTTTATGAATTTCAATAATTCTTCTGCATTTGTTATCGGTCTGTCGTTTTGTATGCAGTAGTTGTCTTCATCTATTATTTTGAATACTCTCCATTGACTGTTTTTTATATTTCTGAATATCTTCTTGTAGTTTTCTTTATAGTATTTGATTGTGTTCATTCTAATTTTTCATATTTTGCAATTGGTTTCCCATCCTTGTCAAACCCAGATACTATTCTGAATTGTTTTCTTTTGTTCTGTGACTGCTTTGCGTATCCATCTGTAACCCTGAGTTTGTCTCCAAACTTGAATTGGTCTGTGTCATTATCGTAGAGGTCGAGCATTATTGATTCTCCACCCTGTTCGCTGTCTGCATCAACTGCTATAACTGTCTTTATCTTATGTCCAAACTTATCTTCTGGCGGTATCTTATCATAGATTATCTTCAATTCTATGTTTACTTTCTTTTGTTTGTCTTTAAGTTCTTTTATTTTCATTTTGGTTTCCTCTTTTTAGGTATAGCTTTGGATTTCAATAATGCTTCTATCCTTTCTAACATTAGTTCTTGTTTTTCTTTAGATATTGGTTTTTGTTTTATTATCTTCCCTTTTGAATTTACAACGGCAACACTCCCCTTTATTAAACAAAGAAAACAAAATCCTAGCTTATCCATTTCACTACCCTCTTCACATTTAAATTCAGTTTCACATACAAAACATTTAACTATATTTTTCATTTTTATCAACTCTTCTTTTTTGAAGGTGTGGTTGAGAGGGATTTAATTGTTTCCTCAGCAACATATCTTTTTAATATATCCATAATATCTTCATAATTATCACATCTACAAATATTATCTATCAAATTGTATTTTTCTTGTTTAAATTTCGAAAATACCTTCAATTCCATTTTAATCCCTCTCAATTTCCTCTAATGTTAGCGTAACGCCCATTATACAATAGTTCAGGAGACTATATTTTTTTATTAGTTTGTCCCCCGTTTTTATTTGCATCTTCAAATGCTTGATTTATTACTTCTAAAACTTGTACTTTCCCTTTTGGAATATCCATTGATTTGATTCTTTCAATAGCCCATTCAACTGCTGATTTTATATTTTCTTTCTCAAACAATTCCATACCATATACTTTATCATTTTTTCCTATACTATCATAAAGTTCTTTACTTACAAAATTAACTCCATGATTAAATTCAACATCTTTAAAAACTGATGCTGTATATTTTGTTTTATTTTTCAATGGTTCTGTTCTCATCTTTTTTACCTCGTAGGGGGACAAACTTTTTTATATATTAATTTATTTTGGATAATGTTGGCGTTATTTTAATCTTGATACTAACTCCAAAAGGGTATCATGTTCTTTCTGTAATCCCCTATATAATAACACATTACAATAACTTTCCAATTCAATTCCTATCTTATGATTATCCTTCTCTAAATGACTTTCTTGAATTGATTGTGTCCCAAGATTGTATGCTTCCTTTGAAATAAACTTTAATACTTTGTTAAATGAGGTTGTATTCTTAGGCATATCTGCCTCATTCTTTGCCCCCCATTTATCTATCAAGACTTTAATTTTTTGTAATTTATCCATTTTTTCGTAGCCATCAAATCAATTTCGTAGGGTTGACGGTTTTAAGTCCGCCAAAGGCGGATTTCGTTGAATGTTGGCGTTAAACGATTTCACGCCACTATAATTTTTTTATTATGTAACAGGCGTTATTTCGTTTAACGCTTATTATCCGATAGTTCCAAAATAGGATTATTCATTTTCTTTATCCCAACAATCATAACAAATCTTATCATCATACATATCTTTATGACATTTAATTGATTTGCATTTGTCACATTGATGATTTCTTGCTTGAGGGGTTGTATTATTTGTTAGTTTCATAATTTTTTCCGCCTATTTTGGAATTTCGCATAAGTCACCATATAAAGCAACTCTATATCTATTTAGTAATACCTAATATTTAAACCTTTCTCTTAACTTTAGAGTGATAAACATCAATAACCTTACGAATATCCTTATCGCTTAGAGCACCTTCTTTTCCTAAGTACTTAACATATTCAGAACTTCTCTTCCCACCATTATATAGAGAACGATGTAGGTATAAATACACACCAGACTTATTCTTTTTCCTTACAACATAAACCATAAACTTTAGGTATTACGTGCTTGTTTATATACTTTTCTCTTTTTGAAAAACTTAATCAGTATTATCCCTGCTACAACGGCAACTATAACCCACCCTATCGTGGGGTTGCTTTTCCATATGCAGGCTCCCATATTCTTAAAAAAGTTCATACCAGTGCATACAACATCAACATCCTCTTTCACAACTATTGCTCCACCTAAGTTGCTGTTGAGTATAATCAATGCTATAAGCAGTACTGCCATAAGGGGGAAGCCTGGGTGCTTCTTAAACAGCATAAATATAGCTATTGCCATTAATAGTCTCAATAGCCACATTGTCTCAAATATGCTTCCATCAACTAAATCATCCATCCCTATACCACAGTCTTTGTCTATAAGGAACCATTCACCATCATCACATATTCCATTATTAGGTATCTTGCAGGTTGAAATCAATCTGTCAATCAATGGTATGTTCCTATCGCATATTATGGTGCCATCATCCACCATAGTCTTACCTTCTTCCTCTAATTTTGCCTGTTCAGCAGCCCATCCCGAACCACCACCGCCAACTGAACCTTCTGATGTTGTTGTGGATGGTTGTTGTGATTGAAGCACAGTAACATTTACCAATAACCCATAGTCTGTTTCCAACCAGGTATTATTCCAATAACCAACAGAATCATTAGCGTATCCTATTACACTAAACCTAGTACCATCAGTGGCATTTATCGTAAAGCTCATAACTGCTTTAAACCAACTATTATCTTTATGCACCCATGTGTTATCAGCAGTGTGATTTACCCATACCCCGCTCTGGTTCTCAGACACAATCCAATAGCTGACATTACTATAAGAATCCATCCACGTTACATTAAAGTAAAACATAGTATCTGTCTTGTTCTGACCGTCAGCAATATAGTCGGTTGTGTTGTAGGAAGGAGTAGAGTTATCTATTGTGAAGTAAACATTGGTTGAATTTATTGATGTGTTCGTGCCATCAGATGTGCCTACACTAAGATTATAATATCCTTCGCTAGCATTCCAGTCCGTTATGTTATGCTCTGATATTGTTGTTATGTTTATGGAGCTATTTATGAATATCGTGAAGTTTATGGGGTCGCCATCTATGTCTGTGCCTGAATAGTTTATATATTCCAACTCTCTGTGGAAGGAATTATTCAATGGATACCATATAGTGGGTTGGTGGGGTGGTGTGTTTAAAACGGTAACATTAAAGAGTATTGAAAATCCATAGCCTGTGTTGTGTGAGAAGTTAGTGTTGTTCCAGCTATCCGCTGTGTTATTAGCATATCCTATTACATGGAAGAAAGTTCCCTTTGCTGCCGTTATAGAGAAGTTCATAACTGCTTTCCAGTATGTATCGCTTCTGTAAAGCCAAGTATTGTTTTCAGTATGGTTATACCAAGTTCCTGTCTGGTTCTCTGATACTATCCAGAAGTCCAAATTTGTCGTGTTGTCCCAAGATACATTTAAGAACACAGAAGTGTTTGTCCTATTAGAGCCACCCATGCTTGTATCAGTCTGGTCGTATGATGGTGCTGCCCATACTACTATAGCAAATATCAATGCTATAAAAATTAGATTAGGTATTATTTTTTTCATTGGAAACCCTCCGCATATATATTTCTTTTTTTCTCATATACATCAAGCATAATAATATCGCTATGAATAGGAATGATACTATTGAAGTCTTGTATGGCAGTAATTCCTTTCCGAACAAATCAGAGAGGAATGCCATAACTTTGTCTGGTTCCTTGTGTACCTTGAAGTTGCCTGATGCTGGTGTTGCATCTTCTCCAAAGAACCTGTCTATCACAGTGCAGGACATAGTATAGGTTCCATATGGCTTGGGCACTTTTATCTGCTCTGTGAATGAAAATGTATCTGTGCAGTATACCTTGAATTCCTTGTATGTGGATGGATAGCCGTCAACCTGGCATTTTACATTCAAGTCTCTGTTTAGTGTTCTTCCTTCCCCAGTCTTACCACTACCACTAACTGTTGTTGTCAATATATCTGTGTCTGAAACTGAAATCTCAAAATCAAATGTTCCTGCTGAATCGTTAATTGCACTTAATTCCTCTTTTTGTTGATACTGTATCTCTTGGTCATAATTCTGCGAATATTTGCATCTATCGGACAAGTCTGCTGTTATGTTGAATATGTTGTATGGCTCTGGGTCTCCACGTTCAAGGAATGCCAACTCTCCATTTGGATATTTCTTATATATAAATATTTCTAATTCTCCTTCACCGCCTTTTGGGAAATAAGGCAGTTGTATTGTGTCGTTAGTCACCTGATTGCTTCCTGCATCAGCATCTATGTCTTTTGTTATACAATTTCCGATTAAATCATCATCTGTCTGCTCAAAGCAATATTTAGCAACCAATTCTGTCTTGTCATCGCCAAAAAAATCATAAGTGTATGATATGTTCATATCGGTACATGCTGTTATGTTGCCACCATATGCGGATGTTGTAATATTTGTTATGTTAAATGTTTTTATTATGAATGTGTTATGTGGCTCTGTGTCTCCAAATCCAGTTATAAAGTCACCATCTCTTTCCTCACGAATAGTGATATAAACCTCACCATCTCCACTCTTATCGAAATATGGCAATTCAAATATCTCTGTTATCTGGTTATCATATCCATCATCTGGATTTATTGTTTTCTCATAACAACCACCTACAAAATCATCATCTGTCTGCTCAAAGCAGTATTCTGCTATGTAGATTTTTTCTTCATCCCCAAAGTAATCGTAGGTAAATGTTACATCTATGTCATTCAATGGAGTTATATTTAGAGCAAATTTATTTGTGGACACATTGGTAATATCCACTATGCTTACATAATCCTTACCCCTTTCTTCACCAAATACTGTAAACCTGTTTGAGTTTAGTTTTGCTTCCTGTGCATAATCCTCAACTTGCATATGGAATGCTGCTTTCCAATTGTTCTGCCCTTTTATGTTTTGGGGAACTAATAACCAATCACCGCATTTAGTATAGTTTGCGTTGACAATCTCTGCTGATTTTACCTCAATGTGCATTATTTCCTTATCCCCTGTTAAACTGCCATCCAAAAACAAAGGATTGACCATCTTGCCTGTTTTTCTAATTAAGTGCAGATGGTTTATAATTATATGCTTATCGCTGTCAAATGTATTATTGTAAATTCCACATAACCTAAACTTTTCTCCTGCTGTCAGGAACGCCTCACCATCTTTTGAATTGTTGTAAGCTGACCAGTTTATATCTTCCTGCCATAGAGTAGGCAGTGTTGTGGTCATGTTAACCCTATAACCATTTTCGTTCTCAACCCATATTCCCCATTCTTCTGTTCCTGTATGGTTTCTACCAGCTATCATCTTATCTGCTATATCAACTACAGTAACTGGCTCTAAAGCATTACCAGAAGCCCATTCAATCTCAACTTTTCCTTTGGTGCATACATCATTTTCATTTGTTCTGTTAAGTGGGCAGGAAGCACCTATATCTATGATATAAGAAGCACCGCCATAACACCATCCTTTACTTCTTGGGTCGCAAGTAGTTGACATAAAGAATTCTCCATCTGCCTCTGATTTTGTGCAACCTAAATGTGAGAGTGAGTCTCCGTTCTCATCCAATACATCTATACAAACATCAGCATAACCTACATCCTCTCCTTGATTTTGTATCTTTCCGCTTATACCTGCACTTCTGCCTTCATATATTGGGTCTGTCACTTTAACATTGATTACATCCAAATCGTTTACTCCTCCGCTTAATGTTGTGTTGAAATGTGCAAGAGATATATTGAGTCCCTCTTCAACTAATCTTCCAGAAAGGTTTTCCTGCGGTGCTTGTGCTGATGTCACTTTCCAAGATGCAAACATAACATAAGGTGATGCAGTTGGGCATATAAGTGTGTCATTTTCCAATACTGTAACACCATCATTAACATACCAAGCGTAATAACCGATGTCGTTTTTGTCTGCCGCAGTGCAGGTTATTGTTGCTGTAACATCTGAATCTACGCTGTAATTTCCAATCACTCCAGATTGTGAAAATGCACCGCTAACAAAATGAATATATAAAGATAGAAGTACAATTCCAAACAATAATAGTTTTTTCATAATTTATATCCTCTAATTTCTCCTGTAAGCGGGTCTCTTATTGCCTGCCTTGGCTGGTATCTCATCTTTGCGGTATATAGTTTAGTGTACTTGCCTCTTTTCCTTACTGGTCTTGAATATCCTGGGTGTGTTCCGCTTCTCCAAGGGTGTGGTTTAACCCTAACCATTTTGGTTGCCATTAACATTCACCTTCAGTCACTTCTTCAACACCAGCCAATCCTGCAACACAGGCATTGCTATATGTTTTCCCATCCGCACATACTGGCTTGTACTCATCTGTGCATCCTTCCTCTTTGGGTGTTGTCTTTCCGCTTATTAACTTGTCAACCCAGTCATATGCAGGTCCAAGATATTGCTGCATTTTATCAGTGTAAGCGTGTGCCATATATCCCCCTATCAAAATTCCAATTATCAAAATCCATATCCAGTTCATTTTCATCTTGCCTCCTTTGTTGTTAAGCATCTTTACATATGTTCCAGAAATCCCTGTCATTTATTACGCAGCGATTTCTTTCATTTGTATCATATGAATATGATATATATCCATTACATTCTAATCCAAAGGTTTGTCCAGAGGTTGCTTCTATCAAAAACCATCCCTGCTCTGGTGTCCAAGCCTCTACATATTCGTGCAAAAATCCCCTCTTCTTGAAATCACCTTCTGTCATAGGTGTTACCCTTGCATCCAAGTAAGGGATTAAGGCAAACAATGGTGTGCATCTTTTGAATGCTGACAAGCACCCACCTACTGTCCTTGCAGGTATTCCCTGTGCCCTTAGTAATGCTGTAACTAATCTTGACATTGAAACACAGTCACCAATTCCTGTTTCCAATACTGATGAAGCTGTTTCGCTATAGCAATATGATATTGTCACTGCCGAACTATACCTTATGTGGTGGACGACATAATCTATTGTATCTTTAACTGCTTCTTTTGAATTGGATGACTTTGACTTTATGTCCTGTGCCAAGGCAAATACCATCGGGTTTGTGTAATCAAAATCTTTTTCCTCAACAAGGTATTGCTCATAGTTGTTGCTTTTTACCTGCTCTGATATGTCCCAATCTCCTTCTACAGTTGTTATTGTCTTTTCTTTTCCTGTGAATGACAGCAATAATACTAATGTTAATACTACTAAAACTATCATCTTGTTATTCTGCATTTCTAATAATCTCCATAATCCCCATCTAAATCTGTGATGTCTCCATCCACTATATATGTTCTGTCATTCTTGTCTTCTTCCATTTGTATCACCTACATACACCTGCACCATCCTTCTGAATCAATCACATTCCATTGAGGAATTCCATGCTTGCAGTAGCACATACCTACTCTGCATCCAGCATAGTTTACATCTCTGCAAGGGCAGGATGGTGAATCATAACATTCGGGGTCTTTGCAGTCTGTTAATCCATCTTGGTCTTCATCTTCTCCTCCATAGCACAGTTCAGGGCATAATACATAATCACTATAACATTTTCCAGCAACACAATCGTATAGTGCCTCACAATAACCTTCTTTTACTGGAATTCTGCAATCTTCCTTCTCAAAGCAGTCTGGTGCTATTATCTGTGGCTCTATACTGCCTTTTAGTGAAAACAATATGATTATTAACACAATTAGTATAAATATTTTACTATTCAAGCCAACCACCCATTTGCACTTGATATGAATGTATCGAAAATGATTAGCCCATCAATATAATCATCCTTGTCTATCGAAAATGATTCATAAGAGTTAAATATGCATAACCCCTGCATGAGTTCAGGATATTCACAAATATCAATTCCCTTTTCACATTTCAGCCCAGATTCGGATACCCAAGCCGTACATACCCCATCCAAACATTTGATAAATCCATTCCCACAGTCAATTGTATTACTCCTACATTCTGAGGTACATATCACCCCTGTACAATCAGTTTTGTTTTCCATATTCACGGCTTCTGTCGGATGGCAGCAGGATGCAGGAAAACAATCGCTATCTAATATGCAGGAGTCATCTGATACTGCGTAATTCAGCAGAGGCTTTCCATTGTAATCCCTACAGTTTAGCATAGCTCTAAGGAAATCATCCGTCATCCAAGGCTGTTGGAATGTGAACTGCTTCTTGCTTGTGAATATGCTTAAAAGTAAAAAGATAGCTACAATAACCAATATTGCTTTTTTATTTATCATTCTTGCCTAACCTTCCTCTTTCCCTATATTCTTCCCAATCTTCGTATATTGACATCACCACTTAGCCTCTTGTAAGTTCTTGTAAACATAGCTTGCCAATAATATGCCTATTACTGCACTTATTATGAATGCCATTCTACTTGGACAGGTTTCTCCTAAAAAATTACTTATTACCCTCACAGGAGTTATCACATCTGCCCAGCACATATTATCCACAAATGATACCTTATCAAACATAAAATACATCACATCCTGCACACCAAACCATAACAATGTTAAGGCAGTAATACCTAAAGCCAAAGCCTCTGACTGGTCTTTTGAGAACAGATACCATATGAATGCTATGCCGACAAAAACCATAGCCCACATAAACACAGTAGCTGGCTGTTGTTCCTGCCAATATATATCCCACTTATTCTCATCCTGCATACCTCTTATTGTTATAACCTGCTTGTAATCCATATAGGCAAATACAAACATCAATAGCAGTACAACTAATAAGACTTTGTTCATTATCTTCCATCTAATTTGGTTAGTCATTTATGTTACCCATTGATTTGCATTATCTATAAACTCTTGTAGACTTACTCCTAAATCAGTTAAATATTCGTCTTTGAAATCTATGAATTCTGAGTAGGATATACAAAGTTTAGTTCCTGTCGCTCCTCTAGTATTCCCACAATTTGATTCTTGAGTAAATGATATTCCTGAACATACTGTTGATTCGTCTGGATACCATTCTATATCTGTACAAGGTGCATCCATTGAATATGTCCTTAACGCTATATCATAAGGTAATATCTCTCCAATATTATTTCTGTATGAATTAACTCCAATAATATTATCACTATATGCGATGCAGATGTTTCCTGTTCCAGATATCCTAAAAGTGTAAATTTTACTAGTATCTAAAGTTGTTGGGGTGAATCCATATGAATTCCAACCTACATGGTATTCAGACTCTTGGCTTGACCCAAACACCAATGCATAAAAATAACCTGGAGGTGACATTACACCCCATTGGATGTTGGTGCTTGATGAACCAACCGATGTAACATACAATTGTATACCATCCAACCTTTCATAATTTGGTTGGAATTGAACATCTAAAGCTGAATTACCAGGAAGACATATCTCCCCATTGGTGGGGTTTATGTCATACACTACATCTGGGTTAGCACCAATAATGATTGGTGACAGTCCTTCTTTCTTCCCATTGTTCATAAATAGGAATACAGCAGCAATTACAATTATCCATATTATCTTTTTATCCATTGATTATCACCTTTTTTTAAAATAAAAACACCAACCCATCCAATGGAGAGGCTGGTGCTTATCTGAACTATAATATATCTCTAACCTGACTTCTGATATAATTTAATTTCTGCATTATGCTATTTCCAGGTATTATGAAAAACAATATGATTATCACTATACCCCACAGTATGAAATGATTGCTCCATCCAAATGTTCGGTTCACAAACACTGAGATGTCAAAAGGATTTGCCACTACCACAAATGCTATCAATACCCATAATAGTTTTTTGTTCATCTTCATCTTCTCCTTGATTTTTTGCCACCAGCTCTTGCTACTCTTGTTCTGGTTTTTTTGTCAGCATTAGCCAAACCTTTCTTTCTTATCTTAGAAAAGTCCTTCCACTCATTTGTTGCATAACATAAATTTCTTTGTGCACCTTTGTATTTTGAACAGGGCATTACAACTGCCTCCCTGATATTGCCAAAAAGTATCCTGCTGCCAACAATACAATACTGAATATCATTGAATACTTATGGATATATATCATAGCACTATCAAAGTTAATCAGTAAATAACCTCCAATAGCCAACAATCCATAACCAATTCCTTTCTTAACATTTATCATAGTTCCTTTTTCCAACATTTTCAATCACCTCTGGAATAACCCATAAAGGGCTATTCCACCAACTACTCCGCCAATCCCAAATATCCATTTTGTGTATTGTGGGATTAATGTAACTATCATATTGTAATTGAATAATACCAATACAGCTTGGTTAATTGCTATCACTGATAATATAGCCAAAATTGCTTTTGCCATTAATTCTCCTTTCATTTTTTATCACCTACATAATTGTGTGTGTTCCATTTTAATAATCTATTTCTCCATTTATCCATTTGTTTGCAACAAATATAAAATCTAATAGTGACTTACTTAGATTATCAAGGTAATTATCTTTTTCATCTCGATAAGTTATTGTATTAGTTAAAGGCAGATAATCTGTATTACCTGTTTCCAAAACAAGTGGTTCATCACAAAAATTGTCACCATCATCATCTATACAGGTTTCCGAATATCCAGTCCCATCTGCGGTTGCCCAATAATTTCCACCGATATAATCTCCTGCCCCATAAATCCTTGTTCCTATTTCTTTGTCTGTATTCCATATATTTGAAGATGGATTTAATCCAAAAAGGAGGCCATAAGGATATCCACCTGGAATTTGTCCATCATACATATAATTATTATAAAATTCATTTCCCATTGATTTACCATCTATGCCAATTTCATTGTTACGACTTCCTAATTGAATATCATTAACATAAAATTCAGAATTTTTGATTATGTTATTATCAGAATTAAGAAATTGAATACTATCATATTGTATCTCTTTAAAATAAGAATTTGTTATTGTGTTTGAGTTAGATTTATACAAAAGAATTCCATCATAAGTTCTTGTTGCTCGTATATTATCAAAAAGAGCTCCATCAGTATGATACACAAAAATATTATTTCTGTTTTTATCATTTTCATCTCCATCATAAGCGTCTATGATAATATTCCTTAATATAGAATCATCAGCATTACAAAGGATTAATGCAGCATATCTTTTATTTTCAAGAGTTACAGCATAATTATAATACTCAATAGGATAACCACCTGTACCTACAGTATTTATGATAGTATTGTCACAGTAAATATCCTGGGTAGTATCTTCATACCAGTCAAACTGTTGATAAAAATCCCAATGCCAACTATCTTTAAAAACAGAATCCCTTATCAAAGTATTTTTTACATTCTTAAGACGCATTCCATAGGCAATAGCTTCAGCAGATACTACATTTGAAAAAGTGTTGTAGTCACTATAAAAAACATTAAATCCAGCATAATTTTCATTACCCAAAGATTTACAATTATCAATGTTATTATAATCGGAATTTTTAAAATTAAAAGCAGCATATCTGCATTTTTTAGCAATTATATTAAAAAGATTATTGTTATTGCTATTTTCAACATGAATACCATATTGCCAGTCTTCAACAATACAATTTTTAATAGTAATATTCGTATTTTGTTCCGTAGGTCTACTAATCCTAATTCCATACGTGTTACCAAGAGAAGCAACTCCTTGAATTAAATGACCTTGGCAATCCAATACTACATCATTTGATTCTATGTTTATGCATATGGAATCTGTTGCTTGCAAGATATCATTCTCCAGATAATATGTCCCTGGTGAAGTGATAGAAGGGCAATCAAAAGTTTGATTTCCAGCACAAATTAACTCCCTACTTGCATAAGTTGAAGTGGGTATTGTATCAACTTTACTTGCATCTGAGTCTGTTGTATCGTATATTCTAAGGGCAGAACGATTTCCTCTGCGGTTAGTACAAATACAAAGTTTACCATCCTCTAATGAACCCCATAGTGAGGGTGGTGGTTCCCAGTCCATCCATCCCCCAGGAAGGCTTGGTATTAATAAACTCGGTGAGTTACCACAATCATTAAATATAGGTACAGATTCATTACAATAGCCTGACAAAGCGATTGGTGTATCTTGTATATATCCATATGCTATTAAGTTCTGTCCACAAGTATCAGTATAAGCTATTGCACTATCTTTTGGATATGTTAAATCTGTTGTTCTAAAATTAACTAAGTTTAGTCCTTCCATTTTCTTCATTTTCTCCCTCTCCGAACTAGCATAAATGACAAATATTATCAAAATAATGATTATCCATTTTTGATTTTTCATTTTCCTTTCCTCATCTTATTTATGTTTCTTCCTCTTTTTTTCATTTTTAAAATAAAAACACCAACCCATCCAATGGAGAGGCTGGTGCTTATCTGGAAAACATCAATATACTAAATTTTCTCCCGTTATTTTACTAAAGTTTAATAACGATGTTTGTTCTTGCTCATATGCATATCCATATCTTTCAAATAACAATTTCCTAAAATATAATTTCCAAGATTCTCTGTTAAAGTTGGTTAAACCATGACCCTTATCACATAGTGAAACACAGTTTTCTTTAAATGAATTTAATTTGTTATAATCAATGTGGTGTACATTCAATTTTTGATTTGGTGTATTTTGAGGTTTGTTACATATAACACAAAGGTGATTATCCCTTGCCCTTACTGATTCTTTGAACTTGTCATTAAAATCGTAAGTATATGGTTCAAATGATTTTCCACCCTGCCAATTAGGGTGATTTTCTAATGATAATGCAATTGACCTTTTTTGCCTTGCTTGTTTGGTGAATATTCTATCATATTCTTCCAGCGTATATCTTTTGCCTTTATTCCAAGGTGTCATATTTTTTAGGTGACATACTTTACAATTTTTTTTATTATGACCCATTGGGTTTCCACAAGTTGGGCAAGTTTTACTATAATACCTTTCTCTATTATATGCCCTATATTTAACTGAATTAGATTTGTAATGATTAATGCATCTTTCTAGTATCTTAGTTTTATTCAGCCTGTAATATTCTTTCTGCTTTTGCAATATTGTTTCTTTGTTAGTTTCATATCTCTTTCTTTTTCGTTTTCTTATCTTATCTTTATTATTTAATCTATATGATTTCATCTGTTCTAGAATTGCCACCTTATTGTTGTGATAATATTCCCTATCATGGATTAGTTTGTGTTCTCTATGTCTCCCCCTACCAGCTTTGACTTTTTCTGGATTTTTACGTTTCCATTCTTTCTTCTGTTCTTTCAATTTCTCTTTATTCTTTAATCTATACTGTTGATTATATTCTTTCTGCTTTTGTTTATCTTTGTATGGCATTAGTTCCTCCTCTTTAAATACCACCTGTCATACTGGCTTGTTATATTGAATTTATCCCAAAAGGTCGATGTTGGTAAAGCAATCATTAAAACTGCCCATGGAGTTGAACCAAAAATCGCAAAGCTGGTTAATTGTTCCATAGTTACCAAATTGAAAGTCAGGCATAAGATGGATGCAACGACTAATGTTACAACCACGTTTCCAATAGCGTGAATTTTGGTTTCATAACTTTTTGTGATATATGGCTGAGTTACAATATAAATCCATATAAGACCAATCAATAATCCTTTGGTTGGGTCTATATTTATCGGTTCTGTTCTGATAAGCACAACCAATAAAGATGCAACTACTGCCCCCAAACTCGCTTGTTTAATATCATTTATTCCGTATGCCATTATCTTAACCTCCCTGCTTTTCTTGCCAAAATCATAAATGTGATAAAACCTGAAACCAATAATATTATTACTGAATTTGCGAACCATGCTATTGACCAGTTGCCGCATTTGAACAAAGGCAGACAAAATATCTTATCCAATTCAAAAAGATTCTTCATACAATCTTCCCGACAACTCCATAAACTTTCTCCTTCTTCGCACACACCATTCCCACATACAGCAACTGGCATTTTCTTTGCCTCTGGAACTTCTATCTTTGCTCTTGGCGGGGTTATTTGTGTTACTCCACCACCGCCAGGAGAAGCTCCTGAAGAACAGCCAGGAGCTAAATCGAAAGAAACCTGAGTTGGCTTTACTCCGCTCAAGCTGTCTGAACCGCCAGAAGCTGTTGCTGTGCAGTTTATGTCAAATGTCAATTTTAGGTCTGCCTGTGCATTATAGTAGTATTCCATTGTAATTGTTCCTGACTCTCCTGCACCAAGTTCAAAGCTTTCATTATCTGAAGAGCCGTATTCTCCTTCAACACCACCCACTCTACCCCAAAAATAAGGGTGGCAGTTGGTTAACCTATAATTGCCTATATTAGTGGTATTGAATGATATATACTGAGTTCCTGGGCAGACTACGAAGTGCTGGTCTACCGCATCGACTAACTCAATATCCCCAAATTCGTTTGTTTCTTCTATAGCTATATCTATTGTTAAGTTCCACTCAAAAGGGTATTTTCTCTTTATAGTCACATTGCCGTAATGTGTTCCTGCTGTTACTGATACATTCGTGCCTATTGTAAAATTGAAATTAACATATTCAGAACTATTAACCATAATATGAGATGTATTTAATGACAATGTAAAATTGGTATTAGTCATATTGTATTCCAGAGTGAAATTCAGGTATTCCTTTGTGTCTGAAATAACACCTATAATAAAACTTTTATTTTCAGATGTATTCATAGGTATCTTTATTTCTTGTTTATTTACTTCAACATTATCCGTTATTGTGAAATTGATGTATCTGAAATTGACTGTTGAATTGACTGTGTTGTTGTCAGAACTCGAAACATTGTATATCCACGTTCCAGACTCATTTATCACGTAATGGGTAGAATTCCAGAAATCTTGGCTGCCATTATTTGTGCCATTAGACATATTGATTACTTGTATGCTCTGTGATGGGTTCCATAAGGTGAAGTTTACCCATATTACTCTATCGTCATCATCAGTTATGTTTGCCCTGATTGTGAAATTAGTCGCAAACTGCGGTGGGTCATATGGGAGAATTTCTATAGAATTAATTATTGTGTTGGAATTTGAACCAAACATTCTTATGATGCCTGCAAAAGAAGTATAACTAAGCAAAACTACTATTACTACTACCAGCCACATTTTCTTCATTTTGCTTTGGCTGGTGCTTATCTTAGGACGATGATTCTATTTTAGTAATTAAACTCTTTTGTTCTAAGGGTATATCCCTTTTGATTCTTTCAATCTTTTCTTGAATTAACAATCTCTTATCATTAGGCAAATCTTTAACTAATTCTTTGATAACAATAATCCTTTCTCTTGGGATATCTGTCTTGCCTTTATCTTCAAAAACGACAAATTTGACTTCTTTGTTTAGTTGTGTGTATCTATCTAACTGGTCTTGCCAACCCATATATAAATATGATTTTGCTTCATAAACTTTATCTTTAGTTTCAATATCAGGTATGCCAATTCCATTATGATGCTGTTGTGTTAATATATTTCCTTCGTATTCTCTGACTACTTCTTCTATTAGACTTTGCTTTTGTTGCCATCTGAATTTTAAAGGTATTTCAATATTTAATTCTTGCAGTATACTATCCATACTTTTACATTCTCTAGAGATAGGAGTCCAACTACAATCTAACTTTTGTGTAACTAATTCTTTTAGTTTAACCTTACCAATATTAGTTCCGTATTTTTCAATTATTTTTTCAAATGTTTCTAAAATTTTCTTTTTAGTAATATCTTTTCGTTTATTTCCTTCTCTTATTTTATTTTTTGTAATTGCTGAACAATGTTTACCATAATTAGGTTGTTGTTCTTTAGGTAAACCTTCATTCCAAGAAAGTTGACCTTTTTTAAATTCGGTTCGTATAGATGAATGTTTACCAATATTTGATATTCTTAGTTTTTGATTCCATTCTTCTGTATGAATTCTACCATTATTAGCTTTACTTATTTTAATCTTGGTTTCATGGGATAAAATTTTTCCTGTATGCCCTTCGCTTATCTTTCTTTTCGCTTCTTCTGTATGGTGTGTCCCTAATTTAGATAAACTTATTTTCCTTTTGGTTTCTTCAGATAGTTTTTTACCTTTATTTGCTTCACTTATTTTCCTATTTCTTTCTAGACTTTTATACATTGGATGACCTCTATGTCCTTCCCCAATCCTTTTCTTTGCTTCTTCAGTATGCTTAAATCCTTGTTTTGATTTACTAATTCTTTTTTTAATTATGGTGGCTTTTTCTAAACCATATAACTCCACATATGTTTTACCCTTTCTAGGACTAATAATTCCAAGTCTATAATTAATAATTTTCTTTCTCCATTCTTCATATTTTTTAGGGTCTTTAGGTGCTGGCATTTTTTAATCGTTCTCTTCAATTATTACGCAGGCATATCGTTGTGTACGATTTATACAAGTATAAAATACTTTTGTTCCAGCCAATTTTTGTTCATAATTTGGGCATCCTTGTTTTGAACTTGGAGTAATATCTACAAAATTTCCACCAGATGAATTATACCATTGTAATGTTTCGTGTTCTGTCACAGATGAATTATATGTCCAACAATGGGTGACATTTTTGAAAAGACCTGCTGAGGCGGTACTCACATTATCTGCATCCCTATATACAATAGTCATATTCTGGTAATGTGTGTCTCCTACTGTAAAGTTAGTTAACGAGAGATTAACTGATATCTCTTCCGTGATATTTGAATCCCATATTTTGTGGTTTGGGAATGTGTCTGATAAGTTAACTGTCTCTGTATATACACAATAGTTTGATGTTACTGTCTGAGGTTCGTTGTTTATCTCGCACTCGTCTGCTGTTCCATTCCGAAGATAATAACCCGAAATTGCTATATCGTTTGATGATAAATCTGATGTTGGCTTTAATGAGTATCTCCTCTTCTGTTTTTCATTAGGTATCACATTTTTTGTTTTGTTCCAATTATAGGTTTCATTTATGTTGAATAAGTGACTAATATTATATTTAAAAGGTATATCGATTGTGTGTATCTGAACTTTTCCATTGGTTGATGTTATGTTAATTGGGACTTGGCAGTTGCCGTTTGAATCTTCACAAGAAGAATATAAAGTAACAAAATCTTCATAAAATATACCGCCAGTCATATCGTCTGTTTTAGAATATCTCATTTGTAATTTTGATTTTCCTTCAAAACATGATTGATTAGCAGATACTGTAAAATTAGATGTACCAAAATCACTATCACTCCATAAAATACCCCAATCAGAACCATTATGACAATATGCAGAAATAGTTGGTTTAAGAAAAGTTCCTGTGGATTTTACCCTAAATTCTACCGTTATGTTGACAATATCAAATGGATAGTCTAATGTATGGTTGATATATACTTCAAATGGACCAGCACCTACAAAAGGTTGTCTAGCTATATATGGTACTCCAGTTGTCCAATCATTATCTACAGCTCTATATGAAGATTCAGCTTCTTTCTCAATAACATGATATTCTAAATATGAATCATCTGTATCACTTAAAAATTGCTTCTGTAAATAATCATTCAGCTCACTTATAAAATCAAGCGTGGTGTTCGTTGAATTCATAGTTCCATTGTTTCCATAGGCCCCTACAGAGCTGAATTCAACATCACCGTCATTTCCTATGTCTATGGTGAGGTTGTAGGTATAATTATCACTCCCTGTCTGGTTGATAACAATCAAACTCCCATTAGTTAAATTATCATTATTAGACATAGTGATATACCTAATATAGCTCTGCGTTCCAGTAAACGTAAAGTTCTCAATAGCAAGGGAATTATTAAACGAAGAACGTATCCGTTTTATCCAATTCTTGTATCCAGACGTAGTATTGATAATAACCGCAGAGGAATAATTAATAAACAATACAGGCCTTTTTGATGCAGTCCCGTGGTCAGAGCTTCTGAATATGACAAAGTTGTCATCCCCAAATTCCTCACCTAATATGATAAACCCATATCTTTTGTCGCTATCACTATTACATTCTTCTGTGAACCAAGTTGTATTCAATGATATATTGATATAACCAGTTCCAGCCCCAGTTGGTGTTGTCACAGGAGATATTGATATATTCTGTGACTGGTTGAACCACCCTGTACAATTCTCTCCAACTCCACAAGATACCCAAGTTTCATTTGTTTCGTTCCAAGTATGATTCATTGGATATACATAAACTGGGCTTCCATAACCTGCACCAACATAAAGCTGTAATTTAACCCAGTTATATTTGAACGCATCATAAGTGGTATCACAGGTAAAGTTGAAGTTCATCAAAGTCCTGTATGCTCCATCATCCCCAGAGCCTATATATAGTGAACCACCAGTCCCATAATTTGTTGAATTTTGAGGTGGGGCATCTGTCTTATTGATAATCATTGTATCTGTTCCATTTATTGCTCCTGGACTAAATGTTATAGTAGTTGAATTTGTGCCCCATTTAATCTTTTGGTCTAACAAGCTTTCAACTGAATCGCTTAAGTCTATGGTTGTCCTGTACTTTTCATTGGATTTTTTAATCTTTATCTTCTTGTCCTTATCTATTGGTTTTTTTGAAGAATCTAATGGTCCTCTTGATTTGTTATATTTATTCTTGACTTTTAAATCAATATCCTTAGATAAATGTTTGTCGCTTACCTCTAAATCTAATGTTATAGAATCATAGTTGAAATCTACAACTTCTACTGGAAAGTTTGGGTCTTCATCAATATGCATCTCCCAAATGCCTACTAAAGATTTTGCTTCCTCTATTCTTGTACCTTCATCATCAACAAAAACATCACTTCCAGAGTATGAAGCTAATACACAATTATCATCATTACATATTTTTTCTGTATTCTTTGTGAATGTGACTATATCTGTATTAGCTGATATTCCTATTCCACTGCTAAAAACAAATACTAAACTAACTAAAACCAACAAAGATACCAATCCTACCTTAATGAATGAGAGCTTCCGCATAGATTCTCTCCCTATTTCCACATTTAACACATATTGAAAAGCCATTATCTATGTAAAACTTGTCAAATCCGCAAACACATATTTTCTTAGCCATTTTTGGTATTCATATATTCAATCAAATCGTCAATGTATGCCTGAATATTCATAACAATTATCCGTTCAAAATCATCTTTACAAAACTCATCATATTTCCTATTGAGTATCTCTGCAATCATAGGCAATTTCTTTAGCATATCCTTTCTTTCAAATGATTCTGCCTTTGTGTATTCTTCCCAAAAACTATGTGGATAATCTTTTTTCTTAGCCATTATTGTCTTCCTCTCAAGTTGCATGCCATTTTCCACTATTAAAACTTCCTTTCATTTTAACCTCCTTTCTAACTCTTTCTTTATATCTGGATAACATTTTATGTGGTATGTAACTAAACTTATTGCATTACCAATAACTTCTGTAGTATTATCTTTATTCTCCTTTTCAACTGTTAAACATAGATTTATGTATTCTTTCCCTATCTCAATTGGTTCACCACATCCACCACATTCTAATTTATCCATTTTAATTTCCTCCTGATTTTGGTTTCATTTTAACTACCAGTATGATTCCACTTCGCAGAATCTCGTTTATTTACTGAGTTTATTGGTTTATCTATTCTCACTTTTCCATGACTTTTATCTTTCATTGTAGCCTCCCTTTTGTTTTACCTTTCCTATAAATCATATAACCACCAACACCTAAAACATTAATCATAACCATAATCAAAATGCCAATCAAAGGACTTCTTATTGTTTCATTAACAACTTTGTCCATCTTATCACCATCAGTACTTAAAGCACCTTGCCTTACCATAGTAGGCTCTGCTATAACTATACTGCATAACAAAATCATTAAAATCAAAAACTCAATTCGCAAATAAACCACCTTCCCAGTTCCCACTATAGTAAACTTTATATGTGTCTTGAGGCAGCTTAATCCTTACCCTAAACACATTCTGTATGCCTATCATATCTTCATTTTCATCATACATTAAATCCATATATGAAGATACTGGCTCTAAGTAATAAGTCTTCACATCATAAACCTTAGAAGAACCAGAAGCATTCTTGTATTCCATAATCATATTGCCATCAACCGATAAGGTATGACCATTTCCTTTAAAATCATCAAGCATCCTAAATTCAAAATAAGGTGAAGTGCTATAGTAGCTAAGATTGAAATCCCACCAACCTCCATTATCAAAGGTATTGTCAGATAGTATGCTGCTAACATTATAATCAATGATAGATATATTAAAGAATGTTTCAATAACCTCTTCGCAGTCTTCTGGACAATTTGAGAAATCTTCCCAGTCATTGCAATAATCATTTCCACAACTTTCAAAGTCAAAACCAATCTCATCTTCAGAATCGCTAATAGTTCCTGAGAAACGAAGAATATCCACACCCCTAACCAAACTTACACAACTAATCAAAATCAATAGTAAAACCAACATTTTTCTCACTTGAACCAACTCCATACTTTTCTCACATAAGGCTTTTGAAGAACTGAATTACTATACAATAACATCGGGGGGTTAACCGATATTAAAGGTGTTTTCTTCAGCCTTATATAATTGTATGGGTTTAGGTATTACATACTCCTTTATATACTTTGCGTTTACACTTAGAAATAGAGACTAATAATATTGTCCAGATAAGCACCAGCCTCTATTTCTTATGATTATAAAAAAAATAAAAAATTATTTTTTCTTGTACAAGTAATACAAGCCAACCAAAATAACTGCACTGCCTATATACCCAAGTGGAATCTTCTTTGTTGGTGTGTCATCACCTGTCTTCTTGCCAGCAGCCTGCTGTAATATCATTGCAATCTGTTTCACTTTCTCATCTGCGGAAATCCTAACATTAGTTAAGTCAGTACAAAGAGTTGTGTTTCTTCCGTCACTTGAGTCTGCTTGTGTGGTATACAATCCTTCAGTTACTTTCTTTGAGGTTGTGAACACATCGCTGACTTCATCAAGCGAAGTCCACTGGTTCCCGCCAAACCTAAGATGCACCAATGTCGCATTTATCCCTGTTATTGACCATGTCTGCATGGGGTTGTATGTCCCTCCAGAAATTAATGTTGATGCAAAACTACAGGTAGGTACTGTCGTATCAACGATAACACTTGTCAATGGTGTGACTATATCTGAGCCTATTGTGCTATTCTCACAGATTGCCGATATTGTGTAATCTGAAGCGTCAACAAAAGGCTGGGAGTCTACTGTGGTATTTGAGTAATTTACGCCAGTCGTATTTGAATGTGCATATCTTGTGTATGATACTCCCTGCAATGCACTGCTGAATGTTATTGTGCAGTTTCTTGTGTCATTAATTCCAGATGTTATGTTGATGAATACGCTTGCGTTGTTCAATATGCTATCGGCATCTATCATTGTGAACACTCCTGCACTTACTGTAAACATAAACAGTAATGTCATCAATGCTGTCAATAAAATCAATTTCTTCATTTTATTTCACCTCCTTCCTGTTTTCTCTTATTAAATGTTCTTTTTTTCATATTTATCAATCCTCCTTTATATATTTTACTGCGTTCCTGAAGCAATATTGACTATCACTCCAGTAGTATAATCGTGGAATTCACAGGTTCCATCTGCGTTGCAGCTATCCTGCACATTGCCATACCAATCAAAACAGTTGGCTGGCTCTCCGCTATTCGTACAAATTTGGTTACAGTCTTCAACCAATGTCTGTGACTCCAGGCAATAATTGTTCTTCTTTACTGTTCCTGGTTCTGGAGTTGTATCACAGCTTCCCACAGGTATTCCACCGCATCCAGCTGTACAAAAGATTCCATCCCATATTCCGCCAGTAGTTAAACAGCACTCTTCTGTTGGTATTGTATCAAGCCCTGTGCCTTCAATATACTGGCATTCCTCGCCAGCATCATTACATTCCCCAAATGGGGTTGTATCATCACAGGCATCAGGATATATGTTTACAGTCATTGAACCAAGCAAAGGCGTGTTTGCCCTTATTATCCCAGCTTCATCCCTATATGTATAACGATAATTGAATGTGAATGTTGTAGGACCTGGATATCTGAATGCATAAGTCTCTAAATTAAAGTAAGGTGTCCATTCCACAGGACCAGATGTTCCAGCTGATAATGTTGAAATAGTTGATGGGTAAAAAGATATTATGTCAAAAGGTGTTGTTGCTGCTACGCTATCTGTCTTGCCTGCAAATGTCACAAGAGTTATGTCAATATCCTCGTTGTTTCCTATGCTCACTCCAAACCTTCCTTCAGCACCAATATATTGGGTTCCGTCAACAACCGCCTGCGTTAAATCAGAAGCACTTCTTACCTCAAACTTGATAGTTGTTTTTCCATCCTGGACTTCCATAATATCTCCACCGTCAGACGTTCCTCCAGATGGTGTTCTGTTCATAAAGAATACAACTGCTGCTAATACGGCAATAACCAAAATCCAATTGAACTTTTTCTTTTCTGGCATTTTAAATCAACCTCCTAATTTATTTGCTATTTTATCCTTAAATATGAGCAAAAGGACTGCAATCCCCACAATTAGTAGTGGGTACTTTTTGAAATATGCACCCAAATAAGGTGTATTGATTAATCCGTTAAATAAAAGTACACCTGCTATAATTACAACAAGGTTCTCTACTGTGTTTTTTTCTAATAACGCCATCTTCAATTAATATTTTTTTGCTAATACGATTGCTCCCCATATTGTCAGTCCTGCTGCAACTGTTAATAGGCTGATTTGTCCTACCCAGGTCTTTGACATTATCTCAGGTAAAGCTGGCAATCCAAATGATTTGCCCAAAACACTATACCCCGTTATTCCAGAGCCTATGATTACAGCAATCTTTTCTGTTTGTGGTGTCCAAAAGTTTTTCATTTTATGTCTCCTCCATTATTTTTTCCATTTTGATATTAAGATGAATAAGAGTATTCCTCCACCGATGTATACCAAAGGAGATATTGTTGGTTTTTGAAAAAAACTTGAAATTCCACTAAATAATGAATATCCTGTAAATGCCCATAATCCACCTATGCCAGCTATTGTAGCACCAGTTGGTTGCATCCCAGGGACAAAAAATAATCCAATACCAACTACTAATAAACCTACACCCATTCCAATCTTACCCCAGTCACCCTCCTTCTTTTCTGTATTAGGTGATTGATTTAGAGAAGTAATTATCATAATTATCCCAATTATAATCAATAGATTTTTATATTTTTTCAAATCAATCATTTCTTACCACCCATAACAAAAACTATAATCAATCCTATTATCCCAAAAAGCAGTAAAGCAGGATTTCTTGTTATAATATCACCAACACCTGTAAACCATAATAGTACTAAAGCTATTATAATCACAGCACCTTTCTGTAAAAACCATTTTGCCATTTTTATCAATCCTCACAATAAAGCCATCATCATCATAAGCACTATTAATGGTCCACCTACTGCAACCATATAAAACTTGGTTTTGCATTCTAACTTATTTGTATCCCATACTGAATCTACTATGTCTGCCAGCATCTGTTGTGTGTCTGTATCGCATTCCTGTTCTGGGTCTGGAGTTGTGCATATATAATCATAACTATCTGGTCCATTACTTGCAATTCCAGTTCCACAACACTCAGTAATAGTTTCTACTCTTAATCCTCCTGGAACGCAGGAGAAACAACCAAAATCATCAAGAATATCAGGACCAGTTGTGTCAACTAACCTACCTATACCACACTTATTCCCCTTACATAAGATTACCATATCCTCTTCTGGATTATTTCCAAATGTAGTCGTTGGCATACATATATCACTCCCTATATGGTTATATGCATCAACATTTAATTTATCAAAATCACATTTAATCCCACTTCTTGTATTTGCCTGATTACAGGTTGATTGCTTAACTTCTTTCTTTATAGTTTTCTGTCCACTATTTCCATATAGTATCAGTATCAATATTACTATTGCTACCACTCTAAACCTAAATTTCTTATCACTTTTTAATCTTTGCATAAATTTCATTGCTTTTTACCCATCATTTTAAATAACATCATAACAACAATAAACCCACCAATAATCCAAATCCAAGTGGCAACACCACCACACTTGCCTTTACCATCGCATTTCTGGTAAAATTCGCATTTGTTCTTCCATTTGCCTGATTTGCATACTTCACAGCTTGCTGGCTTTTCTTCTCCTTCTATGCAGTCTGGTTCAACATTACTACTACAAGTTCCAGAACAACAATTTCCTGATTCACAAGTTCCAGTACCTTCACTACATTCATCATAAGATGAACAAGCGTTAGGTAAGCATTTTCCTGTACAATCTCCTATAGGTTCACATTTTCCTTTCTGACAAGTTCCACCAGTACAAACAGTTCCATCTGTTTTTGGGTTTGAATAACAATTATTTAGTATAGTTCTACATTTTCCAATATTACATTCATTAGTCCAATTTCCACAATCTAAATCTTGAGTACATTGTTTATTACATACAGATTCAGCTACACATTTTTCTTCATCACCGCATCCAGTAGGATTACAAGTTCTTGTGTATTCTCTCCACCCAGCTATGCATATACCCCCTGAACATAGCCCTTTAGCCCATGTTGGACACTTACAAAATCCATCACAATCTTTAGGGCAAGAAGTGCTATCTTCGTCATCTTGGCAGATATAATCTCCACAATAATCAGTAGGGCATAATTGAGATGGAGCTTGCCTTCCACCACCAGTAATCTCAATGTCCTCTGCTATTATCTTGCCATTTAAACCATATGGACCTTCATCTTCACAATTTGGACAGCAATGATTTGCACTAGCAACCTCTATAAAATAGGTTTCTTCATACATCATAGTACCTTGAGGATTAGGAATATAAATATCAAAATTCTGTTTTTCTCCTGATGATAAGGTTAATTGACGGTGAACATTAGTCGGACATTCCGCATTACACACAGTTTGTGGACTTGGTGTACCCATCTTTAAAGATTGGTAATAAGCCCTTGCTTCCACAATAAATGTTTTTGTCTTGGCTAAATTATTAGTAATATCAAAATTCACTTTGATTTGGTTGTTGACTATAGTTACAGTTTCTGATGTTGTGTAATCATCATTACCAACTACACAAGCTCCATCATTACATACATAATTGCCTAAATTAGAACAATCAACATTTTTATCAGTTCCTATATTATTACTACAAAAACTTTCTATAAGTTCTCCTACAAAACATGTATCTGTAAGGGTCCTGGTGTTTCCATCCTGTTGCCATGTTACAGTTCCTTTAACAAATGGTTTATCCCCCCCATCACTATCTGTACAATCTCCATTAACATACTGCCCTATTTTAGGTTCACAATTGGCTAATCCAGTCATCCTCTTATTACCTTCATCCACTAATCTTGTTACATAAATTTCACAGGTTTCATCAGTATCATGAAAAACGCCCCATTTCCCTAATCTATCTGAAAAATCATACCCATAATTATCCACACAATTCACTAATGCTTGGTTTATTTCAACACATTCTGTTACACAATCATTAGTTGCCATACGTGCATCTCTTTCATCATTACAAGAAGATTCATCAGACTTGTAAGAACTAGCTTCCTTCTTCCCACCTTGGTTAAACATAAGCAAAGCTACTATAACTAACACAATCACCAAACCTTTGTTCTTAAATAGTTTATTTGCCATTCAAAGTCTCCAATCTATATTGAAGACCCCCTCTCTTAAAGGAATAAGTACCTCCTTTATCGAAGAGGAGGTCTTATTTTGCACTATACACTAATTGGTCGATTAATCCGATGCCAACTCCTGACAACACAATATCTTTTACCATTATTCCAGCAAGGGAATAAGTCATAATTGTGCTATTCAATAGGGTTGCTGCTGCATCAAATCTTCCAAGCATCATAGGAACACCAACTGCTCCAACTGCCATCAGTGCATACTTTCCTAATGTCTTTCCATCTAATTTATTTTCCATCCTAAACCTCCTTTCTATTTTTCAAAACTACAAAAAATAAAACATGTTTATCCGAGTCCGAGCTTCTTTAGAGTAGACTTTGTTATGTCGTCTATGCTGTTCCATTCCCATACCTTTACCAATACCTTGTCCCAGAGTAGCCAAATCCCAATTCCTAATATTGCTATAGTCACTATGTCTTTTCTGCTAAGTTTACCTATGCCTACTTTCATAACCTGGGAATAGACTATTGTTGCGATTACTCCAATTATCACAAGCCTTATTATCTGAAACAAAAGACCTTCAGCTTCTTTTGACGAAGGTAGTTCAAACTTGTTGTAGGTGTCTTTCACACCCTGTTCGCAACCATGCAGTTCATTGGTATAGTCACTTGCGGTACATAGAACATCCTCGGTTACTACCAAATTATAGAGGTAGAGAGCGGCTATTGCAAACACAAACAACATAATTATTGAGCTTGCACCAATCTTTTTAAAAGCCATTTTCTTCTCTACCTCTTAAAATGGTATTAAACCAAGTTTGCCATCCTTATCAACCAAGGCATATGCTCCAGCAAGTATTCCAGCATTCACTGCGAATGCAATCAATACATTGACGAACCCTAACCCAATCTCTAAGGGCATTGTAATTGCTCCCAATATCACTGCTACTATCAGGTTTCCAAATAGGATAACCATAGTCATCTTTCTTATCTTACTTCCTGTAAGCTGGTTAAGTGCATCTACAATGTACAGACCTGCTACAAATACCAATGCTCCGCCTATTGCTGCCATACCGACACTAAACATTAGGTTCTCTGGCACTGTCAGTCCAATCCAGTCAGTAAGCCATCTTGCTAATCCAGTGTTTATCCCTGACAAGCTCTGCCTTATGTTCACTACTATTCCGCTTGCGTTCGCTTCTGCCAACTTTAAACTTACCTGTGGAATGAATCCACCGATAGCATTCAAAATAGGCATTATTACATAGCTTATCAACCATCCAGTTGCTACTCCAGCTATTGCACCAGATATTGCCATCTTATTCCTTAATTTTTCATCTACTGCCATTTTTTAGGTACCTCCTTCCTGTTTATTGTTAATCATCTTCTTCTCCCTCTTGAGGCTTTGCCACCAAGAGAAGCTACACGTCGTTTTGTATCAGCCGAAGCGTATGCCAAACCACTCGATTTCTTTTTGTATCTCTTTTCCCACGGCTCCTGTGATTCCCTCATTCTGTCAAGATGCCATGCACTTCCTCTAACTTTTTGTTTCATCTTTTACCTCCATTTATTTTTTTGGCAAGAAAAACATTGCCACAATTAATCCTAACAATCCGAATATTACTAAAGGGTTGTCCCTAAGCCATTTCCAAGGGTTGTCTCTTGTCCATTCTGCAACTGGTTCCACGTCAATACACCAGGTAGTATCACAGGCTTTTGGTGTTGTTGCCTTGATACAGGCTGTCCTGTTTGTGTTCTTTGCTATGCTGCAATCAATGCATTTGGCTACACCCAAGCCATATGCTGTGTCTGTAGTCCCAGAAACATTATACTTACCCCAGCATGGACAGTCTTTATCCAATGAGCATTCCTGACCTTCAATCGTTGCTACTGATTCTTTCGGCAACACATTCTGGTTTATGTTAAACAAAACAAAAACAATCAATCCTAAAAATATCCATTCTCTTTTTATTTCCATAGTTTATCACCTTTTTAGCCTTTATTCATCATAAACATAAATAGCAATGCGATTCCAGCTATAATCCATACTATTGGATTTTCATACCATTCCTTATCGTCATCTGTTGTTGTGTCATCTGATGGGCATGATTTTGTTCCAGTAGCATCCCTTGTAGTGTCACAATTAGATTTTTGTGTGAATGCATCCCCTTCGCAAACTGTGGATGGTGCTGGAGACCAAGTTGTATCTTCACAACCTTGTATTGTACATTTATTGCTTATACATTCTTCATCCCCTGTACAATCACTATCAGTCAAACAAGCTCCCAAAGTCATAGAAGATGTAAGTTCTCCACCATCAAGATTATCCATATACCAATCTCTATAATATTCAAAATCAGGGGTTCCTCCATTGTTGTATAAGAGGAATGTATTGTATTTTACATTATCATTTGTTATGAATAACATATTATCTTCACATACTACGTGAATGTCTATAGATAGTTGTAATTCATATAATTCATCACTATTACACATATTACTAGCTTCTTCTAAAAAGTGGAAAGGAGAATTACACATAATCTCTCCATAACATACACCATTTAAATCATCTACATTATACAAGAACTCACCATTATCAAAACAACCACATACATCAACTCTTGATAGTGTGTTGATGTAACTAAATGGAAAATCAGAATTGAATGTAGCACAAGCAACATCTATATCGCTTATAGTTGGTGTATCTAAGCTAATAACCCTCTTTCCATTTGATATTGTTTCTGTTATTGAGAATTTTGATAATAAAGTATTTGCATTTGTTCTAAGCAATGGGTATTTATCATCAGGTAACAATGATAATCCTTCGTTTATTTCATCTGCAAAATTTAACGCATAAAGCTTGACTGAGGTGATAAGTTCGTTGCCTTCATTCTTTAAATCTGAACAATCTGATATTGAATATGGTACATTATATGGGATTCCTAATGTACTCAAATCTTGATTGAAGTCAAAGATTGCTTCTTGTCCTTCTGATGTTGTTCCTATTGGAAAGTCCATAATGAATGTTAAGGAAAAAGTTGACCAAAAACTTCCTGAAGATACTGCTATAAAATCATTGGTGAACATTTCTTTCCATTGGATTTCTACTCTTTCTATTGATTCCTTCTTCTGGTTTGCAAAGAAAGCTAAGACTATCAATATTCCAATAATCCATATTATTTTATTGTTTTTCATAGTTTATCACCTTTACGAAATTATATAACTTAATCCACTCCAATCTTTTGCAAACAAAAATATCAAGGCTATATCTATTATGATTACCCACCAATTCTTTTTTTTAAAAGCCCAATAAGCAATGACTAATCCACTTGTTATAAATATAAATTTATTCATTCTTCCTCCAATAAAATAAACCTAAAACAATTCCAGCAATCAAAAGAGGAAAATATGAAGTTTTCTTCTTTGGTGCTTCTAGATTAATGCATTCAGGAAAACCATCATCTTCAGTGCATCCATCAGGACATTCATATATAGGGAAAAACTGTCCAGTATTAGCATTGCATATCTCTATAAAGTTATCATTGCATCTGGCTGAAACTGGACAAACTCCTCTTTTTTCTTTTTTCATATCTATACTAAACATCAATACCACCAATATTATTATAGTTATTGTCATCCATTTTTTCATTCTTATTATCCTGTAACCATCTTTAAAGCAAACATCACTCCAATTGCAATTAAAGCCATTATAACCCACCCTGCCATTTCACAGGCTGTTCCAGCATCGTTACACTCTTCCCAAATCTCGCAATTTAATCTATCTTCACAGGTTTGTTCACAACTTTGTGTTGCCGAGCCTGAACATTGAGCCCCATTGCATGAAGGTGCTGGGTTTGTGCATGTTCTTGTCTGAACGCCATCAATACAAGAGCCATAAGCTGACCAACCACCATCTACTTTTGTGCAAACCTGAGCACAATTTCCACCAGTGCAACTTCGTGATTCTGCTGGTTTGTTTGAATTGTCACCACAGTTATTAGTATCTGTGCAGGTTTGTGTCTGAGTGCAACTTGCAGGACAAGTTGATGGAGACCAACCTGTACAACTCCAAATTATAATACAATCTGGAACACAATCTCCACCTTGACAGGTTCCACCAGTGCAGGAAACACCATCATTATCTGAATATGAACAACTACCACTTGAACAAGTGTCTATTGTACAAACATTATTATCATTACATTGTGAATTGGAAGTGCATGAAGATGGGGTTATTGTATTCTCTCCACCTATATCACTTTGAGTTGTATCTGTTCCAAATAAATATTTTCCTGAAAATGTTATTCCAGTTGGGTTATCAGATGTTGCAGTATATGAAAAAGAAACATCGTTTGCTCCACTTGAAATATAACAACTTAGATAATCAGGATTTGCCTGATAATCACAATTGTATCCTGATGTTACGCTTGTTATTGTGTAACCATCCACATTCTCATATAAACTCCAATAATTTTGACCACTCCCCAATGTACTTGTCCCACTAACTGTCAATGTAACAGTAAATGGCTGTCCATTAGTGGCTGATGATGGTAAATCCCTTGTGATTGTTGCTGAAGAAAGTTTTTTACTCTCTTTATGATTTGGTTGCATAACTATAACTAATAAAACAATAATTCCAATAACTAATAATAATCTTTTGTTTTTCATTTTTTATTGAACATCACAAACAAAAGCAAAACTCCAATACCCCCACCAATTACCCATAGCATAGTATTATTATCATCGTCATCTCCATTACCATTTCCATTCCCATCACTAATTGTTTTATCTCCACCTATATTTATGGGGGTAGTAGTATAATCTGGCAAATATTTCCCTGAAAATGTTATTCCAGTTGGGTTATCAGATGTTGCGGTATATGATATTGTAGTATCTGCTGCTCCTTCGGTAACATAACAACTTAGATAATCAGGATTTGCCTGATAATCACAATTGTATCCTGATGTTACGCTTGTTATTGTGTAACCGTTCACATTCTCATATAAATTATAAAAATCTGTATCTGATGTTCCTGCAATTACCAAATCTACAGTAAATGATTTGCCTACCGTTGCAGAAGTGGGTAAATCCCTTGTGATTGTCATCCCATATGCAAAGGGAATAATTAAAATACACAATGCCATTAATATAATTGATTTTTTCATTTTATCCTCCTATGGACATGCTGGATTGCTTCTCCATACTGACACAACTTGATTAAACTCCACTTGTTGATTTGGTGGGTCTGCCCTGAATATTGGGATAAATGCATTAAATTCTTGTTGGCTCACACAACCACTACAATCTATATCTGCATTTGTATTTTTTGGTTCATCAATCGTTCCATCACAATCATTATCTAATCCATCACATCTATTCATATCTTCATTAGATACATAGTTACCCCCATAATTTGAAGAAGTACATGTCTGCCAAGAACCACCACTACATGATTGTTTTGAACCCATACATACTCCTTGAGTTAATGGGCAACTTGGTGCATTGGTTAATTCGTCTGCTTCATCAGTTTGATAATCACAATCATTGTCTTCCCCATCACATGTCATTGTACCACCTGGGCAAGATGTTATTTGTAATAAATTTGTTCCATCCATATTGCTCTGAATTGAGTCTGTTTCAAATAAGTATTTACCATTGAAATTTATATTGGAATTTCCTGGTGTTATTTGGTAAGTTAATCTGACATCACTTGCTCCACTTGATATATAACAACTTAGATAATCAGGATTTGCCTGATAATCACAATTGTATCCTGATGTTACGCTATTTACATTAAATCCATTAATTGTTTCAAATAAACTCCAATATGTATCTGAACCTTGTGTATCTATATCCAAATATACATTTATAGGTGTGTTTGCATATGCAGGGTTATGCTGAAATGAACGAGTGATAGTTGAACCTTGGGTACTCGCTTCTTTCTTTGTACTATTAAATATAAATAAGATAGCTATTACTACAACCAAACTTATGATTACTTTGTTATTCATTCTGGACATGCTGGATTCAACCTCCATGATGATATAACATTATTAAACTCCACTTGTTGATTTGGTGGGTCTGCCCTGAATATTGGGATAAATGCATTAAATTCCTGTTGGCTCACACAATTATTACAAGTTCCACTAATAAGACCATCAGCATCAGTATTACACTCACCATTACCTTCCAAATCAATAGTATCACTACCACCTTCCATCCCTAATTTCTGTCCATCTTCTTCAGCAGCCTCGGCATAATCTCCGCTTATTGAACAGGTTCCAGAACCATCAACTGTAATCTGGACTGGGTCTAAAACATCACTTGTTCCTGATGATGCAGTATATGCAACCAATCTTAGTATATTATCATTTATGCTATATTCACAATTTGTTCCGCAATTATCAGTACTTCTTGTAACAGTATTCACATTACATCCAGCTCCAAATGTGTCTTCTATTGCCCAATATGCTTTAGTCTTGCTATCAAAATTTGCACTTGCATCGTAAGTTATAGTCTGTCCACTAATACTACGAGTAACTGCAAAAACAGAACTTACCATCAATAAAGCCATCATTAAATATATTATTTTTTTCATTGTTACATCACCCATTCATTTGCATTATTTATAAATGTTGTAAAACTTCCCCCTGCGAGATAATCATCTTTCTCTTCAATAAAATAATCATAATTTATATTTCCAAACTCTATTTCAAGATATGGTTCGTTTCCTGAATAAGCCATACCATAAATCAGACCGTCAACTTCATCATCGGAATATGGTTCTCCTGAAAAGTATATTGTAAAAAACTTATCACTATTGTAAGCATCTTTGAATTTGTCAGTAACATCCTGTGAATACCATGTTTCTGGTGTTGGTTTTCCATTATAGATTAGGGTTTTTCCACTATGTATATCGCATTGGTCAAATGCTTTGTGCCAACTCATACAGCTTATACAATTACCCTTATCTGTCCCTGAATTAGATGAATATACCTTAATCTTTCCATCATCACCATCACTTCCGTATCCTTGAAATTTCCAGTTGAATGTTACCATATTTATTGTTCTTCCTTGTGGCACTAACCATTCATAATCTGAAGGAAATCCTGCAACCATTATTGCCCTATTTTCAACATCTGGTTCCTGGTCATCCTTCCATGCATTTTCTGACGTTCTGCCACAATCTTCATCCCAATCATCGTCTTCTTCAACAGTCATAGTATCAAGATATAACACACTCGTACCTTCCTTTTTCATAACGCCTATTGCTAATAACAATATTATCACCAAAATTATTATTCTCTTATTCAACACAGCTCACCCAACTATTTGCATCTATAATAAAATCATCAAAGGTTGGACATACGCTTCCACAAGAAGGGTTTGGGTCGCATATAGTTTCTGTTGCACATCCAGATGGAACACATGTTCTTACTTGATACATCTCATCTGCATTACATCCACCCTGACCGCACCCAACATCATTTAAAGCACCGCATACACAATCAGGTACACACATAGTGCCGTCTGCATTACATATAAACGCACCTGAACAGGTTCCACAGTTCACAGTTTCACCGCAATTAGGCTCTGTCCAAATGCCACAGACTTTACCCATATCTTCACAGGTTTCTGGGATACAACCATCACAAGCAACTTCTTTGTTACTATCTATTGAACCTGAGCCAGTTTGTACATTATCTGCATCATCATCATCAGAATCATAAGTATATCCAAACCATTCTGTATTCGAACTTGGTGAACCCATCCAACATGGATGGTTATTACTTAATTGAGCGTACCATATAACAACTATCCTTGTAGAGTCACTATCTTTTTTATATAAGCAAGCTCCAGGTAAAATAGTAATACCTACTGAAGGGGTTCCAGGTATTCCTTCACTTTTATCCATCACAAGGGTATATCCATATCGTGTAGGACATGTTTCAGATGAATCTTGATTAGAAAAACATAAGATATTATTTCTCCCATATCCAATTAAAGGGGTTGTTCCATCACATCTTGTAGCATCATTATAACCAAATGCTATTGCAGAGTTTGTCCCATAGCTAGTACTACTTGTTCTAAATTTTACTGATTCTCCACTTCCACATTCCAATATGATATTTGGGTCAGCATCAGTATCCTGTCTGAATTTTACATATCCATGACCACCACCGTCTTGCACATAAACATAATCCGTACCAGTCCTTGTCCAATGGTAAATATCATCATCCCCATTATAATTTTCAACAAATAAATCTGCAAAATCACTGGCATCTCCAGATAAACTTTTTGCATCATGTTCGTAACCTTCTTTCACGCCATCCCCATCACCATCCAAAGATATGTATGCATCAGAATCATCGAATAGGCTCCAAGATGCTGTGGCATCATCTAAGTTAGTGATGTAGGTACAAGTCACTTCATCAGGATATGCATTATACCCCCCAGAAGGCAATAATCCTTCCTTCTTACCACCAAGATTCATAAATACAATCAAAACAACAATTCCAATAATCCATATTATCTTATTATTTTTCATTGATTGTCACCTTTTAAAATCATATCCACCCAAAACCACTCACACCTGCACCAAATACATATAACAATACTGCCAATCCAACTATGATTAATCCCATAGTCTTATAGTTTTTTGAAAATAATAAAAAAACACCAATTATTGGTATCAAAAACATTATAGCTATCTGACCGCTAACATTACTACCAGTCTTCTTTCCTTGTGAAAATAGGAATAACAAGATAGCTCCAACAATCCACATTATTTTTTTGTTATTTTTATCCATTTTATTTCTTTAGTTTTGATTGAATGAATGCTCCTAATAAGATTAGGATTATTATTGATAAATAAGTATATTTTGTCACACAAACAGTTAGCACACCACTTGAACCGCATTCAATAAGTAGGTTATATCCTGTAAAATTGGATATTTGTTCAGCACCAATATTCATAAATCCAATTACTCCACCAACTAAACCACCAATCCAATTCTCTTTCAACATTTTAATGAATTTGTTTTCTGCCATTTTTATTTACAATATGAAACATCGACTATCTGCCCACAAACACCCCCAGATAGAACTGCTGGACAAATACATTCATTTCTTGATATTAATTCATATCTTTCTGGTGAACCAGTAGCTTGATAAAGACTACAACAAATTTCCTGTTTTTGATAATTTGAATACAATAAAATACCTAATAAAATAATTGCAATAATCCACATTATTTTTTTATTATTTTGTTTGATTGGCATTTTATTTTTTATTCATCATAAACATAAACAGCAATGCGATTCCAGCTATAATCCATACTATTGGGTTCTCATACCATTCCTTATCGTCATCTGTTGTTGTATCATCTGATGGGCAAGTCCCACAATCTGCTGAACAGGTTGAACAACTTTCATCTCCATTACAGATTCCATCTCCGCAATAGGGTTCTTGTTGGCAAGTGTAAAAAGTATCTATATAGTTTTTTATTAATTGAATATTAACACTATCTTGAGATTCATCTATTGTTCGAAGGATACAAAAACCTCCTTCACATCTTCCAACTATATCTATTCCACACATTGCCCCTTCATGAGTAGGAATTTCACAATGTTGGTCTATTTCAGGTATGGAAATTTTGTTTATAGAAGTAATGGCGAATGTATAATCAGTTGTACATAATTTAAAAGTACCACTATCTCTTTTTTTATAATAAGCACCATTATAATAAATGAAGGCGGATAAATCATCACAAGGATTATGTCTCATTGTAATTGTTATTCTTTCACTATAATCAGTCTCATTAATTGTATTATACCTATCATGATATGTTATTGTCTCTTGTGGAATTACTTCTTCTGGATTTTTATCTGTGGTTAATATTGTAATATTATATATTGATGGCTCATTACTTGTACAGACTAAAGCTTCCTTCTTCTGATTAGTAAATATAGCTAAAACTATCAATATTCCAACAATCCACATTATTTTTTTGTTATTTTGTTTGATTGGCATTATCTTCTTCCTCTTCTTCCCATTTTAACCACACATATAATCAATTATATCTTGGCTATTTGGTGGATATGATGAATAAACTGATGTTCCACAAGTAGTACCAGATGGACAGTTAAAATACAAATCAGGCATTTCACAAAAGGTATATGATACTCCTTGGAGTTCAACTTGGACTAAGGTATCTGTCTTACAACTATACTTATAGTTTTTGATTATGGATGACTCACTCCTACATAATGTTGCCACTATTCTTTCTTCGTTTGATATAATTTCATCTGGATTTAAAAATTTATTTTGAAATTCTGAATCGTAATCAAAATCATCCCAATTCATAAGGTATTTGTACCGTCTATAATCATTATAACATGAAAATCCATCTTCACATTCAAATTTTACTGGTTGTTCTAATCCATTTATAGTCAATTTGATTATATTTTCTCCTTCCCCACATTCATCACAATGGTAGTCATAATTACTTATTTTTGCATTATCATAATATGTTTCTCCCCCATTTCCACTCCTTAAGCAACCAAATCCTGTTTTCTTTTCATTACCCCTTATTGAAGTTATGACTATAAATAGTACAATTATTATCATCAAGTTCCTAATGTTTTTCTTTACCATTGATTGTTACCTTCTGACATTTTTAACGTAAACCTTAAATATTAAACCCCTCTCCCATTGGAAGAGAGGTAAACCAAAACACATCGGAGGAGTTATAGACCAAAAGGTAGCCTCACTTTATTTCTTTTCAATAAGTAGTATCCACCAACAATAACTCCAATAATAATAACCATATTTGAACCCATAACCCACGCTTTGACAACCTCAAAAAAGCCTGTTGAATATCCATTTGTTGTGATGTGTGCAATAACCATAGGCAAAGCTTCCTTGAAAAACAATACCATAGCCATAGACACAGAACCGAATACAAAAGTAGCCATAAGTGCTGTTGTGTCTGTAACACCCTTTGCCTGAAGGTGGTATGCCACAAATATGACTGCAATAAATAATATCAGCAATACACCAGCAATAGAATACAATGATACTGTTTGCAGGTTAAGACCTACCTTATACAAAATCCACGAAGGTATTATCACAAAGAAGAATACTGATTCTATAGTAGAAATAAGGAATGTAAAGACTGTCTGACCCATTAACTCTGAATCACCAAATATTGTTGTGGCAAAAACAGAATTCATAGGAATAGCAGTAAGCTGTAGATAAACATAAATAAATGCTATACCAACACCAACACCCCATAAGATAGAGCTTAATTTTTTCCCTGGTGTAGAGAACTTAATCCAAGTCCACCAGTTAAATATTATTGGAAAGACATAGCCTATTAAAGAGAGATAAACCATATTGATATAAATATTAGAAAGAGGCATATTGTAGCTAATCATCAAAAATAAGAGAAGTATGCCTAAGAAAAACAAGTCATCTAATCTTACTGGATTTTGCATTGGCATATTCAACTAATTCTTATAGCTCCTAATTCTGTTGCGTTCACACCCAAACTGTTTCCGTCTTCATCAGTATATCCCCAAATCTCCTCAAGAGTATTCCTATTCAAGTCAAATGCTATGTCGTCAGAAACTACTGTCAGGTTGCTTGTTGGGTCTTTAGAGCCTGAAGTCAGGGTAACAAAAATCTTCTTCTCTTCCAGATTCTGCAACACTGGAAGCTTTGCACATACTATCCCTATTGATGTAAATGATGTTGTTGCTGCTGTTGACTCCATGACTGTTTTTGGCACTGACATATAACCTGTGTTTGTCTCTACGCCTGTAAAATTGTTGCTGTCATAAATTATACATATTGCATTGTCTTTTGGAGCATTAGGTGTTCCATAGCATTTGTATGAATGAGATTTCACAAGTATAGTCACTGTCTTTGTCTGGCTTGCTCCCATTGACTGGGCGTTTGCTGATGTCGTCTGGATATTTCCATGTTCGTCATATGCCGCAAATGTTGGTGATGAATCCATCTGGCATCCAGAGCCTACTTGCGGGTCTATAGCTTCCATTATCGGCGATGTGTATTCCTGAGTGTCAACATAATAGGTGTCGCTTGGCTTTGAGTTGTTCATAAAGAAATAAAACTTGTAATTGTAGTTTGGTGTTGTCTCCATTGTAGAGCCATCTAATCTAAAGTTGCCTAAATCTTTTCTTTCGTCACCATTGTCTCTTACAACCTTAACATATTCTGTATCTATTGTTGTTCCTGTCTTGAAGAAGTTCTGCCCGTTGAAAGACACCTTTGGCTTTACAAGACTGCTATAATCGGTGTCATCCTCTGTGTCATCTTGAGGTACAATCTCATTTGTTTTTTGTGAAGCCAATACGAAAACTATAATTATTAGAAATACCAAAACTGCGTTTGTTTTTTCCATATTTACCTCCAAAAATTAAAAAAAAGAAAAAATAAAGTTAATTAGCTGACATATATCATCCCACATGCAGTTAATGTTGTTACACCTAATTCATTGTTGTCTTCGTCCTGGAAGTCCCAGATTTCAGTTAAGTCATCTGCATTCAAGTCAAAGCCAATGTCATCAACACAAAAACTGATGGATGAAGTATTGTCTCCACTAGCTGCTGTGTATGTGCTTGCAACCTCTATGTTCAAAGTAAGGTCAACTTCCTCGGTATCAATCATTTTAGGTAGCTTATAACAACTCAATGAATAACCAGCTGAAGCGTTTTTGTTTGCTACTATATATGGTATGTCCTGTGTTCCTGTAGTTGTTTCAACCTTGTCATACTTTGAAGAGTTGTACCTAAAACATATTGCGTTGTCGCCTGGTGCGTTTGGATTACCATAGCATTCATCAGCAGAAACCTTAACTCTCACTTTTAGGTTTTTCTGGTCATCAACAGATAAACTTTGAACATTTGTGCCAGGTGCTTGTGGTCTTCCAAACTCATCAAATGATGTTAGAGTTGGTGATGTGTCTATAGTACATAATTTTGCTTTCTTGTTGTCTGTTGCATCCTGTGCTGGGGCGTTATAGGTTTCCTTAGCAGTATAATATGTGCTGCTATTTTCCCCATAATACAATAGGTAATCTTGGTGTGGTTCTGTGCTTTGGGTTCCAGAATCTAATGAGGTATATTGTAAATCTTCTATTCCATCACCATTCTTTTGCAGAATTCTAACCCATTCTGCTGTTAGTGCTGTTCCCTGTTTGAACATCCTTTGTCCAGTGAACAGTGCTTCTGTTTCGACTATCGCACCAAAGTCAATGTCCAAATTGTTGCCATTGCCATTGCCATTGTTTGTTGGTACTTCTGCCTGATTGCCCTGCCACATAACTAAAGCAAGAATAGCCAATCCAGCAAAAACCCATTTCTCATTTACTGCCATTTTCTCTCTCCCAGAATTCTTTTTGTTTGGAGAAGATTCTGAAAACAAACTCCTATACTTATCTAGTCTTAATTTTCAGCAGCTTCAAGCTAAGTATAGGTTATAGAAATGTATGTTAGGGTTACAAAATGCTATATGAAACTACATTTAAGGCTATGAGTGTAGTGAAATATGCAATTAGTATATTAATGTTTCTATTTTGTTAAACTGTAATATATATATTGGAGTTGTATGTATATCTATTTGTTGTTATTTTAAAGTAGTTAGAAATATTTAAATATAGGTGGGTATATCTAATTCTATATGAGAAACTTTGAGACTAAAACAATCACTGTGTTTGAACCAGATTGGCAGAAATTTGAAGAGATATGTGAGAAAGAAGGCTTTAAAAGAAGCAGTTTGATTAGAGTTTGGGTCAAAAGATTCATAAGTAAAAATAAACAAAAGTAAATAGTTTTAGAGTTTCGTATAACAACTAATTATCCGAAATTGAGAGGTTTTTAAAAATGAAAAAATGTATGGAATGTGACAAGGAATTTGATGATAGTAAACGCACAAGTGATTTTTGGAAGAAACAATATTCATCTATGGGTGCTTGTGCAGATATATGTAATTCCTGCTGGATTAAAGAATATGGGATAGATGTTTCAGACAAACAAAAACCTCTCAACTACGTTGCAATCAAAGATTCCAACTTCGGATAATAAGCAAACAAGCGTTAAAACGAAATAACCGAGTTCGTAAAAACTCACTCAGGTGAAATCGTTTAACGCAAACATTATGCGAAATTTTTGAGGATGGTAAAATGGATTTAGAAGAACCAATTCCAGATTGTACAGATTGTAAACATTTCATTCCAAAAGGAGAATTTCGATATACTTGTAAACCGATGCAACAAGAAAAACATTATTTTTGTAGCGATTCAACAGATACTGCTGAAGGATGTAAATATTACGAATATAAACCATCCTCAAAAACTACGTCTTCGAAAAAGAAGACTTCGCATAATAAGCAAACATTATGCGAAATTTGATTTACAAAATGATTGACTTAAAATTACCAAAAAAGGAAATGAAATTTTATAAAGAAACTATGTTTTTAATGAGTTGTATAGCTTGGCTATTAATATTTGGAATTTATATTGGAAGTAAAAACATATATTCCCTTTTTATGTTTTTATCATTAATCCCGTTTTATATCATAGTTTATTTAATAATGTTTTTTGTAAATCAAACTACGTCAAAATCATAGATTTTAACTTCGCATAATAAGCAAACAAGCCAACATTATCCGAAATAAATTAAATTTATAAAAAGGGGGTTTCGGCTCTCGGAGGAAAAGATGGATATTAACAAAATACCAAGAAGTCTTTTAACTGCTGTAAGGCAAAATTTAGGTGCAGAAAATGAAGATGATACTCAATT
>Ga0307928_10000091_pt1 | contig 52135 bp, 89 predicted proteins | sample AceLakmetagen232_FD_201815 | JGI IMG/M metagenome (GOLD analysis project Ga0307928, IMG submission 201815) | Saline water microbial communities from Ace Lake, Antarctica - #232 | ecosystem: Environmental > Aquatic > Non-marine Saline and Alkaline > Saline | place: Antarctica: Ace Lake...
TTCCGGCTGGACACATAAGATTAGTATTACTGTAAACCTCTATGCTACCAACATTATTTGTTGGCGTTGAAGGAACAGCAGTGTAGTTCATTGTAAAGTGGTCTAAATAACTGTAAACTTCGTTTCCTACTAAGTCATTACAGATTATGTTCCAACTATGAACACCATCACTGATTCCAGTTACATCAATAGTCTCATTAACATCTAAAGTTACACTTAAATCAGCTTCACTCTCTACTGTATCAATGTAAACAGTACAATTCTCAAAATCTTCTGTTCCATTTACCATGTATGTGAAAGTTACTGTACTACTTTCATTCCATTCTTCATAATTTATTGGAGATATTAAGTTAATATCATTTGGATATGAAGAGCCATTGATTGAATAATTACTAAAGTGACCAACATCAGCAGTGGCAATTCCTAAAGTGTAAATACAATCATTGTCGCCATTACATGATACACAATCGCTTAATACTCCTCCTGTGTTAGTACAAAGTTGAGGATTAGCATTATATGGTATTTCCCAGAAAGTTAATTCTGCGGTAGTATTATAATTCTGATTACCTACTACTGTTGAATCGAATCCTAGCAAGTTATCTCCTACAAAAACACCAGTTCCTAATGCTAATTTGTCATAAAAAGACATGTTTTCAACTTTCCAAACAATTTGACCATCACTACTATTGTAAATCATAGTATTAACAAAAGTACCATTGTCCAAAATATTGTAACTAGTTTCATTTCCACCACATGTTTGTGTCCAGTCATTGTTAAGCAAAGTAAGTCCTTGATATTCTGTCTCGCTTCCATCTGGATTATGTCTTAAATCAATTCCATTACAAGTTTCAAATGAATTATTATCAAAGAGTATCGTAGAGTTGACAGTTGATACTTCTTCACTGAAGTAAGCTTTTACTGAATTATAAATTTCATTATTTCTAAATACTGCTTCCTGAAAAACTCCTTCAATAAGTATTCCAATATTGTCACTGTCATTGTCTTGAATAACAGAATTTTCCATTAAAAAGTTGGAAACAGAACCAGATAAACTTATACAACCAAATCCTGTTGAATCTGTGTCAGGACAATTTGTAAACAGTGAATCATTAATGTAAATGTTTCTTACTTCATCAAACTGACCTCTAAACTCATCATCACCACCATCACTTCCATAGTTACTCCACTGACTACCCTGAATACTCATGTTTCTAGTGCTTATTGATAGTCCATAACGGTGACTAGAGTTCATTAAAGATTCTTCAAATAGTATCTTACTACCTAATTCTAAGTAAACCCTACTATTCCCATCACTTGTTTGATTTAAGAACAGTTCAGAATCAGACATGTCTAATCCTGCTGAAACTCTAAAATCACTAATATCTGACATAATTATTGTTGTGTTGACTAGGTTAAGTTGTCCAAATCCCGAAGAATTAAGTGTTCTATTAACAAAAATCATACCTGATGGTGAACCTGAATCAACAGAACCAAAAATCATACCTGATGGTGAACCTGAATCAACAGAACCAACAATCATTGGTTTATCTGTCCAAGTTCCATTTGTATCAATTAAAAATTCTATATAATTATCTTCATTTACGTCATAGTAGATGGTTGTATCAGATGTAATATTGCCATCATAATCACCATTACATGTTGTTCCACTTGGAACTATTGTTAAACCACTAACATCTGTGCTATTCACACAAAAACCTGATACAACACCCCCACTATATAAAAAACCAACATCAAAACCTGAAACACTACCGTTACCACCAACAACACTCTGAAAATTATTATCCACATCAATAACGTAAAATAAAGTTTGATTTAATTCTGGTATATAGGGATTACCATAAAATTCCATTCTATTTTCTGAAATATCCGCAGTTGCATACATTTCTATTAAAGTACTAAATGGATATTCAATCAGATTATCTGTATGAACAGAATTAATTATTCCATCAGGAATCTCATCTGTTAAATCAGTATCATATTCGCCCATTTCAAAATATAATTCTTGAATATTACCATCTAGATATATAAAATAAAGTCCTTCTCTTTCAGATACATCAGAAATTGTTATATCACCAGTTGCAAGTATAACTTCATCTTCACAAGTAATCTCTCCAATAACATTCCAATCTCCACCACAATAATTACCATTACAATAACATTCTTCTTCTGGTAATGCCCCTCCATAAAAAATATCATCTATTGTAACTTCAACTTCACCAGTTGTGTTCAAATTATTATCATTAAACGTTTCAGCCCAATAACTTAAAGTCATTCCTTGAACATCTAGTGGCATGTCTATTTTACTTGAATATGTACTTCCTCCTTGTACCTCCACAGTACAATTTATAGTTTCTGAAACAGAATCATATTCCATAACCAAGTCAAAAGTAGGATTGTTTTCTGAAATATTTACATCATCTGCACAATTATCACTAGTAGAATTTTCCCAACAATTCCATAAAGCATAATGACCATCTTCCCATAAGTCAACTCCACAACCAAAATCATCATTAAATCCATCACCAATCTCCTGATAAACAGATAACATATCGTCTGTATCGCCAAAGCCAGTAGAAGTATTAACCATCTTAACATTAATAGAATAATTAAAGCTAACTCCTTCAACTCCAAGATTACTTTTAATATAAGCTTCATCTCCATCTACTAAGTTTGGAGGAACAGTGCCATCAATATGAACACTCCCATTAGTATCATCCATTGTTATATAAGTTCCATTTGTAATGTCAAATCTACTTGTGTTAATTCCACTAGCATAATCATTACTAAAAAATTCTAAATAGGATACATCTTCAACTGGCAGTGTACCTCCATAAAATATGTCATCCACTCTTACTTCAGACTGTCCAGTTGTGTTCAAACCATTATCATTAAATAATTCAGTCCAATAACTTAATGTCATTCCTTGAACTTCTAATGGCATGTCTATTTTGCTTGAATATGAGTTTCCTTCTCCAAAATCAACAGTACAATTAACTGTTTCTGCAACAGAATCATATTCCATGATTAAGTCAGCCCATACGTTATTTTCAGAAATATTTACATCATCTGCACAATTATCCATAGTTGAATTTTCCCAACAGTTCCATAAATAATATTGTCCGTCTGCATTTAAATAAATACCACATGCAAAATCATCATCAACACCATCACCAATCTCCTGATAAACAGAAATAATATCGTCTGTATCACCAAATGTATCGCTGTGATTTACCAATAAAACATTCAGGGAATAATTAAAACTAACCCCCTCAATCCCTAGAATACTTTCAATATATGTTTCATCTCCAGTGGTAGTATTAACAGGAATAATACCATCAATATGAGCCTCTGTAAGGGAATCATCAATGGTAATATACATTCCATTTGTAATGTCAAACCTACTTGTATTAATGCCATTTGAATAATTGTTACTGAAAAACTGTAAATAAGCTAAGGTAGTTGTATAATTTGAAAATCCTGAAACATTAACATCAAGTATTCCGGTAGTTCCATTATAATCACCAATTACACACAAAGCAGGATTATTATCACATCTAATGCCATCTTTAAGAACCCAAATGGTATCATTTTGTTCATAAGGTAAGTCATTAAATGTTATGGTTGCAGAACTGTTAAAATTATTATTATCTGCATTTGTATTAAATCCAATGGTGTTATTCTCAAGAACTACACTATTTCCAATATTAAAGTTATCTTCATCATTTGTGATGTCATTAATTCCATCCCAAGTAATATCCCCATAAGAGTTATAATACCTGAAAAGTGATTCTACCGCAGATATTCCAATCGAATATTCAATAACTCCTTCTAAACCATAAAAATTTACATTAGTGAATGAGTTCTGGTCACAATCATCATTTATTAATAAAGCTTGACTTCCAGTTGCCCCTATTGTTACACTTGAAAAAGAGTTTGAATCTGAAGTAATTAATAGTAACCCCTTCATATTATCAAAAGTGCCATTTGTAAATATTGTTGAAGTTCCAATAAGGTTAGAATCTGAAAGATAAAATTGCATACCAGAGGATATTGCTAAATGTGTTTCTGCAAGGTTAGTTAAGGTAATGTCGCTAGATAATATTTGGTTACTATTTGAACTATAAAAGTCAAAACCTTGACTTGAATGTTGAAATTCCATTTCCATATCATTATCATTAAAAACATTACTAGTCGCATTATATAAGTCAATTCCAATATTACTATCATCACCATTAACACTTATATCATTTCCATTAAAATGATTTCCGTCAGCGTCAGATAATTTTATTCCAGCTTTTTCAGTAGTACCATTTGTGTATGGACTGTAAATCTCACAATTACTTACTGTTACTCGATTATAACCATCAATGGTAATACCTGCAACTTCACCTAAACTATTCTGTGTACCAAATGTTATAGAATGTCCATCACAATCTAAAGTAATATCATCAGCAATAATATTAAAACAACTTCCGTTTGCAATTACACTATTGTTTAAGGTAATTGAAGTGCTAATATCACCACAACCATATTCTCCAACAGTTGTATAGTTTGAAAAACTTGAAACGTATGAAGTAATTTGGTGAGAACTTTCACTCCATGTGGTATTACATTCTGAATCATTACATGCAACACCATTTTTCAATAAAATAGGTTCAAAATTATATTGCGTTAATCCAGCCATGATAAGTCTTCCTTCAGAATGAAGATTTTCATAACCAGAACCATCAGATATTTCAATAATATTTGTATTAAAATTTAAACTACTACTGTCTAAAGAACCAAGAACAGTAGTATTAGTTAAATTCCACCATCTTGCTTGAGTATTGTCACTTTCAAAAGTTAAATCCTTTAAGCCTAAACCATCATCTTCAATAGCAACACCACTTGTTCCTAATGTCATAAAATTATTTGTCATATCAACATAAGTAATATTTTCAAGGACTATTCCAACAGTGTCAGAACCATCAAAATCCATATAATTATTTTCGATTGTAGCAGTTCCAATGTTTTCTATTAATAAAATTCCTTCCACTTCATCAGAAGAAGTTTCAAAAAGATTATCAGTAATTGTTGGATTCTCATCTGTTTCTGAAATAATAAAACTCCAAGTAACATTTTGTGTTGGTTGAAATGTATTGTCATCAAATATAGTATTATTTGAGCCTAATGAAATTAAATAATCGTTTTGGTAATTCAAATCAAATGTTGAATCTAATACAGAAAAGTCATCTCCAAAAATATTAACAATTCCTGCAAAGTACAAATGAGCAGTATCAACAGTAATGTTTTCAGAATAAGTAACAAATAGTTGACCAATAGATTCTGTTGTAAAAATAACATCACTTTCATTGTAAAGGTAATAGATGGGTGCAGTAGAACCATTTGCTAGTTCAACTACATTTGTTTCAGAAATATTCAAATCATAATCCACTTCGGTCATACCATCAACCCATATAGGGGTAGCATACTTAGATAGAATGTTGTTTGATTCCATTCCACTATCTTCACAAGATTCAAACAATACTCCTTCTGATTCAGCACCATAAGTATTCATAATATTATTTTCTAACCAACAATCATAACAATCATTAAGATAAAACGAAGGAGAAATTTCACCTAATGTGGTAACTTCACTATCTTCAACAACTATATTATCTCCACCTTCTAAATAAATACCATACGCTTCTTCATCATATTGAGCAGTAAATTCATTTAAAGATTGAATAACTTCACAATTCATAATAGTAACATTTGCAATATCTTCACCAAGAGAAATACCATATCCAACACCTCCTTGAGAGTAAGTGATTGAGTTACTATTACAATCAAGATAAATGTTTGATTGGTTGATAACAATACAACCTAAACTGGAATTAATATTAGTAGTAAGAATACTACTCTCATTTATTACTCCACAATCAGAAACATAATCTGGAAAGTCAGTAGTTGTATAATTTGAAAATGATGAAACATTGGCATAAATTACTCCATTTACACTATCATAACTAATGTTACATAGTGATGGGTCATTGTCACACCTTACTCCATTCTTAAAAAGTTGTGGGTCTGGGTCATAATATTGTCCTAGAAAAACAATATTTGCAGAAGTATTGTAATTTGATAATGTTGAACTATCAGAAATACCAAAGAAACTAGTTGATGAGACAAAATTATTATAATCAATAGAAGCAGTGGTTGTTAAGTTGTCTTTATCATTCCAAGTACCTCTAGTAGTTTCACTTTCCCATATAAAACTATTTTCTCCATCTCCATCATCTAAAATAGAGTATCCTCCAGTTGAAGTAATGTCATTAAACCTAAGTGTATTGTCCGTTGTTAAATATAAGCTTAATCCTGTTGAACTTGCATAAGTTGTAATATGGTTCTCTTGAATTAAATTTCCACTTCCACCAGAAACAAGTATTCCAGTAGAAGAAACATCATGTGAAGCAATAGTATTATATGTTACGCTTCCATTAACTGATTTAAATGTTATTGAATCCTCTGTACCACTATTATCAAATCCATTACTTGCAACATCAACATAATCTGATTCAAATCTCATAACAAAATAACCACCAGTAAAAGTATTATGAGAAACTTCTAAATAATCAGCATTAACTGTGTTAGTGACTAAGCTTGAGTTGTCATAAAAAGTATTATATTCAACAGTTGTTCCATTTACATCATAAAATTCTACATCACCATAAAATTTGTTTGCCAAAAACTGTGAATTGTTACCATAAAATTCAATTTCATTATCAAATTCGTTTAAGTAAATGTAATCATTATCTCCTTCTTCAACAACAAGATTTAATTGGTCTTCAGAGGAGTTTGTAAAAGTATTGTTGGTAATTTGTAAATCATCTCCAACTTCAAAATAAATTGCATAAGAATCATTGTGATTAGAGCCATAAACAAAATTACAGTTTTTAATTGTATTATTATCACAACCATTTGCGGAAGTACAATAAGCACCTTTTCCACCTGCATTACTGGTATCAAAGATAATGCTATAACCTGCACAATCAAGAACTACATTATTTCCAATGTAAAAACAATCTGTGGTTGAAGTTACGTTACTGTCAAGAGTATAATTTGAAGCAAGAGAAGAACAGGTAGAAGCATAAGCTACATTAAGTGAAATAAGGAATATGATTAACAGTGGGATTATTTTTTTCATGTTTATTACCTTTTTTTGTCCATATATTAAAAATCAAAAAATAAAAAAAAAAGTGTTGGTTTCAACCTTATTGGAAGAAGATTTGGTAGCTGTATTTTGCCATAAAGGTAGATGTACTGCTAGTTGCGGATGTGTCTTCAACATCATACTGGATGTTTCCGTCTGCACCTAAAAAGTATTCCTTTGTGTAACAACTAATTGTTAAATCTTCAGTCGCTAAAGACTGTCCTGACTTACTGGAAACTTGGATGATTCCTTCGTATGAGTTAGCCCCTTCAATAGGTGCAACAGTATATACAAAAGTACTTGCACCAACTCCACCTAAGGTGTAAAAGCTTGGTACTTCTCCTTGTTTAACAGCACTAAATCCATTTAAGATAACATTGTTGAATTTAGCTTTATCGGAAGCTTCTAAAATACAAACCATGTCGTTAGTGGAAGCTTTGTCTTGTCCATCCATTCTGATTTTCAAGTTGTAAGTTCCGCCAGTTGCAACAGTTTGATTTACGCCACCTGCGTTAGTCATTTTGTCACCATCAGTATTATACATACTTACTGTGATTGAAGCGTTTGCTTTCAATCCAGTGGAAACTGGTATGTTTGGTAAGCAAGTTACAGCTTTTTCAACTACTGCATTGTGGTAAGTTGTATCATTAACTAATAAAACTTTCAAAGATTGACCCGGATTAGCGGATGTTACTCCAGTTTTAATTATGTCACTGTCAACTTTTGTGTAAGCAGTTACTCCTACACTAGTACCAACTAGATACTCATTAAATCCTGCATAAGTAATTGCTGGGGTATATTCACAGCCACTTACTCCTGCTTGGGGTGTTACTACAATTCCTGTGGTTGGTGCTACATCTTTGTTGTTAAGGGTATATAACATACCTACTAATAGAACAACAGCCATCAAACCTAGAAACATAGCAACTCCTTTCCATGTTTTGTTTTGTCGCATTTTTATTTCCTTTTTTTTGGTCATCTAACCTAATGCTTCAGTAAAGACGTTTAACGTCAAAACCTAGATAAAATGATTACACCACATTGGTAGATTAAGTCAATGTTCACACCACTTCACCACTGCTTCCACAACCATGACGTTCCGGCACTCTTTATAGACTATTAAATACTATAAATCGTGTTTAGGTATAATCCGACAGCCACCTTTTGCTTAGACATTAACCTAGAACACCGTTCTATCTCCTTATAAAAGTAACTATAAAAAATATTTTTAAGTAGCACCAAATTATAATTTTTATAAACAAGTAAAGTTAATTATAAAAAATATAATCTTCTATTAGCAAATTATAAATTTTATAATCTTCTCTCATTAAAAAATAAAAAATATAGGTGGGTTTATAAAACATAAATCCACTCTTTAATAGAAATCTGGCTCGGTTTTATGCCAGTGAAAATACGCCCTATATATATAGGGGGAAAATAAAGTGAAAAAAATATACTGTCTTATTAGATGATTACGGGGGAAAAAATGAACAAAATAGGTATATCATTATTTTTAGTTAGTTTACTATTGGTGGGGATGGTTGTTGCACAATCAGAAATAACTATTGATTATCCAGATGGTCAAGAACCAACTAAGGGAATTTTTGGTCAAATAAAAGACTTCTTCCAACCTTTTAGTTTAGTTTCAGACGGTTATTCATGTTCATCTAGTGCTAGTGTTTGGAAACAGTTTACAATGGAATATAATTCAAATGTTCCAGTTGGTGTTGCTTGTAGTGATAATGCTAAAGTTCAGTTATACCAATGTAACAACGGTGGAGATATAAACGGTTGTATTAGCGGTTATGAATATCTTGGAGAGAAAGAAAAAGTTAATGGTGTTTTACCAAGATGGATTGTACCCGGAGGAAAAACATTTAATTACGCTTGTTTTAATTGTCAAGGTGGAACTTCAAGTTCAAGTAGTTCATCAAGTTCAAGCACTTTAAGTGGCTCAACAAGTTCTGACTATTGTTCAAGTTCATTATGGTCTGGAACTGGTGTAAGTGCTTTGTGTACTGAAAAAGGTGGAGAAAACTTCAAAATAAAATCAATCACTGTTAAAGATGAATTAGGCGGTGTTGCTGGTAGTTTAAATGAAAATAGTGTATATACAATTCATGTAAAGATTAAAAATGAAGGAAGCACAGGAAGTGAATACGTTGAAGTTGGTTACTATGACCAAAGTGGTCATTGGTTAGAACCTTTAAGTATTGCTTCAACGAGTGCAAATAATTGTAGAATGAATGAAGTAGGAGTTCAGAATAAATTAGTTACTTTAAGTTCTGGTCAAGAAGGAACATTAACTTATACTATTAAAACACCAAAAATTATATCCAATAAACAAATCAGAGTAGGAGTTGTAGCATTCCACAGATGTTGGACACAAAAAGTTCAAAATGATGGTGGAGATGGAACTACTGCAACTGTTTACATTACTAAAACTTTGAACAACATGGTAGGAATTGGTGGAACACCAACCGCAGAAGAGTTATGTAATAACGCTATGAAAGACGAAGGAGAAACTGGTATTGATTGTGGTGGAGATAGTTGTCCTTCTTGTGACGCTGGATACAGATGTGTTGAAAACAATGATTGTAGTAATAATGACATTTGTTTAGTTGAAGATAAAATTTGCTCTCCAAAACTAAATGCTGGTTTTGAAGTTGGAAAACCAAATGTTTGTCAAGATAATGATGTTTACAGAACTTGGTTAAGTGATATTGGTCAAAGAAGCTTAAAATTAGTAACAGATTGTCAATCTTCAGGAAAAGTTTGTGAAGATGGTGCTTGTGTAACTGGAACAGCAGTACAAACAGGTGAAGTAGGAACTGAAGAAGTTATTGACCCTGTTGACATTAGTGGTTCTGAACAAACAGCAGAAGAATTACCAACAACCGAAGAAGGCGGTGCAGGAACAACTCCAGAAGAGTTACCTAAAACTGAAATTCTTTTAGATGAAAATGGTAATCCAATAGTTGTTGAAGAAACTGTAAAGCCATTTACTGAGCAAATCTTGAGTATTGAAGAGGGTGACTATGGTTACTACACTTATGCTGGTTTAGGAATTATAATTGTATTAGCAACTGTTTACTTTGCTTTACCCAAAGAAAAGAAAAGAAAAGTTAAGAGAAGAAAAAGGAAATGAAATTAGACTATAAAAAAATAGTTGTACTTGTAATCATTGGGCTTTTTGCCCTTAGTATGATTAGCTTTGCCTATGCAGAAAGTGATACAATTAATTTTCCCGGACTAATGGATAAAAATAATCCTACTCCTTCAACTACTTGGTCAAAGATAATTAATTGGTTCTCTTCTTTCACCCAATCTCTTTCTTTTTCAGATTCAGATTTATATAGTTCTGAAGCTAATAATGTTTGTTCATCCCCAAATTCTTTTGTCAGATGGGTTTACAGGGAAGGGTATCAAGCTTCTGGAAGCGGAGATAGTTGTGTAAAAACTTCTATTAAGTATGTTCCTACTGCTGAATGTAGTTCCGAAGAATATGCTCAAATTGAATATACCCCATATAGTGATAATAATTTTGAAGATATTTTTGAAGGACTTTGGTTAAAAACAAGTAATTCTGATAATATTAACATGGGTGGTTATGTTTGGAGTAGTACAGGAGTTTTTGATGATTTGGATAAAGATTGTTTAAAATTTAGAGTTACATGTTGGGAATGTGATGTTCCCGAAGAGATTGAAGGATATAGTGGAGATTGTACTGAAACAGATGATGGTGATGATAAGAATGAATTTGGTGTTATAACTACTGATGAAGGTGTTTTTGAAGAATATTGCATTGATGAAGATACTGTTGCAGAAAATTATTGTACTTCAGGTGAAAACTTCATGTATAGAATACATAGAGATTGTTCTTTTGGTGATATTTGTGAAAATGGAGAATGTGTAGAGGGTAATCCTGTTCAAATTTGTGTTCCTAATCAAGAAACAGTAGTTAATTATTGTTGGGATGGAAGTCCACAGAAAACTAAAACTTGTAACTCCGAAGGTACAGCTTATAACTCACAATCACTAAGGGGTTGCCCTTTAGAGCCAACCCAGATATGTACTCCCGGAGTTCATGGAGTATTAACTAGATGTCCAGACAGTTCAGAAAAAACTTTCCAAGATTGTAATTCAGAAGGAACAGCATGGATAAGTGGAAGTAATACATGTACTACATCCTCTATATCTTGTACTCCAAATCAAATTGTAGTATTAGAATATTGTCCACAAAGCTACGCACACATTGTTGAAAAGTGTAATTCAGCAGGAAATGGTTATGTAGATGGTGAAGGTTATACTGTTGCTTGTCCAGAAATAATTTGTACTCCAAATGCTCATGAAGTATTAACAATTTGTTCTGATGATTCAGAAAATACTTTTAGAGATTGTAATGTTGGTGGAACAGAGTGGGTAAGTGGAACAAGAGATTGTCCTGTAACAACAACAACCACTGGTGGTTCAACGACAACATATACTCCACCACCCACAACTCCTCCTCCGGTAGTTACTACTACTGAAACTCCAACACCAACAGTAAGTGAGGGTTATCCAATTAAAAACAATACTAGTAACTATGTGGTTATTTTTTCCATATTAATAGTTGCTATGATTGGTGGACTAGGATATGTAATATTCTCTAAAACTAAGAAGAGGAAAAGAAGATGAAGAAACTGACAAAAATGTGGAAGAAATTCAATCAAAAATGGATGGTTTTTTTACTTTTAATCCTTGTATTAGGTGTAATAGGATTTTATTACAATCAAAGTTTTACTGTAACCTCTGGAGAATATACTTGCGTTGACCCAGATGAAAATTTAGACGCTTCCATAAGACAAACTACTAAAACAACTTATACCCCTCCAACTGTAACTACAACATATACACCACCATCCACTGCAACTTCAACACCACAACCAACCTCAGCAGTTGTGTCTTCAGTAAGTAAAAGTAATAATTATATCTTTGGTGTTTTTGCTTTGATGATTGCCGTAATCGGTGGATTAGGATATACAATATTTTTTAAAAAAACAAAGAGGAGAAGGAAATGAAACAATCAGATAGAAGAACATGGATTGCCTTAGCACTTTTAGTTTTACTATTAGGGGTGGTGGGCGTATATTATAGTCAGGGTTTTGCTATAACAAATAGTGATTTATTTTTAAAACCACAATGGGGAAGGCTTGAATGTGCCGAAGATTCAATACCTGTAATTTCAGTAATTAAAGTAGAAAAATCAGGAAGTAGTGTTTATTGTTCAGAATTAACAAATGAATGTACTGTGAAGTTAGACACTAGCGAACCTAGATGGTGGTCAAGTGGAATAAATGTTTATTATTCAGTTTGCGATATGAATGGTGAAAATTGCGGTTCAGAAATAAAAAAAGGATTTGACGAAGGACAAGTCCAAGACGTTATTACTTCAGTTCCTACTGGTAAAAAGTTATGGGTAGAATGTAAAAAAACCATTTTCAATGTTGATGTTGAATGTGATGTTAGTAAAACACTTTATCCTTACAAACTTTATGCTTACTATGGTGGTGCGAAGAAGTTAATAAGTGGTGAAAATTGTGATGTTCCAAATAATGCTTTGTCTGGACTGTTAAAAGAAGATAAAACAAACACAATCCAAAAAGGACTTTGGGAAAATTTTGTTTATGATTGGGTATATGGTTCTGGTGGTGTAAATGTTGTTACATATAATGCTAGAGAAGTATATTGTTCAGCAGGAAACATTTATGAGATTGTTACTATTACTATGGCTGACAACTCTATTAAAAAAATAGACCCCACTTCAAATTACATTAAAGCTGATGGAAGTGAACTAAAAGGTTTAGGAGACTTCATATCAAAAGTTGAATGTTGTCCTTCAAATCCAAGATGTGACCCAAATACTCTTAAATGGACAGATTCAGAAAGTAAAGAATGTGAATATAGTATAGAGTGTATTGGTGCTGGTAATAAAGTTTGTACAGATAAGAAAACAGCCCAACAACAAACTTGTGTAGATAATAAATGTAAATGGTCAGAACCTTCAACAGTTCAATGTTGTTCAAACACAGACTGTGAAGATGGAAAAGTATGTGATGGCGATTTTAAATGTGTTTTAAGTGAAGATAAAACTGGTGAAGGAAGTGTTAATGAACCTTTCAACTTTTTACCAATATACATTTTGGGAATAATTGCTTTGATTGGTGGAATGTTAGTATTAATATCTAAGAAAATTAATCCTACAAAAGGGGGTAAGAAATAAAATGGCAATACCAACATTTTTAGAGTTTTTTTTACCTAACTTTTCAGGTTATACCTTAGTGGGAGGATTATTTTTCCTACTTGGTTTACTTGCAATAGTTTTGCCTTTTGTCTTTCCACCGATAATTATCCTTGCACCTATTTTGGGTAGGATTGGCGGAATTTTAATGTTGATTGGATTGTTCCTAGCTTTCGTGTTAAGTTGGATAGTAAATCTTTTTATCAGCATTGAATTAACATTGATTGTATTTGGAGCGTTATTCCTAATAGTATTAGCTTGGAACTTATTTAAGAAAAAATCAAAGAAAAGAAAATGAACATACCAATAAACCAATTAATTTACTCGAACTTTGGACTTTCCATAGGGATAGCTTTGTTTGTCATGGCAATAATAAGTTACTTCAAGATACAAGCTACAAGGGATAGGTATAAGCCAGAATTAAAGTTTTATCCTCTAGCAATACTTTTAGCAGTAGTCCAAGTTGCTTCCTTAATCTTCCTAAATAACTTCATGGGTTGGTTATTCATTGGAAACATCTTCATCTGGATAATGATTGTACTGAACTATGGGCTTTGGGCTATAACCTTGTATGAAATTGGAGGAGAGGAGAAAGTTGTTTGGTTTTACTTAGTATCTTTTTTAAGTCCTTTTTGGATTATATACAGATTGACGGAGATAGCTTAAATGACCCCTAGCCAAAAAAGAAAATGGAACAGAAATCTAGCATACGCACTTGTGGGGGTACTAATGTTTTTAATCTTGATGATGTTGGTGCAACAGATTTGGTAGAAACAGATGTGGATTTTATCCATAACTACGTAAAGATATACAACACAAATTTAGATGAAGGTGAAGAATAAAATGGTAAATGTAATTAGACACAAACGGATAACAAAGAAAGGTGTGAGTAGTGTTAACTCTCATTGGAGAAAAAAACCAACAAAACATCCACTTTCAGCAAAAGAATTTAGTAGTAATGAATATTCTGATAAAGATGGTAATGGGGTTAAGGTAACAAACATTATGATGGAAACTGACAAACCATATTGGGTGTCTGGTAGTTTATTTCCATTAAAAGAATTTAAAACAAAGAAAGAAGCAATTAATTATGCTAAGAAGGAAATGAAACAATAAAGAACTAAAAAGGTGAATAAAATGGTAAATGTAATTAGACATAAGCGAATAACAAAGAATGGAGTGGGTGATGTTAAAAGGCATGACAGAAAAATAAAAGAATTTGAATCACGAGAAGTATTTAAAAAATCGGAATTACCTAAAAAACTATACTCCACTGGGTATGAAGCATATAGAGTTTCACCAAGAACAACAACTAAATATGGTAAGAAGTATAAAAGAATTTATGGTGCTACTGTTGAACCAGATTATCAAAGACCAACAAGTAAGAAACACACTTATGGTGCAAAAGTTTCTTGGTATCCTCATGGATTTGCTTCTGCTTCAACAACTTCAGGAACAAAATTATTAGATAACTTAAAGAATTATCCAATTAATGTTAAAGAAGCCAGAATAAAATTAATGGTTAAAAAAAGGAGGAAGAGATGAAATTTAAAAATCTGATAGGATTATTAATTATTGTATTGATAAGTTTGCCACTTGTATTTGCTCAAAATGGTTATGGTGTTAATGAGAAATCTACTGCACAAGGATTTGAACAAATCACTGTTATGGCTAATAATATGGAACAAAAGCAACTATTAGAACAATCAATGGAAAAAATCCAAGAACAAGATAGAATTAAACTTAATCAACTTGAAAACTTGCAAGTAAGAGCAGAAGTACAAGTTAAGAATAATGTTGCTGAAACTGTTTATTTGGCTGAAGGAATGGAAGAGAAGAAATTCCTAAATTTGTTTAAATTCCAAGTAAAATCAACATATCAAATTAATGAAGAAGGTGGAATCATGAAACAGAAAGGAATTTTTGACTTTTTGTTTTTTTAAATAAGAAAAAATGAAATCGTGGATAAAATTAATCATCTTTGTAACTTTTATCTTGGTAGGTTATATTGGTGTAACTTATGTTTTCAATCAAGATTCGCAATTAGATTTAACTCAAAATATTGGTGGTCAAGAGATTGATGTTAATATTCCAGATGGTTTAGGCACTATTTACAATATTGTAAGTTCGCCAAATTTGATACTAACTTTCATTGGTAGTATTATTTTGTTTACTTCAGGGATTTGGTTCAGTGCAAGAACAATATTTTCGTGGGGGAGAAAATGAAAAAGAAAAATAAGAAAGTCGTAATTACTTTGACAACATCAGCTTTAATTGGTGCTATTGCTTTAGTATTCTATTGGTTAGTCTTTGGTGGTCAAGATTTGTTCAAAATGCTATTAAGTGGTTTTGTTTATGGTACTATCATTTTCGCTTTAATCCAGACTACTAAAAACTCAAGTAAAAAATATAAATTCAAACTTTGGAAAAAATGAGAAAATCAATCCTGTTAATGCTTGGAATTTTAATATTAGTTCAAACAGTTACTGCCAGTACCATGACCTTTACAGAATCCGCAGTTCCTGAAGAGATTATTATTGGTGTTACTGTTGATAATGATTATTATACCGCAGTTGTTCAAGATGATAAATTAGTAAAGTTGGAATTAGACGGTCAAGAAGAAACTGAATATCAAATATCTACAACTCAAGACCAGTTGGTCGATTTCGCAACTAAACAAGTTGGAATGAGTAAAATAGAAAAAATTAGATATGTAACAGAGGAATTTAAGGTTTCAATGAGTTTAATGATGAGAGTTGCAGGAGATTACATTAAGGGGGCTTTTAATTAAAATTGATAGAGAAAAAAAATAACTGGAAAAAGTATGTTAAATGGACTTCATTAATTATTTTACTATTCTTGTTAGTTTGGTTATTTTTTGATTATCAAGGAATAGAATTAGATACTAACAGTTATGGTCATGGTAGTTCATTAAAAACTGGTGCTACTTCATTTTTTCAATCTTTAGGAATCATGGAAGATTTTGATTATGTGGATGAAGATACTGGTGAAGGATATTGTTTTGATGATGTATGTTGGATTAACGCACAAATAGAGTATGAATCTTGTTTGGATGATGTTGGTCTTGTGGAACTTTCTCCGTCTGGTATTGAATCTTTTATTAATTATATGGATGTAATGCCAAGTGCTTACGCTTTAGCACCAGAGTTACCAGAAGATGATGAAGATATTTGTAATGATAATTATATTGCAACATTAACTTCTGATTGTTCACGAAATTGTGAAGAAGAAACTTATACTTGGGATGGGATTCCAGTAACAAATTTAGATACATTTACCCAAACAGCATTTCCTAACTTTTACGAAATGTCACAATCAAAATGTGAGTTTTTTATATTTGGTGGAACTTGGTTATCACAAGCTGATAAAATCGGTTGTACTGATATGGGTTGGTTTGGAGATTGGATGTGTGAAACAAGAAGTCACGTTTCTGCTAAAGAAGTTTGTAACCAGATAGGTAAGAGTTGGTCGTGTCAAGATGGAGAAATTGTTTGCAAAAACTAATAAGGATTGAAAGATGAAAAAAAACCTAAAGAAACATTTAACAATAATCGGAATTGTCTTTGCAGTAGTTATGCTTCTGGCATTACTCGACATTCAAGGTTCAAAAATGTGGAAAGATGTTGATGGTGTTGAATGGGGAGAAAGTTATAGTAGGGGAGAAGAATCTTATATGACTTTATATTGGGTATTTGCTTATGCTCTTGCTGTTGTAATAACTTTAGTATCATTTATTTATCGTAGAGATGGTTCTGAAGCGATAGCCATACTCACAACATTTTGGATTTTCATAAGTACTGGATTAGAAGATATTTTCTTCTATGTGTTTAAAGGACTACCACTTTGGGGAGAGAAGATGGGTTGGTTAGGTTCTAATAAACTAGTTTCCATATTCAGTAATATGATGGGTTATGAAGTAATTACAGGAACAACTTTAGTTATCAGTGTGGGTATTGGATTTGTTTTAGTAACATTAATTAACTACCTATTATATAATTTTAATACGAGGTAAAAAGATGGTTAAAAATAAGGGATGGATAATAACATTAACAGTATTTTTAGTTTTTACTATGGCTTTTTTGGTTTCTACCAGATTCCCTACATTAAGTATTGCTGAAGAAATTCCAATTAAAGTAATTGAACTAAATCAAGATAAAACTTTCCCAGCATGTTGTACTTCTGTTTCTGGTAGTGGTGAAGAAAAAGCAGATTCATTTTGTAGGTGCATGGGTGGAGAAAATAGAATAGCAACATTTTTTAGTGAAAATCCACAAAATATTTGTGTAATTAACGACCAGAATATTGACCGGATGGATTTTTACCAACAATATTGTACTTAGAGGTGAAACATTGAAAAAAGGTAAAATCCTGTTAATATCAGCACTGCTTAGCTTCCCTTTAGCTTTAGCAGAAAACCAAGACAGTGCAATAGATTACTTTCTCAGTAGTCCATTTACTAACGGTGGTTTGTCATGGATATTAAATGGATTTATTGCAATACTAATATTTTTGTTTCTATTAGTTTTTTCAGCAACTTACATTTCAAAACAATATAAAAAAGGACACAATTTAGAAATTGTTGGAATCATAATTATGAACTTTTTTATAACCTTATTTCTATCTGCATTAATTGGAGGTTCTCTTCTATGAAAAAGATAACCTTTTTAACTTTAATATTTTTAAGTCTTGCATTTCTAGTTCTAGCAGTGGCACCAGTTGTTCATGGTGGTTTAGATGATGTTGGCTATATTAATGCCTGTCAAACAATTACAATTAGTGGAGAATATACTTTATCTTCAAGTTTTAGTGGAGAAGGTGATTGTATTACAATTAATACAAACGATATTGTTTTAGATGGTGCAGGTTACACAATCACTGGAAATGGTTCTGATTCAGGAGTTATTTCTTACGGTAATACAAATATTACAATTAAGAATTTTGGTGGTATCACAAATTTCACAACTGGAGTTCAGTCCATATCAAACACAAACATTTTGGTTTATAACATTACAACCTACAACAATACTGCGAGTGGAATTCAAACTTCAAATGAACAAAACATTGATTTTACAGGAATAACTTCTTATAACTGTTTGACTGGATTAAATCTAAATAATTGTGATTATTGTAATGTTAGTTATTCGTCTATCTATAATAATTCTGGAACAGGTATTCAATACACTAGCTCAGAGGAAGTATTTATATTTGAAAATAACCTATCTAATAATTTAAATGGATTATTATCTATGTCTAGTCATAATGCGAATATTTATAACAATAATATTGTCTCAAGTATTGGTCTTGGGTTACTTTTTAATACAATAGATAATGCAAGTGTTTATAACAATAATATTGACGCTTGTGGTTCAAATGGGATTGTTATTCATGGTGAATCAAATGGAAATAATTTAACAAACAATACAATAAGTAATTCAGTAGATTATGATTTAAACATTTATGGACGAAATGTTAGTAACACAAATTTAATTGACCAAGAAATTGAAACATATTTTATTTATGATTCAACAGTGAACTTCATTGATACCATTTATGGAAATATTCAATATGCAGAATCAATTACTGGTACTGGAACAAATTTAAATTCAGATATTCAGATTTCTGATAATTCTATTTATGTAAATTCAAGTCAAGTTGGATTAAATAAATCTGCAACAATAGAAATTAAAAGTCTTATTTATTTTATACAACCACATTTATTAAAAGATGGTGTTAGATGTGATAATGACCCTTCTTTATGTAATATTACTTCATACACTGGCGGTATTTTAACCGCAGATGTAAGCAGTTTTAGTAATTATACCACCACTGCAACTCCAACATCACCGCCTTCACAATCAAATTGGAATCCTACAAATGGGACTGCTTTAACTACTGCTACAACTACATTAACCTTTAATATAGACTTAACAGGAGATTGTAAGTGGGGAACAACGGATTTAAATTATACTTCAATGATAAATGATTGTACTGGTGATGGAACAACTTCTATAAGTTGTGCAATTACTGGGATGTCAACTGGGATAAATAATATTTATACTTCTTGTAATAGTACAACTGGCTACTATGACAATGAGACCACAAACACATTAACCCAATATCCTGTAACCATTGTAATAGGTGGTGGTGGAGACACTAGTAGTGATGACAATACTACTACTCCAGTTAATGTTACAATAATTATTGACGACAATGCTACTGAAGATGAAATTATTGAAATCATTGATGATTGGGATGAAAATTTGCCACAATGTGATATTGAAATAACACCTTCCACAGTATTTATTGGTTTAAATTCACCATTAAGTGAAGAAATAACAATTAGCAATTCAATGGATTCCAGTTACTCACCTCAATTAGTTTTCAGCCCTGTTGGTGGTAAAAAAGATTATAGGAAACAAATGTTAATAAGTAATGAAATTGGAACAGTTTATCCAAATACATTTAAGACTTTTGGAATACGTTATAGTGGAACTTCAGATGAAGCAGGACAAAATAAAATATACTTTGTTGGAAAAAATTGTTCATCTCTTGTCATGACAATTAATATTAACCAAGAAAACATTTTAACTACCCTAAATGGTCTTTGGGATAGTAATTTATCTTTCCTTGATAACATTGTAAACTTTTTCAACTCTCCGCTAATTAAAGGTATTGGTTGGTATAAAGTTTGGATGGTTTTCATGATGTGGCTTTTCATAATGTTAATGATTACAAGTAAAAAAATGAGAACTGAATCAAATATTGGTGGTATGAATACTGTAATGTTAATTGTTTTGTTTAACATTTCCATAACTTTTGTAATTACTATATTTACCTTAGTTTTTTCTAAGGGGTGGTTTGGATAATGGTTGGGAAAGGTTTTCCAAAATCATTAAATGTAAATTTTAATATCTTAGCTTTGGCTTTATTAATTATTGCTATCTTTGTTAATTATTGGTTATCAGAAAAAGGCGTTTCCGCAGGTAGTACATATTGGAACTTAATTATTGGTGTTGTTGCAGTTGTTGTTTTATCAGCATTAATCTTTTTTAAAGATGATGATTTGCCAGAACTAACAAAAATAGTCAAAGCCCCTTTTGGCACAAACTTACGTTCTGCATGTATCTGGTTTTTAGGTGGTTTAGGAACTGCTATGGCTTTTGGTGTCTTAGTGTCAGCTTTTGGTAGTTTTTCAATTACTAGTTTAAGTATTCCTATGTATGGAAGTAATATTATAAGTGGGTTGTCACAAAGTTTTGCTCAGGCAGAAATTCAAAGTAGTATGGCTTGGAAAATTGTTGTAATGGTGTTTGACGCTGGTACTATTGAAGAGTTTGTTTTTTCATGGGGAATGGTTTTAGCTTGTGCAATTCTAGTCTGGGCTTTAGTCAAATTGTACTTTAAGGACAAAGTACCTTTCATGGAGAGAGAATCATTTATTCTACTTTTTGCAATCATATTATCAACATTAGCTTTTACTGGACTACATGTATTAAATGGAAATTATGTAAACTGGTATATGTTTTTAATAGCAGGTGGTTTCAAGCTAATCTCTCTTATTACAATTTATTATTTTGGAGTTCCATTAACTTATTGGATTGGTTATCACATGGCAAACAATTTAATGTTCTTGATACAAAAGAATGGATTTGCCACTGTATTAAACGGTCTTTTAGGATGGGTTGGAATTGTTACCATATTATTCCTCGCTGGAATTATTTGGTATGCAATCACAGGTAATGGAAAAGAATCGGCTTCATCAGGATGATAGCGGCTTTGCACATTTAACCGCCCTTTTCTTGTGCAAAGAACTCTTTTGCACAAAAATCTAAATCAATATCTAATCCTAGTTCAAAACTCTCCTGAACAAGCACTGCAAGATTGTGGCAAAGACACTTCATTAAAATTTCATTAACTTGAGAAATGTCTTTTCTTGTTCTTAGGTTATTGCCAAACTTTTTCTTTATCAACTTCAAACGCTTTTTCAAATCTTTCCAAATCTTCATTAATTGTTGGAATTTTTAGTCTTTTCTTATCTTTTAAGAAAGTTTTAACATGTTCATCATTGAATGTTGTCATCTTTTTCTTCTCTTACGGACATGACATCATCTCGGTAGAATACCATCTCGTAATCTAACACTTCACTATTATTAGCAGACTTCCAAGGCATATCTTGGTGAGAATATGCACTTACTTGGGTCGCAGACATATTAGATAATTTTGCAATAGTTTGGTCAATTATCTTAAGTTCATCTCCACATAACAAGGCATAAGTAGGTGTTTGAAGAGGTATAAACTTTTGTTGGGGAAACCCTCTATATTTGGTTTTTAATTCTCTCACTAGTCCTAATGACTTTAGATGATCCTATTAAAATCAGAATAACTGCAAGACAGCAAATATGAATACTATGAGTATAATTATAGAAATTATTTCTTTAAACATTTTTTAATCACCATCCCTAAATATCAGAATATCATTACACATTTAAATAGGTATTCCATATATAAATGGGTTAAACTTGGACAACATTATAAGGTGTATTAATTTCTTAATTTTGTGCAAAACATGTAATCTTGTGCAGGATTACATTATTGTGCAAAGCCGATGATAGCGTAAACTATATAAAGCAGTACCATATTAAAACCATAAAGAGATGGTGATATTATGGTAAAAATAACAAAGAAAACAAAAAAGAAGTTCTTAATTAACTTTGCAATTATGTTTTTATGGTATTATATTTTATCATTCGTTTCTTGTTCAATTCTTCTTAGTATGAAGATTATTAATTTTGGTGTCCTATGTTTTGTTATGTTCATGCCAATTATAGTTCTTTTATTTATTACAATGTTACACTATATTGATGAGAAGTGGAAAATATGAAATTACCCTACAAAATAACTAAATGGAAAAGCGGTCAAACCTATTTCACAACCCCAAAAGTAATTAGTAACAATCTAATTAAGAATGATATTTGGATGGGCGAATTTCTCGATAGAGAAGATACTGCATTACTACTCACATCTCCTAATAAGGAATGGGAAATAACACAGAAGGGAGATAAAATAATTATCTCCCCGAAAATAACGGAGGAAAAGTAAAATGGATTTACCAGAAAGAGCAAATAGTAAAGAAGAATCTGAGCAAAATAGAGTGTTGCTTACAGAGGTGGCGTTACCTGACCCAGTAATGAAGAAGTGGTTAAGATATGTTAAGATTGAAGATGATACAGTCAAAGTATATGCACAACCAATGGTTACTCGAAGGATTGACGAAAAAGAAAAAGCACGAAGAGAAGCTGAGAAAAACGCAGTTAGAGAATTAAAAGCAAAACAACGTGCAGAGAAAAAAGCTAAGAAGGAAGCAGAGAGAGTTGCTAAGAAAGACGCTTACACAAAAAGACTAGCGGAATCTCAAGAAAGAAAAGAGATAAAACTAGCTGAACAAAAAGAGAGATTAGAGAAAAGATTAGCAGAACTTAACGCTAAATAAATCTTATTTTTTTTATTTTTTATTTTAAATGGGAAGATTCGAATGTCTTACTGAAGATAGCTATGCTACAATTAAAAAACTCAACCGCAAAGAAATCATTTCAGATGGGGCATATAAAGAACTGGAAGATTGCAAGTGTATAAGAGAAGTACGCAGAGTAATATTAAAATTTTATAAAATATCAGAGTTAGAACTTAAAGATTTAATGTGGAATTTTGTTATGAATTGGAATGACAAAAGAGGAAAAGAGAATGACACAACATTTAATCAAGAGCAAAGTAAGTTTGTTAAGAAGCTATTACTTCATAACGGTGTGTATAGCCGAGATGAATGTCAGAGAGAAATATTAACAGACCAACAAATAAGAAACCAGATAACAGCACTAGAGGATATGGATATAGTTATCTGCATAAGAACCAAAAAGGCTTATGATAATAAAAGTTTGTATATTATCCATCCTAAACAATTAATTAAACTTAGGGAGAGTAAAAAAATATGAAATTAAAGAGTGTTTTGGTAATAATAATTGGTGTTATTATTTATGTTGCTGGAGTTTATGGTCTATTAAAATACCTTGCTTTCTCAGGTGCGATTGGAACAGAAGATGTTTGGACAAAATTCAAACAGTTTGGTGTTGTGGGATTAATAATTATTGGTGTTTGTGGTTCAGTTGCATGGATATTAATTAAATATGTATTTAGTGGAAAGAAGAGCAAAGTAGAAATCCAAACTCCAAAACAACCTGTTGATACAGATGTTTCAAAACAATTATTTTTACAAGCGTTCATTAAGAACACTAAAATCCCTTACTATACAATGAATGAAGATGGCAAAGATGTTGTTAAGCCATGTAATCCGGATGATATTCGAATTTGTAATGAAAAGACTTTCTTTGATAGAGAAACAGGTTCACAATTTCAAAGACTTGAAATAGAAGCAAGAGTTGGAACAAAAAATGGAGTTAATGTTGCAATTATAGAAACTGATAAGGGAGAAGCCCACATTAATAAAAATTGGAATTTCTGGATTAAAGAACATGTTTCAATGGACAATGTTAAACTTGAAAGAGATTATCCAATATGCTCACTTGAAGATAATAATCAACGTCTGGAGATGTTTAAGTATAGAATGTATGAAGAAATGGGTGCGGACCCCAAAGATTTAGCCTACATTGATTCTTTAAAGGCAAGACAACAAGTAAACCCTAACCCAATTAAAAGTGATGAGGACAAGCCAAATAACGATTTAGACAGTGAGAAAAAAAGATTAGATAATGTGGAAAAGAGAATGAGAATTGAACGATTAACAAAAGAAATGAGGGATGAGGGATAAATGAGAAAAATAATTATTTTATTCCTCTTGGTTCTTCTTCCAACTGTTATGGCTGAAAGTATTAATGATACAGTTCAATTAAACAGTACTCAGTTACCTTATTCGGGAACAATAACTCTTGATATTTCTGCCCCTGTTGATTCAACTTCCTTTTTTAGTCTCGTTTCAAAAGACAGTAATGTAAATTTGACATATCCTACTAGTTTGATGTTTACTGGAGTTACTTCAAAACCATTTGAAGTGAACTATACAATTAATTCTTTTAGTATTACAAACCATACAACCTTATTCAATCATTTTTTAATAAGTAATAGTAATAGCGGAGAAGTTAATGATTATAACTTAGATTTTAATATTACTGTTCAATCTTTAGTAGATATTCCTGAAACTGATACTTTTTATTTAAGTGGTGCTGGATTCAACGTAACTATATCCACTGACCTTTTACCTAAGTCTGGAAGTTTAATTTTTGTTATGGACAGTGCTTCTTCTACAACCGTAAATTTTACTAGATGTGATGAGTGGTTGACTTGCCCTGAAACTTTTACTTTTATAGATTCATCAACACCATTAATAATTCCCTATACAGTTCCAATTACTAGTGCGGGAGATTACACCCAACTATTTACCATGAAAAATGGTGATGTTGAAAGTAATGGTACAGTGAATTTCCATTTGATAACTCCTGATGTGTTAATTGAAAGATTTGTCTGGCGTGATGATTGTTTTACTGAATCTGGAATTACTGAAGCCTGTTTAACTGAATATATTGAATTTGAAAATAAGAAGTTAGTGGACTTTGTAACTCAGATTCGTGAATTGGGGGAGAATAAAACAAACTACAAAAATGTTACTGAATATATTATGATTGGAAGTGTAAATAATGAAACATTAAATTTATTGCATGTTTGTCAACAGGGTAAAGAATCAGTCCAAGATAAATATGATGTTTGTTCTCTGGCTAGAGATAAATTACTAAATGATAAAGCAGAATTTGATAACAGATTAAAAGAAATGGAATTAGACATTTCTACGAGAGAACAAAATATTAATATTAGTCATGAACAATTAGTTCAGGAAGAACATGATAAGCGTGTTAGAACAATTAGATGGTCAATATTTTTTTGTGTACTTATCGCATTAATAATGTTCTACATAATTGTAGATTATCGAATAAATCAAAAATGGTTCTGGCAACCATGAGGTGAAAATGGGAAAAGAAGAATACATTACAGTTTTTTTAGGAAAGTATGGTGCAATATCTAAGTGTAGATTTCCTCCATATCAAAAAGGATGGGATTATGTTAGAGCAAATCCTTATCCAATGGGGTTTTTAAGATGGTTATTCAATACTATCTTTAGAAAAAAAGACCAGCAAATTTTAGGAAATGTTGCTGAAGATACCCCACAAATGAATTTTCAAGTAATAAATCCATTTACAAAACAAGTTACTGAACAAGTAATTAAAGTTGTATTTTGTGACCCAGTAGGAAATGATGGTCGTTATGTTTTTAATAACATTCCACTTGCAAACAAGTATGAACAAGAGAATATTAAATTAAAATCAGAAACTAACTTTTTGTTTAGTGTTTTGATGAATAATCAAGAGTTTATTAGAAATCATGTTTCTACTGACTTGGCAGAGAAAATGATGTTTAATAGTGTAAGTATCTCAAAGAAGCTTAATGATATGAATTATAGACCAAACGATTATGGGAGGTTAAATGGTAACAGACAGTGAAATTAGGGAATATGCAAGAACTGATGAACAGATAGATGAAGTTATTGAGTACATTTTAGAGAAACTTCTTAACTCTGAGAACATTATGATTCCTGTTGAGACATTAAACAAAAAGTATAATTTAGCCACCTTACTATTGAAGATTGAAATTGACCCATTACATAAGTATGATTACTTTAAAGCTTTAATTAGTTTTAATAGGGATTTGCAAAAAATGTTAGACCAGTTAGGTGATGAAATCCAGTCAGTAATAAGAAAGAAAATGATTCCAATACACATTTTAACAAATGAATTGGAGATGTTGCAAGAAAGATTGGATAAGAAAGAAACTGAACTAGCTAAACAAGATAAAATAATTGATAGTCTTAATTTCTTGGTTGACCAAATGCAAGAAGAAGAAGAAGAACCAGAAGAAGAACCAAAGCCTGAAGTAAAGCTAATTGAAAAAGATAAACCAAAGAAAAAAAAGATGGGTTATGATTCATGAAGTTTGTAAAAGTTTGGAATAGATTATTGGAAAGAGAAGAGTTAGTTGGCAATCCTTACGCTGAAGAAGGCGTAATCCCTTTAGGTACAGTTAGACCATATTACTCATATCCCAAAGATGAAGATGGTCATTATATTCCACCAAGAGAAGAGATAATTGTTCAGAAGTTTGATAACATTAAAATTTCACCAAACCAAAGAAAAGCATTTAATATTTTATTGCTTGGTGGCTCTGGAGATATGAAAACTTTATTAGTAAAATTAATTTGGACAGTTTTAGCAGACGCAGGATATTATTGTCTTTACATTGACCCAAAAACAAGTGAATCAGGTAGAGCAAGAAGAATGTGGAACAATCCACGAATACCACCAGACATGCAACCAAAAGGAATGAAATTAAAACATTATCTTCCAGTGTTTGCCACAAAAGATTATGACCACATGGTTCATAACTTTAAAGTTTATTCATTACGATTAAAGAATATTGATGAAAAATATATGTGGATGGGATTAGGTGCAACCTCAAATGGTGCAAGTAAATTAGCCAAGATGGTTAAGGAAAACCCTAAGATGGACTTACCTCAACTATATGCTAGATTACCCACCCTTGCAAAAGAAGAAGGTATTAATACTTCAGCACTAAACTCTATTTTCACAAGAGTTAAAGACATTGAGGATTTACAATTAGTTGATACCAGTTTCCAAGAAATTAATATGATTAAAGATTTTAGGGATGGTTATAGTGTTTGTATTTCATACAATGCCAGAGAGCAAATTATGATGTCCTATGATGTTGGAGAAAAGATTAGACGTTGTGCAAGATACTATTCCACCCACCAAAATAGAAATCCAATCCAGATATTCCTTGATGATAGTAGTTTCTATGCAAAGAAGTTAGATGGAGTTCCAATTAATTTTGCAGTTCAGGAGATAGTAAACATTGGTTATAACTATCGAGCATTAGGAGTTAGTAATGTTATGGCAGTACAATCTTTGGGAATTATTGATAGGAATATTGCCGACACTTACCGAATAAAAATTATCAGTCCTTTCTTCCAAGAGTATGAGAAATTAAAAGAGATTGGCGTTCCTTTGGAAGCAGTGGCTTATTTGAAGAACCAAGAATTAATGCAGGACAAAGATAACCACTTACTTCAATATTTATTAGTTGATGAAAACAATCACGTTATTCCTTTCTTTCCTTTCTTACCAACAGTAAATCATTTCCAAGAAGTTTATAATTCCAAAGAAGAAGAATTGATACATCAGGAGGTTGAGGAAAGTGGGTAAGCGAAACAGTAATGTTAGCGGTGGTTTACACTCTCTTCCATTCATTGAATCCCACCCTCAGAACTTTCTGGTGAAACAATTAAAACTATTGTGGAAGAGAATAAGTTTCCCAACAAAAGAACAATTCAATTCTCAGATTAAAGTCACTGGGTTAGGAATAGTTTTAATTGGATTGGTTGGGTTTGGAATATTTATGCTGGTGCAATTATTAAAATGACTGACGAAAGAGTATTCAAACCAAGAACAATGAAAAGTTTGTTTAAGATGTCAAATAATAATACTGAGTATGTTAGGGAAGATACGTTTGAGAACTGTGAGATTGTCCGCAAGATGTTTGAACAGGACTTATTACTAACTGGGAAGAGGAAAAAGATGTGCCTGACAGAAATCTCTGCAAGAACAGGGGTAAGATTGAGCAGTGTTACTTCCGCCACCAATATACTAAGCTACATGAGGAAACCAATACTAAGGAAGTTTGGGTTAGTTCGAAAAAAGACAAGTGGGGGTAAACCGATATGTCTAACAATGGTGGTTTTGAGAAAAAATGAGGGCTAAGAGCAAAGGCTTTTGCAGTAACGGTTACTTATAGAAATATTTGCCTAACCATTACTAATAGTAAAGCGTTATTGAAAGAAAAGCGTAAAATATATAAACCAACTACCCTACCCTATGTATATGGAAGTAGAAAAATGTAAATTTTGTGAAAAAGAAGTAAGTGGTTATAGTCGTAAACACACCAAATATATGCTCATGCAACATATTTTCGCAAAACACCCTGAAAAAGTAAAAATTGAGGGAGAAAATGAATAAAGAAGAATTGCCATTGATGTTGGGGTTAATTGGATTAATTTTAGCTATGTTTACAATAATTTTCACTGGTTGGTCAATACCTATGATGTTTATGTTGGGTTTTGAAATGGCTTTCGTTTTAATGCTAATGATAAAAAACAAGGGAGATAAAAAATGAGATTGAGAACTAAATTAATTGCTGGTGGACTTGCTTTATTATTGGGTGGATGTGGACAAGATGTTTCTAATCCCTCTCTATCTTTTGTAAATAGCAACCAACATAAATTAGAAACCTATTCAGAACCAGATTTAGTTCCAATTACATTTCCTGACATGGTTGAAGATTCGTCACCAGAACTTTATGTTCCTGATGTTGTAGAAGATTCTGCACCAGAGTTTATCCCAGAAACAATCACTTCAGAGGTTGAAACATTAGAAGAAATTGTAGAATGTGATGACATGAATTTATCAATGTTTAAAGAATTAATGGGTACAGATGAAGTAAGTATAAGTTATCCAAACGGTTTTCCTTATGTTAGTCAGTGCAAAGTTGGTATTGGTAATGAATTGGGTGTTCCAATACAGACCTGTAAAAATAGTAGTTGCAGTGTTGAATATGATTTTGGAACTTACAACATGGTTCTTTTAGGAAATCCATGTAATAATCACTTGATGAACTATTTGGTTTCAGAGGGAATATTAACAGAAGAATTAAGTTGTGAAACAAGCGGAACAATGAAAGGAGAAGTTTTTATTGGGATTTATATGTCCACTGCGGACAATTATTTAGAAGAGAAATCTGTTGTAACAGTGATAAGAGGAGATAGTAATGAAGATTTAATGATGGGGTGTACTATTCTTGGTAATCCTTCTGAGTATCTAACTGATTTAACGTGTAAGAGAAGTGCAACAATAAAATATATGGGTGATGAATAATGAATATTACTTTAGATAATGTTTTTTGTTTCCGTTGTAATAAGGTAACAAACAACATGACTACACATCATGTAATCCCAAAACATCTGAAACCAAAAAATAATGTTCTGATAAGAATTTGTCAAAGATGTCATGATGATATAAACAGGCAAGATTTAGCTGGAATTATGTCCTTTACATTCCAAATACATAAAAGCATGGAAGAAACATCAAAGAAGATTAATAAGTTATCAAACGAATTAACACATTTTGTAAAAACAGAAGAGGTACAACATGAAAGAAAAAAAGATAATTAAACTATTGGGTATATTGACATTAATAATCGTTATTTTTATAACATTCAGTTTTTATATTTTAAAAATAACTGGCTTGAATATAGGGAACATAAATTTTTGGCTATTATCAGCATGTATTGTTTTTCTTCAGGTTCAAGTAATGTTACTTGCACATCAAGTTTTTTTAGGTGATGGAAAATGGTAGCTGGAACTGAATTGTTGATATTATATTGGTCAGCAACAATAATTGGATTTTTTTTAGGATATTTTGTAAGAGATTTGATTAAAACTAAAAAACGGAGGAAAAAATGGAAATAAAAACATTAAAAGACTTAAAGGAAGCGTTAGCTAATATCCCAGAAGAGGTATTAGAAAAATTTGGTGCAGGTAACAGTTGGCAAACTAGTGATGATGTGGAACTACTTATTTGGGATGAAGACGAAAGTAAAGAAGAAGAAATGACTGAGAAATTTGAAGGTTATTTGGAATTATATCCAACTTTGGACAATATTAATGATTGGATTATTTGTATTGGTAGAGAATATGGATTAATTGAAATTGAAGATGAAATTGCCTTAAATAGAGGTGAACCAATTAGTTCTTATGAAATTGTGGATGATGAAGAATGTGATTGTGAAGATAATGAGGATGAAGATGAATCATTCACAGATTGAGGAAATGCGTAAGCTTGGTTGGTTAGAAAGTCCACCTAATCTAACTCTCGCACCCTTACAAGAGAATAAACCAGTTGAAAGGATTAGTCCTTTTTCTTTATTATTTCGGAAGAGAAAAGAAACACCAAAGATTGACCCTGTGGTAATTCAAGAAGCAGTTAAAGGTTTGGAATGTATAGAGGAAACAACAATTCCAGATGAAGAATTAAGCAAAAAGCCAAAAACAGCTTTAATGTTTTACCAAAAAATAAGTCATCTTACTGACCGGATAGATGTTTTGGAAGAAATGTTCAATGAAATCATAGAAAAAGTTGATTCTCTGGAAAATTCCGCCCAAAAAAATGATAATGCTAATATTTTAAGCAAGATTGATGAATTAAAGGGATTATTTCAGACCAAATAAACGACCCTTTTTTATCGGGTCAGAAAAAGTACCAATTTAAAGCAAAAAGGGGGGGGTCAAATCAGACCACCTTTATTTTTTGTAACTATCTGCCATTTTTTCTAATTTTGGAAATACGGTTTCTCTGCCTTCTTGTTTTGCTCTATACTTTGAACAATGGTCATATAACCTACTTATTTTACAAAGTAGATAAGTAATCTCACATTGTTTTCCTTCATTAAGTGGTCTAGCATAAGGACAACTTTCTCTTTTCATAATATCATCTATTGGCATTTTAAATTAATATTCTTTAATTGGTTTTGTTCCTTTAAACTCTTTAGTATATGCTTGGTCAATATTTTTCAAATCTTCACCAAAAGCTACCATTTGATGTACTAGCTTACCATCCTGAAAAAAAAGAACAGGATACTGATTACCATAAACTCTTTTGTTTGGTTTTTTAATAAGTATTTTATTTGCCATTTTTTTTATTATAAATTATTAAAAATGTTGTCAACCCAATAAAAAACAACGCTGTTCCAAGATATGCCAAAAAATTAGTTTCTGGTTCTGGAAATAGGAATAGTGAAATTAGTCCAATTATTATAATTAGGGGAATTAAATATTTCATTTTTGTTTATCTTTGCGAAGTTAAAACATACTAAACCCTTTCACTAACCCCTTTGCTAATTTTTCATACTCTGTTTCTTCAAAGTTAAAATATTTCTCTAAAGCAACAGAGACATCATTTAGATTTTTTATAGTAATTCCTTCACAATTCTCCATAAGATAATCTCTTAAACCTTTAATCTTTTGTTCTAACTGTTTTTTAAAAATAACTGGATGTGAGACTATGCTTTTTCCAAAGACTGTTTCTTCCGTTATCTTTAATTCAAATACATTTAATCTACTCATTTTATTTACCTCATTCGTTTACTTTAGATTCTATGTTGTTTATTTAAGCGAAGTATCTTCTAACCCAAACATTTTAACAATTGAACATCTTGGGCTTACAACAGAAGATACTCCTGGATTATTCTTCTCTGCGGTTTCTTCTCCTAATTCTTCAATATCATCATAAAATTTATCTATCGCCATCAACCACTCCAATGCCCATTTTTTTACACATACTGGACATACATTACCAGGATTGTAATCTGGTTCGGTTGGATTTTCAAGATATTCTTCATATTCTCCTTCTTCTTCGCCACCACAGCATTCGCTATTCAAAATAAATAATTCTTTTATTGTTTTCATTTGTTACCTCATTCGTTTACTTTAGATTGTGTGAAGATAAGGGTAAAAACCCTATTCAACCTTCTTTTCTCGCTCTTCACAAAAATCTCTGTACTCTTTTGGTAATGGCTTACTTTGTGCTCCTAATATCTGCCCTGCCCACATCTTTGCTTCTTGAAGTTTTGTTTTGACTAAAGACCTAAGTCTTGGTTCCTCTTTTGACATTACTTCATTGTTCTCAATCTGTTCCACTGCATAGACTAATTCATCTATCCTTTTTCTTAATTCATGTATATCCATTTTATTTTTCTCCTTGTTCATATTATTTAGATTATGTGCATAATCGCCCATTAAACTAAACTGTGATGTTACGAGACATCGGTTCGTCAACCCCTGCGATAGTTTAGTCATAATGTTTAGCGAATGCGTTTACTACTTCTTTGTTGAACCTAAAAATATTTTATCTATTTTTCTTACTATCTGCAACATCTGTTTAAGTTCTGCTTTGTTCATTTTGTTAAGTTCTTAGTGTTCTTGATAATATTAACTGCTTCATCAAAACCTTTTCACAACCATTACAAATGTAAACAATGTATTTAGACATTTTAGTTATCTACCCTTGGAGCTAAGATGTACCAATTCCCTTTCTCATCAGAAACTTTTAATGGGTAGTCTGAATTATATTCCAATTTTAAAACCCCTTCTAACCTCATCTTTTTCAAATATTCAAGAGAAAACTTGGCTTTTGCATCTTTACCTGTAGCTTTTATTGGTTTGGTCTTAATAAATATGTGATCATCATCATCGCCAACCATAACAAATTTCTTTTCTTCAATCCTGAAAGAACCAGAATCTGCTGCAATGCTTACTAATTCAACATTTCTTTTGAAAACATCTTTACTTAATTTTATCTTGCTTGAATATTTTAATTCAGGAATTTTTTGTTCTCTCTGATCCCCATAATCTGGCAAAGATTTAATCCTAAAATGACCATATTCTGCTTTAAAATTAAGTTCAATATTTTGATCTTTATCTTTTGTAAAACTTAAAACAACAGTTTCTTTCTTGCTCTTTGAAATAAATCTCCTCATGCATGCATAAAGATTGTTGGCATTTATGAGAATTTTGAATGGAGGGATTGCCTTCTGCTTTGTATATTGGACCACTCTTCTAAGCATAAGAACATTTGCGGGATCCATCCCTACAACTTCCAAACCAATTTTGGTAAAAGTAAATTCTGGTTCTGTAAGCATTTCTTGGATTGCGAATGTAAAATCCTTCAGTTCTAAGGCATTGAACTCAAATTTGTACTGATCTAGAGTTTTGTTAATCTTTTCTCTAACTAATTTAGCTGCTTTTTCTTCCCTTTCTTCCTCTTTCTTTTCTTGCATGCGTATTTTGTAACTGCTACAAATTTTCCCATTCTGGGTTGCATAAAATCCTTTTTCGTTGTACTTAATTATCTTGTTTTTGTAATTTCTAATCTTTATTGGTCTCATCTTCTGTTTGCCTCCTTTTATTGCCAATTCTTTTAGAACATTCATCACAATATAGGATTGATGCCCTACAATTCTTGATGACTTCCTTACACAATTTGCAATACTTTCTTACTTTCGTTGCTTTAATTCTCTGAAAAACGTATCTTTTCATAGTTTTTTCATCATTTCGTTGGCTCGATTAAACACTCCTATCTGTAAATCAAGCATGTTAATCCTCCTTTATCGTTTCGTTGGTATCAACAGAACGATTCGTATTTCTGACCTGTTGTGACTTTTCCTTGTCCCAGTAAGGAGATTTACAACTTGGGCAAGTAATTGGTCTTTCATTAATCTTAGTTCTAGGAATCCACTCGTGCTTACATCTCAAGCAACAATAACCTTCAGTTGTTATTTGTATTTTCATTGTTCAATCTCTTCTTGGTTCCAATCATACAAAACTTTTGGTAATGGATGTTGAGCAATAACACTAAATAAATAATCCCCACCACTTTCACCAGATTCTACTGAACCATCACATAAACAATCTTGCATTTCTTTTGGTGTATCAAATTGAAGTAATTCAGTTTTAATGTTTTTCTTCCCCGTATGATAGCCATTTACATCTCCACGAGTAACTATTATCCAGAGTTGTCCTAATTTTAATTCTGTTGTTTTCATTTTATTTACCATCCACCCTTACTTAGTAAGGATATTAGTAGTAAAGTAGGTTGAGTATATAAACCTTTCCATAGTAAAGGATATATCAGCTAGGGAAGTTCCCTTTTAAATTCTCCTTTCTGACCTTTGGTGAATCTTTTAATAATAACATGGCATGTTTTTTGGTTCATATTTCTATTAGTTATTTTCTTTTCTTATCCTCATTCTTTTAATTGCCCTCTGATGTCTTTTTACTATATAAAATACAATTCTAGATGGATTATGGCTCAGTCTATGTATCCAATAATTTAGTTTAATCTCATTACATTGAAGGCAACCTGATTTTTTTACTTTCTTTTGTTGTCCTGATTTTCTCATTCTCATCAGATAATACAAAATAATTAATGAAATGAATAAATGGATTATTATTAATAGTAATTCAGTTTGTTTTTCAATAAGTATCATTTACCAGCCCCAATATTATTATGGTTTTTACTATGGCATTCACAGTCACATCCTAAACAACACAATACCTTTCCTTTCTTTGAATAACACCCATCTGGTCTTGAACAATATTTATTATAATCAATCATCTTTTTGTTTTCTCATCAAGTGGTGTTACTTTTATATCACAGAATGCTCTACCCAAAGATAATCTCTTTAAAATCAATTTCTCCACACTTCTTACATACATATTGAGATCCTTTCTTGATTACTTTACCTTCACACTTATGTGTCATACTAACATTACTTTGGAATTTAGATACAAACCACCCTTGAGTTTCTAAATCTGCTTTTGTTTTAAGTTCAAAACTTGCTCCTGCAGCTCTATTTCTCTTGCCTTGCTTCTTATGATCAATAACTTTTTCTGATACCATCACACACCTCGATTTTCTTTATCATCATTACTAAGCAATTTCATATCCCCTTCTTTGTAAGCTTCATAGAGAGTTCTTTTCCCATCAAATAAATAAGGTAAGAGAACTTGTCCTGGTTCGGCTTGTTTAGTGGCAATTAAACTTAACTGGTTATGTAACCAATCTTTAATTATTCTCCAAACAACTCTTTTGGCTTGTTCTTCAATCTTTGCAACAGAAACTTTAGAGTAAACTGATCTGTTCTTCTTAAACAACTCTTCAACTCCTGCAGTGTTAGCCGGCAATTTGTAACCTTCCTTACCAATAGAAAACATAACTGCATTAATTGTTCCATTAAGGTAGTCTTTAACAATACAAGTAGCCCCAAAAGAAACTAAAATCTGTTCAATTTCAGCAATAGTAACTGAAGAGTCTATTTTTGTAGTGTAGTTATTAAGTTTAAAATCTTTCATTTTCTTGCCAATGTGATTTCAATATCACTAACCAGTATTGGTTTGCCATCATCTTTTCTTCCAGGCATTTCTGTGCTATCAATAATCACACTTTTAGTGTAAACACCAAATTGTAGCACAAACTTCTTCTTAGATATCTCTGCAAAATCAATTACAGAGTATTGTTCGTTCTTAACAATCTTCCCATTACGCTTTTCCCCTAACATAATAAACCTTTTAATCTTAACTTCTTTTTTCATCTTTAATCTCCTCAATTTCTTTCCAGAAAATCTCTGGTGCATTATAGCATAGTTCTAACAGTTCCTTTAATCCTAATTTGTAACTTTCAAACCCTAACATTTGTGTTTGGGTAAACTTAATAATTGCACATCCAGATAACATTGCTTCTAAAACTGTCAAACTTCTTTCATTTTTTCACCTTCTGATTTGCTGACCTCTGCGAAGGACAACCTCTTGCTAAAACAATATCTGTTCTTTCTACAATCTTCCATTCACAATAATGAACATTTTCATTATTTCTTGTAAATCCTACTGCTTCAGAGTATTGGTCAAATTCTTCAAGTTCTTGTGTCACTCCACTTTCAAGAAGAGAAATTACAACATAAGATACACAATCATTTTTCATTGTTTTACCTCTTTGTTCTTATCAGACTTCTTAGGTCTGCCACCTTTCCAAGTACCTTCTCTCTTCTTTTTCTCAATACCTGCTTTTGTTCTTTCACTTATTTTTCTTCTTTCTTCAGCACCAGCCCAAGCCATTATGGATAAAATTAAATCTCCCATTGGATTATCTTTTGAAGTATTGAGCCAATCTTCAGTCAAACTCTTGATACCAATTCCTCTTTCTCTTAACTTTTGAACTCTACCTACTGCGGTAAATGTTGGTTCTCTACTAAACCTATCGAATTTCCAGATAAGGATATTTTGGAATCTCATCATCATGCCATCCTGCAACATTTTTCTAAACTCTGGTCTGTTTGGGTCCGCACCACTTCCTCTATCAACATATTCTGCATATACTTCCCAACCCATACGATTAGCCCACTCTCTCAATGGCTCTAACTGGTTCTCTGGTTCTTGATAACGTCTATCATCCTTATTCCGTTCATCCAACGAAACCCTTGCATACAAACATACTTTCATTTAAGCCACCTTTAATTCCCTATTATCATACTGACCACTTGTATAAAAAGTCTCACAATGTTTTCCAACTCTGTATTCACTTTTTTGTGCCTGATTCATTTGAGCAGTATTGTTTTTGTAAGCCATTATTTTTTGGTCTATACTAGTAGTCCTTCTACTATCCCAGTCTCTTCTTTTGGCTTCCAGTTTCTTTTCAATAGATTTTCTTGCAAGTGGTCTTAAATCACTATAATACTTATCTACTATCTCTACTGGTTCAGGTGTTGATTGGTCTATGGGAAAGTCATATATTTGTTGATTTCTTTGCTCTCTTTCTCTAATTCTAGCATTTAAATCAATAACATTACCCATGACTTCACCACTATCTGCTGAAAAATAATCTCTTGCTTTATCAACATAATCCAATACTTTATTCTTTAGTCTGTCAAATAACCCCATTACTCAACACCTCTTTTTTTTAACATAAATGAAATTTCTGCTTCTACCTTACGATATGTAGCTAATTCTACACTTCTAAGCCAACCTCTTATCAATGGATACCTAATATCAAGTCTATGGCTAAAATGTTTAGCACAATTATTACAATGATATTCTTGTCTTGTTTCTCTACTTCTTTTAACTAATCCTTTTTTCTTAAAGTCTTTAGATTTACAATGTGGACATCTTTCCATTTTTAACCTCATTTTTATATTTTATTGCGTCTCCTGTAAGATAAACTTCCACGCTTACCTTTTTTGTAGCAGTCCATACAAATCCTACCAATACATTCTCTTCCACAATATCTACAATTCTTGATTCTTGATTTACTATATTTTCTCGTTAAAACCATTTTAACTATAACATGCCCTCACATAATTTTCTCCACACCAATAGGAGTGAAGTTCATTACCATCAAAAATATATTTTCTGTAAACTCCTTCATAATCACTATCACGCCACTCCAAATACCTTTCGTTCCAATAATCTCTATCTTCTTGAGTAAAATGTTCATACCATTGATGGTGACAAATCTCATGACATAAAGTTGATTTTACCTCTTCTTCGTTTCTGTCAACATTTATTCTAATAATTGCAATATATGGAGAATAAGAACCACCAAGAACATGAAAATAACCAACAGGAAATTTATCATAAAGGGGATGTTCAATATACATAATACCATTAACACCTTCAAACATATCAGGATTTAAACCTTCCAGAATGTATGAATCATCATAATCTACTTGACCATGAATCAATGTTGTAGTAAAAAATAGAATATAAAAACAACTTATTATCCCCATAATTGAGAAAAATATCCTTACACCTCTCTTTAGTTTTACCATAGAACTATGGTAATTTAATGGTATATTTAAATGTTGTTGACCACTTTAAAATTACAAAGAAAAAAGGTGAGGGGCGGTTTTGGGGTGGAGGATAACCGCAAACCCATTCAGGTGATAAAACAAATGAGGTATTCAATTTGGTGTAAGTGGATAAGAATATTTAAATGTTGTGTTTACTCTTCCTTTTCTCTCTATGAATAAGGTAATGAAATAAACCACTAAAATATTTGTTTGGCTTAGTAAAAGTTGAGTAGATACAACCCAAAATTCCAAAAATAAAAAAATAAAATAAATTTTCCTTGTAAGGAGATATATAACCAAGAAATAAACAAGTGGAAATAATCCCAAGATAACAAAGTAGTAGTATTAACATTTTGTTTCTTTTTTAGGAGATAGTTTTCGGTGTTTTGGACAATAAAATTCATATTCACTTAAAGTGTTAAAGTGTGCATTACACGAAAAAATCTTACATCTTCTTTGAAACTTCAGTCTTTTACCACAATATTTACTTATCATTTTTACATCATTCCTCTTTTTTTATTAATCAAAAAAAATAAAAAAAATTAATAACATTTCATCACTAAGTACCCCTTTTCATCAAGTGAAGTGTTTATTTTCTTACCTGCTAGTTCTCTGGGAAATAATACTCCAGCGTGTTTTAATAACACTGACAAAGCTGAACCTTTCTGGATTAAACCATCTTCATCAATTTTAATCCAAAGTCCAGCTTGTGCTATCTTGTTTGAACTTTCGTATTTTATTGCTGAAATATTAATGTACTCCTCTTTATTTGGGTGCTTAACGCTACAAACAATCTTTCTTAATTTTCCTGACGCACCAACACCTTCTTCTCTAACTGAAATTATCACAACTTCCGCAGGGTCAATCTTTTGTAATTCTTTTGTACCTACTCCTAAGTCCAGTATGTTTTGTTTTACGATTGCAGTTTCTTCAGTGTTTACATTTTCTTTTTTTATTTCGTTGTTTTCCATTTTTTTTATTTCTCCATCCTTTAAATCCCATTGGGATATAGGAACATTAATTTCTCATTCTTTGAGTGTGCCAATTTCGATTAACTTTTTGTGTATTTTTTCTAATACAACAACATCATTTCTACAATAATCTAATAAAGTTCCATATTGTTTATCATGAAAAAGTCTGACTGCTTGTAAACCAGAACCATTCTTTGAAGAACAGTTTAGTAGTCTAGCCATCTCATCCATCTTCAACCACTTCTTAACTCCCAAGTCAACCATAAGGTCTAAGTGGTTAAGCTTCATGGGAGAAAGTTCTACCACTCCAATTAGTGCTAGTCTAGTCATCATGAAAGGAATATCAAAAGACTTGCCATTATATGTTATTGTTTGGTAATCTTTTCTTTCTTTGAGCCAACTATAAAAATTTAATATTCCTCTTGTTTCTGAATTGTCATCATTAACCCATTCAAACGTGTTTCCATCACTGTCTTTCGCACAAATGCAAGTTACACTATCATCAAACCATGCTGTCAATCCAGTTGTTTCAATGTCAAAATATACATATTTCATCTTTTACCTCTTTATTTGTTTGCAATAATTTTACTTCTGTGAATTAACACATCTCCTCTTTTCTTCAATCTTTCAATTAATTTATCAAAGTTCTCTCTTGGAACATTAAGGCGTGAAAATAAATTTTCAATATCAATTCCTTTTGATTCCATTTTAATCATTCCAATTATTTTTCTTTCACTTGCTGAATAGCTACCAAAAACAGAATCAACATCAATCTCTCCAGTTAAATCATCAGTTGCAATTTGTTTAAGTGAACTGTGGATTATATGTATTGCAGACTTTACATCTTCAAGTTCAACTTTTAATGAAAGTCTTAATTTTGCATTTGCTCTTGATAATCTAAAAATTCCTTGTAATTGTCTTGCTGTGAATGAAACTCCCATTGATTGCCTTTGTCTAATTTTAACATAAAAATCTGAAATGTATTCCTGAATTTCATCTGTATATTCTGGTTCTAATCTTCTTGCATATTTCAAATATTTTGTTAAAAATTCCTTTTCAACTTTAACTCTTTTAACTTTTTTGTACTGACCAAATATTGCATTAACAACTTTCTTGTCACCTTCTTTTTCTGGATTATCTTTCATCACTAAAATAATATCAAACCGACTTAACAATGAAGCTGGAAGATTTATTTGGTCAATGACAGGATAATCCTCAACAAACCTACTATACTTTGGGTTCATTGTTGCAATAAAAGTACAATCTGTTTTGAAAGAACCATGCTTATCCCATTTATCAATGTGAACTTCTTGATTCTCTAAAGGTTCGTGCAAAGCAAGTCTATCTTCAAAACGCATTTTGTCTAACTCATCACACAAAACAATAGACCCATTAGCCATTGGCAAAGCACCTTTTGAAAGTATAGTTTCGCCAAGTTGTTCATCTTTTCTTACAGTTCCAATTAGTCCAACGCCTGAAGTGGTATTACTACTAACCCATCTTGTGTTTGGGATTAAATCTCTTAATTTATCTAGCAAGAAAGATTTTCCAATACTAGGGTCGCCCAATAATAATAAGTGACTATCATCTCTTGGTTTTGAAACTTTGTTTCCACCACTTAATGCACTTAATAATAAAGCTTCTTTCTCTAAGTTACGATTAACAATTTCTTCTGCAAAGTTATCAACAATTATTTTCTTAACATCATTTTGTTTTGCAAATTCTTTTATTTTTTCAATGTCATGAGGTGTAATATCTTGTTCTTCTTTTGTTTCAAGTTCAATAGAGTTTGCCTGTAAATAATATGTTTTTGTTGTTTGTTTCATAAATCCAACCATAACACTTTCTGTTTCTAAAATTCCATTAATAATAAGTGTCTTACTTTCTTCTAAGTGGGGTTGGATATTAATTCCAGTAAGTTGACCTTCAATAACAACGGTAATCTTCTTGGGTGTTGTTCTTTTACCCATTTCTTCACTTAACTCTTCAAGTTTTAATATTTGTATGTCCTTTAATTCTTCTTTAAGAACAATAAACTTTTTACAACCACATGCACATTTCTTTGGTGTCTTGTATCTTTTATCTTTTTGCAAAACATTAATAATCATGGCACAACTTCTACATTCAAATTTTGTGGTATGAACTCTTGGCATAACTCCAGTAACTCCAACAGGAACTCCTTTAACTGTCATAAATTTATCAGAATCTTTTGCTCTAATTTCACCTATTGGAATCAAACATGATTTTGGAAAGTTGATAAAACAAATTGTTGGACATAAGTCAAACACATTTGAAATTCCTGCCTGAAACAAATTAATTGCGTCTTTTGGTTTTGTCATTAATAATTCGGTGATTCCATTTTGCAAATAACATTCTTTTACCAAATCTAAATAACTTACATACACTGGTTTATTCAATCTAATTGCTTCGAGAAAAACATCTTCATGTTTGTAAGCATACTCCTTAACTTGATTATAGCAAGTTGTAAGCACATCCTCACTTTTCTCTTCCAGTTCTCTCATCTCTTTTGTGTGTTTTTGTTCTTTTACAATATCATCAATAATCCCTTTTCCTTTATTGGTTGCGGTATAATACTTTACTCTTTCAATTTCTTCTGTAAATTCAATTAAATCCAAATCTAGTAATCCATCTTTCTGGTTACTTCTTGTTATGTGACCATGTATATTCTTTTTTTCAATGTCTAAATGTTTTGCCACTGAATCAACACATAAGGAATTGCCATAAAAACAAGCAAGAATTTTGTTTTTTGTTGAAAGTACATTCCAATTATGAATATTGGTATTTAGTAAAATAGGGGAATTAGTAGAATCAGTAGATTCAGTAGAATTAGTAGTTCTACTAGTTCTACTAAGGGTTTTAACGCTATTTGGTTTAGTAGAATAGTCTTTTGTCGTCTGTAAAGGAAGGGCTATTCTACTAGTTCTACTAACATCCTTAGTACAACTTCCATTTTTTCCACTTTCAGCGTTTTTTAGGGCAATTTTATCCCTTTGTTCAATCGCTTTTAATGATTCATCAATCAGTCTTCCCATCCATAACATCCTCTTTTATTATAAATTGATTTCTCGGCATTGAACAAAACTGTGTTTCTGACATTCTTATAACCAATTCCTTTGCTTCACCTTTTCTTTTACCAATTTTATAAACACATTCTGGACAAACTTCCATCTCAAAATCAAATGTATTTTTACATCCCTTACAATATTTTTTTCTTAATTCTTTTAATCTAGCATATTTACAGGCGTTACCAGATTCTCTAACAAACTTTTCATGTTTATTACCATATTTGTCTTTTACCAATATTTTTTTTGCTTTACCCATGCAAATACAATAGTTTGAAGCTTCTCTCCATTCAATACTATAATGTCCTTCTTCCTTTACTGAGGATATTGTCCACTCATAACCATTTTGAAAATCAAGTACACCCTCAAACCTTTTTTCAAACTTGTTGCCATCTTCAGTTTCTTCTAACATCCTTAATACCATGTTTCTAAGTTTACTGTGTGCATAAGAAATTGGAACACCTTTTGGACAATTTTTTCTAATTTTTCCATCTTTTTTTTTGTAGATATATTCAATCATTTCTCTTTTTGACATCTTATCAGTTTCAGCGAGAAGTTCACCAATCATACAACTACTACCACATACACCACAAGTTTCACATTTAAAGTAGTGACAAACTGGACATTCATTTTCAACTCCAAAAATTTCTCCTTTGCAGTTCCAACAGTAATATGGATTCATACCACAATTTGGACATCCTTTTTCTTTATCAATTAATGTAATCTGTTCTTTACAATGTACGCAAGTTCCCATTTTTATTTTCTTTCTCCTTTTTTTCCAGTAAGCTTCACAAACTAATTTAATATCTTTACTGGGCGTTGCAAATATTGATGACCAACTCATTTTTCTTCCTCCACCACTTTTTTCTTTGCCATAACTACTAAGGTATCATTTTCACCCCAACCTGCAAATTTTACCACATTCATTGGAACTAAAACATAATAACTCCCTGACTTGTGCTTAATCAAATTTGCACCAAATTTTTCAAATTCTTCAATCATTTTTGTAACCTCCATTACGTTGAATCTAGGTTTCTTCTAATGTTTATAAACCTTTCTATGTGGTTAAACCAAATGATTAAAAGTTTTAATCAAAAATCAAATCTTTTAGCATTTTGTGTTTGTTTTTGCTTTTTTTCTTGGAAAGTTAATATTTTCATAATTGCTTAAAACTTTTAATCAAAAATTAAAACCTTTGATTATTTTCAATAATATTTAATCAAAGCTAAAATATTTTAACATCCAGTAAATGCTCTAACTGGTCTAAATCTTATAATCAAAGCTTAAAACTTTTAATTATTGATAGCACATTTTGATTAACTCCTAATTACGCTTTTAAATGCGTTTTAAGAAACTTTATTTTTCTTTGGTTAAAATATACCCCCTCCCTCTATTAAATAGATTTAGCGTCATTTCTGGGCTTATGGTGGGCTTCTGTGGTTGCTTCTAGTATAAAGAGAGCAGTTTTGCAGGATTAACTCAAATTTAAAAAAAGTGCTTTATAAAGGCAAGGCTAAAATAGGGCTTTTTAGGGGTGTTTTTAAGCTTAAAATACGCTATTTCCTTCATACCTTCGAAAGGTTTATAAAGCAGTAGTGTTTTTAAGGTAGTGTAAGGCGAAACTTATGGAGATAAACAAAATGAAACAAGAAACACAAATTTTTGAAACAAAGACTTTCGGAAAACAAACAAAAGAAAACAATTTGTATTTAGTACAATGGACTTACTGTTCAAATTTTGGCTTTTACTATGTATGGGCTAATAATGAACAACAAGCAAGAGAATCTTCCAACTGTTATGGCAATAAAGTAAGATTTATCATTACAAAATTAGATTTAAAATCAATGCCAGTGGAATTTATTGCAGAGGAGGAAAATTAGATGACAATAGAAATATTAAGCAGATATAAACAAACAACTCACTTTATAGAATTAATCTTTAAAGGTAGTGTCTATAAAGTTTCTTATGCACAGTACACAGATTGTATAAACATTTATGAAATTATGTTTATTTGTGACAATGCCAACAGAACTGATATTAAAAATACAATATTAAGAGAATACGAAACAGAATATAAACAAATATCTGTTTTATTAAATGAGGTAAACTAAGATGAAAATATTCAATGTAAATAAAGAGATTAAAGTAGTTTGTAACAGCGAAAGAACAAGGTCAGGATTTAGACACCTAGCAACACTATTAAGAAATGATAGAGAAGTATCAAACGCTAAATGTTGTTACAGCAATAGAACATGGGAAGCTTATGAGTTTCAGAGCGTACTTTATAAAGTGTTTGAGAAAGCTGATTTAACTAAAGAAGAAAAAGAAATCTGTGATAAATTCACTAAAGAAGGCAAGGAAGATTTATCTCACCTAAAAACCATTGGTGCAGTGGCAAGTCTTGGAAATCTCTTTTGTGATACTCAGAAAGAAAAGAATGATTGAAAGCTTAGAATGATTAAAGCCGGACTAGAGAATAAAGGTCTTTCTATTCCTGAAGACTGGGATACATTAACAGAAGACACAAAAGAGAGAAGACTAAACAAAATAACTGAGGTGTTACAATGATTGAATCAGAAATGAGAGAGAAATTATTACAACTAGCAAAAGAAAATAACTTTTTAGTTGAAATAGGAAATATAAAAAAGGTGTTAAAATGAATAATGAACTTATGAACGATTACGAATTAAAAGAGTTTGTTACAGAACTTAACAAAGAGGCACAAAAATGAAAAAAGTAACAGTAACCAAAGAAGGATATTTAATAGATTTAAAAGAGATTGAACATCTGTCTGGTGAGATTTTAAGAAATATTAGAATGAATCTAAGAATGCTTAAAAGAATAGGAAGAATCTCTTACAATGAACATTTAAAATTGGAAAGAGAAATAGATTCTGTACTCTATCCAATAAAAACAAAATTTGAGGTGCAACCATGAATACAAATGACTTATATATTGAAGATTTGAAGGGTAAAAGTTTTATCCTAGAGAATAAGAACGGATTGATTATCAAGGGAGGACAGTAAAATGAATAAAGAAAAGATGAGAGAAGAATATTTAAGTATTTTATTTGAAGCAGAAAAACATTTTAAAAATACAGGTTATGTTGAAATGTTTCTTGAAGCACAAACTTTAATTTGTGATATAGCAACAGCAAAAGCGGTTGATGAAGAGTTAAACCAAGATAATATTAACCGTCTGGAAGAGATTGAAGCAGAAATGATAAAAGATTTTAATGAAGAGGATTTGAAAAGTTATAATAGTGTTAAATTTACTTATCCAAAATTAATTAAGATTGGGATTACAGAAGAGTTTGATTTATCGGAGGAAAACTAAAATGAGAAGAAGAGAAAAAACAAAGATAAAAATATTTACATCACCAAATGAAGGTGAAATACAAAGATTAGTAAACATTAACACAGAAGAACTAGAAACATTTGGAAGTGTTGTTGTTAATATTGGAATAAAATTGTGTTATGTAGGTGCTGATAAATACATGTTTATTGGACAAATAATCTACAAGGAGGAATAATAAAACTAACATATACAATTAAGAGAGAATTGTTAAGGGCTATTGAAATTGACAATAATATATTAGCAAAAAAAATAGTTGTAGATTTAGAGGTTTAAGAATGAATCCTTTAATTAAAATTGTAAAATTGTATAGTACAACTGCCAAAATATCTATGCCTAAAAATACTTTAGGTAAAAGATATTATTTATTTGAAGAAGATGAATTAATCATGATAAATAAACTCAATGGGATAGACTTCAGAAAACTTAAAAGCCCAGTTACAAGGGAGGAGTTTGAGAAGTACAAAAATGCTATTTATCAAGAGAAAATTAACCCATTTAAAATAAGAAGCATTACTCTCTGGACAGGATTACCCAAACATACAGTCTTAACTATCATGCACTATTATGGGGAGATAGAGAAAGTTTACGGAGGATGGAATGAAAACTAAATTTGTAAAAGAAAAGGGAGAAATTTGTTTTAAAGACAAGAAAGGTACAATCTGGACAGAGGATAACCTACAAGATGTTATTAACTGTGTTGAGAAACTAACCGAAGGGCTAGAGACTATTAAGTATCTTGAGGGTAGATTAATTCATACATAAAATAAGTTATTTTCTGTAATTACACCCATTGAATCTTGACCCCATTTTTTCTTTTTATCTTTTAAATATTTTCTTAAATCTTTTTTACCAGCTTCAAAGTCTTGCTTTTGTGAAAATGCTGTGACCATATTTGCACGTTCTTTAATAACAACTTTTCCTAGCTTTGGTTTATCTTTAACTTTGTCCATTGAATATCCACCAAGACCCTCTGTTTTAGTAAACCCACCATATAATTTAGCCAAGAAATCTTCAGTTTCTTTTGTTCTTTTCTTAAATGCTGGAGTGCCTATAAACTTTTGTTGTTTATTTGTTGACGGAACTAATACAGCTTGTTGAATTGGTAAAGAAAATGTACCATTAGGCATTTTGTTAAATGGCTTTTGTGGTTGATTCCTTAACTGCTTCAGGATTTTTCGGTCATGCTTCTTTACTGTACTCACTCCTTTCTTTGTTATTCTTCTATGTCTAATTACATTTACCATTTTATTCTTCTTCCCCTCTGTTTGAAAATATTATTAAAAACACTATAAATATTAGTGCGATTATTAATCCCATGACCCACTGATAATTATCTTTGATAAAATTTGTAACCTTTATTACATCAGTTTCTTGTCCACCGGTAACATTGAAAGAATCTGTACCTTCAAGAAGAGTTCCAGTTAAAGTTACATTGGCATTAGTCCAGTTTGAACCAATAGGAATAACCAAAGTTTCAAAGAAATTAGCACCTGTTGTTGATGGAGTTGTTCCTGTATCTGTTTCAATATCAGCAGTACCATTGTTCCAAGTTATAGTATATGCTTGACCTCTTTCTTGTGGGGTATCACAACTAACTTGAACAGTAGCAGTTTCTAAAGGAATATAATCTGTTTTGTCTAAAGTTGGAGTACAAGTAGCATTAACAATAGAAACTAATAGTAAGGACATAATTACAAATACAATTATTTTTAATTTCATTTGAATACCACCCAGCCATCAATTAATAACACCACTATTGCAAATATAAATGTTAAAATAACTGATGTGCTTCTAACAAAGATTAAACAAGCCCCACTTATAAGTATTATAAATAGACAAGCGAACATTATAACTCCATGAAATGTTGAGTATATGTCTATCTTTTTCATTTTGGTTTTCTATAATCTTTTTTTATGTTTCCACTTTGAGAAACTAATTTTAAATTTTTCCAATTCGTTGTATCTACAATTTTGTTGGTATCGACTTGTTTTCTCAAATCCATAACATTTTTATTAATTCTGTTTCCCACTTCTGAAATTACTTTTAATGATACAAATCTTCCACCACCTTTTTCTGGAGGGTCGAGAAATCTATTTGTACTTCTATTTATTGCTATGTGTGGTGCTAATTGAGTACCCCTTAAATGAATGTCATATCCTTTTTTTCTAAATTTTGCAATAGTTTTCTCAGCAACTTCTTTATCAGACAAAGTTCCATCTAATATGATATTTCTTTTTTGTTTCATAGCCTTAGCCAATGCTCTTTCAAACAGTATTTTTGATTCTAAATGTAAATAATTTGCATGTGCTAAACGATACTTTTTAATTGGAGACTTACTATATTTAGAAAGTGCCAATTTAAATTCGTCTGAATCAATATTAATGGTATTCTTGGGGATTTCTTTTCCAACAGCAGAAGTCTTTCCACTTGAAGCAACTCCTCCAAGAAGGTATAAGTCCGGGTCTTTTTTGTCAATACTAGACTTATCTTTAAACAAGTTTCTAATAATTGAATTATGTATTTTTTTCCTAGATGGATTTATCTTATCATTTTTAGTAACATAATTCAATGAATTGTGTCCTTTGTCAAATAATCTTCTTATGTTTGAGAACTTTACAAAATCATTTAGTCTAAGAGTTTTAGCTATTTTCTGTTCTGCTTCATATCTGGAGTTAAATAATTTTTTACTAGAACTTCGTAAGGGATATTTGTTATTTTTTCTATCGTGTTTTTTTACACCAACTACTTTACCATTAATTATCCGTTTGTGTTTTCTAACAATTATCATTTTATTTTCTCCTTTTTCTTTTCTCCTTTCCAAGTACAAGTTCTGTAACTGGTTTAAGTTGTGGTACAACTAACATTATCTTCATCAAACTCCAGAACCCAATACCTGAAGCTGAAAATATTAGTAACCATTCTGGTAATAATGGAAATGAGTATGATTCTACAAGCCAGAAACGGTAAGTTTCTAGTAGAGTAAAAATACCTCCAAAGAACAATAATTCTTTAAGATTATTGCTTATTAGTCTGCCTGTAATAATTACAAAGGATATACCTAGAAGAGTGAATATTACTATTGGTGTGAACATTATTTTTACAATTTCTGTTATGTCAAACATTTTTTCCCTCCTGATTTAAAAAATAAAAAAATAAAAAAATTTACTTTTTAGCTAGTGCATAAATTGAATATAATCCTGCAATACCAACTAAATCGTAAATCACCATTTCAAGCCAAGCCCAACTAATACTTGCTAACCATCCAACTAAGTTAAAGCTGAAAAATCCAACTAAACCCCAATTAATAGCACCTGCAAGTACCAAAGACAAAGCAACCCAATCTATGCCTTTCATCTTTGCCATCTTATCTTTTCCTCTTTACAACTCTTCGCTTTGTAACTTTACGTTTAACTGGTTTTCTTTTGATTACCTTACGTTTGACAGGTTTTCTCTTAACAGTCTTTCGCTTTACTGGTTTTCTTTTCACCACTCTACGTTTTACTGGTTTTCTTTTGATTACCTTACGTTTGACCACTTTTCTTTTGTGTGCCTTAACTCTGGTAACTTTTCCTTTCACAATTCTCTTATGCCCTCTAACTGAAGTATCATGACCAGATAAATCAGACCTTCTTGCACCAACTCTCCTGTATGCTTTTCTTCCTGCTACTGTATTAGGAAAGACTTTTTTAGCCCTTCTACTACGGTCAATAGCTAACCTACGTTTTTTTGTTATCATTTTTTCCTCCTATCTCCTATCTTTTTGAAATACCACCGATATTAAAATTATTAATAGCAGTGTCATAATGCCAATGGCAATTATTATTACTGTTGTTATATCCATATCCTGAACATTTCCTGCAATTCCTGAAGCATATTCTCCAACTCCTGCAATACTTAGAGGTACAATTCCACTTTCTTGTTCATCATCCCCATCCATGCTTGGAAGTTCCATTATGTCTAATTTAATATTATCCGCTATACATAATAAACCTGATTGGTGACTTCCGGCTGGACACATAAGATTAGTATTACTGTAAACCTCTATGCTACCAACATTATTTGTTGGCGTTGAAGGAACAGCAGTGTAGTTCATTGTAAAGTGGTCTAAATAACTGTAAACTTCGTTTCCCCGTTTTCAATATAGTCAATACTTACCATTTTGCCAACAGCATCGTTAGCTGCTTTTTCATCAAATGTAGATAATGTGACTTCTTTACCATCTGAAACCATTTTCACTACATAAAATTTCTTTGTTGCGTCTTTTTTTGAAGTGAGTTCATCAACTCCACTAATCATTCCTTTAATTGTTGTCATTTTCTTTTTTTACCTCGTTTTCTAGTTCAAAATTAAACTTACATCTCCCATCACAAAACACTGGGAAAGAATCGCTATCTACTGGATATGAGAATGGTTCTCCACAATATAAACAGAATATTTGACAAACATCATCGTGTGGATGTAACTCTACACCTTTCTTTTTAATTTGCCCAACGAAAACTAAGTCATCTTCTTTTGGTAAGAACGCTTCAGCTACAACTAGTTCCCAATTAGAGAATATCTTAATGCGACTACCACTTTCTACAGTATAGTTGCCAAATTTATTCTTTGATAGAATTTTCCCTGTTTGTATCTGTTCGTTCGTCATTTTTCTGTTTGTTTATTTGAGACTTTGAGACTAAAGATTGATCTAATGGGTACATCTTTACTGGCTCTCCAATTGTAAATACATCTTTATCACTTGAAGAAATGTAAACTATTCTTTGATTACCATTACTAATTGTAGAAACCTTCCTAGTGATGTCAATATTATCTTTAGAGAAAACCCTTACTCTTGAACCAACTGGAAAGAAAGCCCAACTTGGTCTTGGAACATTAGCACAAATTTGTCTATCATTTCCACTAACTTTTGAAAGAGCATAATGTTTCCCTTCTTTATCTTTAATCATACAGGAATATTATACTATCCAATATTTAAACTAGGTAGGAAATATGGCAAACAGTATGCCAAAGAAAGAGAAATATAAACTAATTATAAGCACTCAACTCTTTTGGAATTGAAAACTCTTTAATCTCAAATTCTCTGATTATTCGATTAAAAGAGTTAATTGACTTTTTTGATTCTCCCGCAGTTTTATCCCAGATAATACTTTTAACTTTTGTTCCTTTTTTGTATCTTAAGCCCACTTGGGAATTGAAAGGGTTGAATAATAAACCAAGTGAAACCCCTACTTTTTGTAAATCAGTAATCCAATGCATTACTTTAAAGTTCTTTGGGATTCCATCATATATTTTTATCATTTTTTACCACCACCTTTGTTTTGTGGGATAAGGATTACTTGGCTTTGTTTCTCCCAACCTTCACCCCAATTATTCTTTAATTCCTTCTCCATAGTTGCAATAATAGAAGAAGCACGTTTGTAACGCCGATACTCTTTTGCTTTGCTCTTACACCGAGAACAACTCAAGTGCAGTTGTTCTTCTACTGTCCCAATCTCTTCTTTTAGCTTCAAGTTTATTTTCAATCTCTTTTATCCGAGCAATCCTTTTTTCGTTATTCATTGTTCTGTTACCGCTTCATTAGCGAAATTCCCTCTAAATTAGTTGGTGGATTTACACCAATTCCGATTAATGCAGAAGGGAACCTTGATCCTTTTCCTTCCATACCTTCATAACAAATTCTACCTTTAGGAATAAACACCCAATCAACATAAGGGAGTATTGTTTCTTGCCAAAGTTTAGTTTCCATATTATCACATCGATAAATAGCAACTCCTTTAGTTATAACTTTGAAAAAGTGTTTAAACATTTCATCAGCTATACTGAAAGGTGGATTCATCCAAGACATATCTGTATTAAAATCATCATCATAACTTATAAAGTCATTAGTCCAAACATTACATTTACTATTATTATCATTAGAACAGCAGTCAAAAGTAAACTCATATTGTTTATTCAATATATCGAATAACCATTGAGGAGTTTCCCAAGTGTCTCTTTCGGGTGTGTTCCCAGTTCCATCATTACCTTTCATTTTTATTTTTTCCCTCAGATTTTATATTACGCTTCAAACACGCATTCCATCCCATTTTAAAGGCAAATCTTATATCATTGTAAGTATATGGACTATCTTCTCCTGAGAATTTCCAAAATACTCATCATACCATTTTTCAAATTCTTTTTCTTTAGATTTCATTCGTCTGCCCCACATTTAGCGATTTCTTCTTTTGGAAAGTCTAAATCTTCTGCCTGTTTTTGTTGAAGTTCTTTACCTAACCTTTCAATTTCTTCTCTTGTGCTTCAAGAACTTCTTCAAGAACTTCTTTCCTAAATCTTCAATGCGATATAAATCTGATTTGATTTTCTCTTTATATACTTCAATCAATTCTTTTAAATCATATTCCATCATTTTTTATCACCATTCGTATTACTGACCAATTCAGATATTAATGTTTTAAGTTCATTGAAATCTTGACTTTGTTCAATACTTTTTAATCTTGAATACATAGTAGCTTTCTTAATCAGTTCGTGGAATGGATTTCTCACTTTGCTTTTCTCCAACACTTCTTACAGATTACTATCTCTGCTCCATTTCTTAATGTAAAACATTTCTCTGAGTAACTTACTT
>Ga0307928_10000093_pt1 | contig 52097 bp, 70 predicted proteins | sample AceLakmetagen232_FD_201815 | JGI IMG/M metagenome (GOLD analysis project Ga0307928, IMG submission 201815) | Saline water microbial communities from Ace Lake, Antarctica - #232 | ecosystem: Environmental > Aquatic > Non-marine Saline and Alkaline > Saline | place: Antarctica: Ace Lake...
TGCTTTGGTACTACCACTATCTTGTTTTCCATGACTATTAATATTTGTCTCTGTTATTAACCTTTCAAAATATTTTCTTAAACTACTTGTTGATATAATAATTTTTTTCCAAAAACTTTCTTTCTTTAAATATTCAAAAACAACCCTACATTCTTCAATCGTTTTTTTATCCTGCTCTATCAAAAGTCGAATATCATCATACCACGTTCCCTTTGCTTTAACAAGCGTTGAATTCTTTACGCCTAAATCATTTTGATTTTTTATAAAAAGTTTTTGGAATGCTTGTGTTGTTTTTAAATATTCTTTATTCAAATTATACTCGTCTGAATTCAATTCAGACAAAAGAGTCTTTTTGTATTCTTTTATTACTGTATTACTTGTATTACTTGTATTGTTTGTAGTTGATGGTGTGTTGATCGTTTGTTGATCGTTTGTTGATCGTTTGTTAGGTGGTGTGTTGATTGGTTTATTGTTATCTTGGTAAGAATCGTAATTACAGATAGTTATAATCGTATATCGTGTGTTAGATTGTGTGTTGATTTCTCCTGTTTTTTTTAAACGTGTTAGGAGAGTCCTTAAAGACTGTTTTGAAATATTTGTTTTTATGCTTAATGTGTTTATTCCGGTAACTAACTGACCTCTTTTTATATTAACTCCCCTCCATGTACTATCTTTCCTATTTGCCTTTAGGAGTAGATATATGAATAGTTTAACCATTTTATCATCGGAAAACCATTCCCATTCTAAAAATCTTCTATGTAAACTTATCCAGCCTTCCACTATATTTTATTTTTAATTATTAATCTTACCATATCGTTAATATGATGAATTTCCGGAGGTGATAATTTGTTGATTAATTTAATAAGTCTTTTGGTTTCTAAAAGAGCATCAATGTTTTTTGGTAAAACCTTTTTAATTCCTATTAATTCTTCATGCCAGTATTTATGACAATCATTACACATAGTAAATAAATCATCATTTTTATATTCCCAAAGTAATTTATTTTTATCATAATATCTATGATGCACATTAAGAGTTGATTCTTTATCTCCGCATGATCGACAAGTAAACTTATCTCTTTTAAGTATATCTAAACGTTTCTTCTGCCATTTAGGATGTCGATATTGTTCTTTAAAATCCATAATACTATAAATTAAAAAAACTCACAATAAAAATGAACGGCTGCGTGGAGACGATTAAACTCCGACCGTTCAAATTTATGTGAGCAATATTTTTCATAATCGTTTTTGTTTTGCAGTACAAATATAGTTTAATTAATTATTAATATCAACTTTATCTTCACTCTTAATTAAATCATTCAGGTTAATTATTTCCTCGGTTGTGAGAAATTGTTTAAGGTTGTTTGGTATAACACGCCCAGTTAAGGTAATTTCTTTATCATTGACCTTATAAACGTCTTTGCTGATTTTTTCAATGTTTGTTGCCATGGTTTCTAAATTTTAATTCTACGTTATCATGTCTTTTATGACAATCTCTTCCTGCCGGTACGATATTTTTTTTATCCCAAGCATATTCAGCCATTCCAGTTTTTTGACATTGATCAACTGAAATTATATGCATACAATCAATAGGAACACAGCTATTCATTTTACAAATAGTACAAAAGTTATATCCTTTTTCGTCTATCTGATCCTGAAGAACTTCTTTTTTAGCTTTTTTAACCATTCGATCAATGTAAGCTTTTGTTACTCGTTCTCCTGAAGATGTAGTGTATGTGTTCATTTTAAAAGTCTTTTAAGATTACTTTTCTGCTTAACGATCGTAAATTTTTCAAGTTCTGAAATTAGTTGAAGTATTTTCTCTTTACTTGGTTCTGGAAGATTATTATTTCCACTATCAGCTCCGATATTTACCTGAATCGGATTACATTCTTTTATTAAAAGAACCATCGCAACAATACTAAAGTCCATTATTGGCTCTATCGTTACATATTTACTAAGTACAGGAAGCATTCTCATATACAACGCTCTTGAATCTGGTGTAGGACAATTATTCATTATTTCAGGATAATGTCTATTTGTTTCAATGGTTGTACATAGAGCAAATTCAGATAACCCACAAATATTAGCTCCATATGAACTAAATCCTTCGGGATTCTTTGTTTGGAATAAATACTTATTTTTATTGTACTTCTCACAATGTTGAAGTATTCTAATTATAGTTTTAGGATTTATATCTTCAGCAAATAAATCATTCTGAGCACAGACAAAAATATAATTACCTTCTCCGAGATTAGTTTTAAGCTCTTTCTCGATCAATCTAGGCTCTCCTGAGTACTTTTCTATCAGTGTTGGATATCTAAACTTGTTTGTACTACAATAAGAGCATCCATGAGGACATTTACCACCTAGAGGGTTCCATGTGTGGGTTACCCATCCCTGATACATATTGCTTCCTGATTTTACTTTATTTAGTCCCATTTTCTTCCCTCCGTTTAATCTTCCGTAAATCTTCTTTAAGAACTTTTTCGGATATTTTGAGTACTCTATTTACTAACCTATTGTAATTTAGGTCGTGAATGATTGTAGTATGAAAATCATTTTCCTTAATTGAATAATGACTCCCATCATACCCTACAACTTTAGCGTGATACACTTCGGCTATCCAACCTGTTATTCCATTTTTAACTAGGAATTCAATTTGTTTTTCATCCTCAATTGCCTTATCAATTTTTGAATCACTAACTGAAGGAAGTAGTTGTTTGAATTCATTGGCTTCCATCTCCTGAATAAGATCATAGAAAGCTTCACTATTGAACTGAGAAGCAATATGGAATGCAGTATTAATCATTGTGTTTACTGATCCTGCTACCTTTTTTAAAATTTCTTCGTTTTTCATTTAAAATAATTTAGTTTGTGATAATTTATTTTTTAATTCTGAATCGGCAGCGTTAAAATATTCTTCACTTCCTTCTATTCCGACAACTTTTCTATCTAACTCATAAGCCCTTAATAGTGTTGTAGCTGTTCCGCAAAATGGATCTAAAATAACTCCACCTTCAGGGCAACCAGCCATAATAGGTTTCTCAATTAGCTTATTATTAAATGAAGCATAGTGCTTTTTAGATGACGGTTGTGTTGGAATATCCCAAAAATCTGAAACACTACCAGGATTTTTGCCTTTTGTATTTTCAATTTCTTCTTGCAAGTTTGAATACCCTCTGAATGATCTTGGCTTTTTCATTGTAGGACAATGAACACCATCTGGAAGCATATCGTTATTTGCGTATTTATGTGTTTTTGAGTTACCTCTTAAAGCTCTTTTAACAGATTCGATATTTACATTATCCCGAATGCTTTCTAAATCAAAATAATACTTTTGACTTTTAGCCATAAAAAAGAAATACTCATGTTTCTTTGAAAATCTATCAGTAACACTTTCAGGCATACCGTTTCTTTTAGCCCAAACAATATCATTGCGCATTATCCATCCACGATCTATACATCCTATTGCGAATCTATGTGGAATAAGCAAAAGGCATTTATGAATAGTTTTAGGCTGCTTAATGTGAATACTCTCTCCAGCGTGATTTGATTCTTTAGATGGTACTGGATTTCTCATATTTCCTGACTGTGTTCCATAAGTATCTCCTAAATTAATCCAAACAGTACCATCATCTTTTAATACCCTATATATTTCATCCATTAAAGACCAAAGATGTTCAAGATATTCCTCAAAAGTAGGTTCTAATCCCCATTGTTCAGAAAATCCATAATCACGAAGTTGCCAATAAGGAGGTGAAGTTATTACGCAATTAACAGATTTATCAGGAAATGTTTTAATAACATCAAGGGCAAGTCCTTTATGAATTTTATTCATTTTCATTATTCCAAATGTTTATTAATAGATTGTAATCCGTTTAATTAGGATTTGATTTCGGTTGATGATTTATTTTATATTCCTCTTTTGCTTTACTCATTAAAGTTCTATTCCAATCGTTTTCAGCATAGCATTTTTTAAGTAAGCCATCTACTAAGGTAACCATATAATTTTCATCCTGACATTGAGATTCACAATAACTTTTCATTACTGTTGAACCAACTTCTTTGTGATTGACTTTAATAACATTGTGAAGTGCTATATCTTTTCTGTACTTGCAATCTGCAAGCATTTTTACAAGTCTAGCCATGTAAGATTGTAGTGAAGCTCCTCTTGCTTCAATTACGTTTGGATCTTCTGGTGTTGGTTGGTGAAGAAATATATAAATTTCATCAGTAATTTCTTTTAGAATCTCTTCTATTGGTTGTACTCCTTGTATCATAATTAATGTCCTTGGTTTTTTCTCATTAAACTATATTTTGAATGGTGGTTATAATTATTTTTAACTCCTATAGATTTATTTCTATCCTTTTCAAATCTTGTTTTTTTAGAGTTTATAATTAACCTTTCTTCGTTTGTTAGATTCGTGTCTTTCCATTCATAGAATTTTCTAAAGTCTTTACCTGGCTTACTAATCTTTAACTTTTCACTTATCCTTAATTCTTTTAAAACATCATCATTAAAACTAATTTTATCAAGATTATAATATGCCCATGCTAGATATTGGATGCTGCTTATTCCAAGATTTAAAAGATTTCCAACTCTAATATCAAAGTATTGACCAAACTTTAAATAGCTTTTTTTAGTTAAAGTTCTTAATAATGTATGTTTTCCCATGACTAGAATTATTTATGCTTTAATATTCCGTTGATTAAATCTTTGTTTTTGAAAATAAGCCTCCTTGCAACTTCAACTTGTAATGCAATCATAATTTTTGTTGCACTAAATTTCCTAGAGTTTAAAAGAATTTTTTCTCTTAACTGCTCATCTGTAAGCTCTTTTAACTTATTATCTATAGTGTTTTCCATAATTTTAAGGTGTATATCCGTTAGTACTATGATTAACTGTCAATTTGTATTCCCACAACCCGCGACTAGGTTCTCCACGCCTTCTCTTTTCAATCGTGTGTCCTCCGTTGATTTCTTTACGAAGATGCCTTAGTTGAGCAGATATACTAGATTCCGGTTCGAGAATTGCATCATGTATCTCAAACAAAGTTCTCCAGGCACCATTTCTCATGTAAGAAAACACTTTAAGCATTTGCCCCGTTAGTCTTTTCCGATCTAATTCAGGAACATAATCAGGTCCATTAAATTCTGGTGGTTGGTTGAATAAGTTTAGGTCGCTCATTTGGTTTAGGTTTATGATTCTGGAAATAATGAAGGTGATATTAACATCCAAAAATATTTTACAGTCCAATCAAATTCTCTAGTTTCATAAAAAGAATCTTCACTAAGTTCAATACTTAAATCATCTTTCTTTTCATTATATCTAAAATTTAGACACTTGAAATTTCCGCTGTAATCACTTTTTACTTCTACCTCACAACATTCTGTATCTTCATTCCACTCCCATTTATAGGACATAGAATAATCGCTACATTCAGAATCGAGATATTCTGTTAATCGTTCTTGAAATTTGTTATTCATCTTGTTAAGTTTTTAAAATGTTTTTAAATTAAAATCTAATTCTAATCCTGACTTTGCTATTGTTACTTTTTTACCAGTAAGACCAGTTACTTGTTTTTGAAAATCTTTAGCGTTGCTGTTGGCTGCCGACAAGTGGATTAATACGATATTCTTAACCTTTGATAAATCATTGGCTTCTAAGAGCTGCATACAGGTTTTAATACTCATGTGAGAGGTTCTAAGCCTCATAAGCATTGATGGTGAGATTCTGCCCTTCTCTATGTTGTCGTGTACTATGTTAGGACACCAATTGCTTTCTACCATAAAATGATTGATGTTTGCAAACTTAAATTTTGAATAATAGGAATCAGTTAAAAAAAGCACGTTACCAGTTTTTTTATGATTAATAACATAACCATAAGAGCCGACTGCATCGTGAACCGTAGGAAATGGCAATATGGTAAAATTACCTACCTTGAATTTCTTTTGTGCTTCGCATGGTGTCGGTCTGAGACTCTTTTTGAATTGAAAATTATCAATCGTTTCCTGAGAAGTAAAAACTTCTATCCCTGCATCTAAATATTGATCAACAAATGCCATATGATCAGCGTGAAAATGTGTTAATAAACAGCCACTTATGGAAGATAAGTCAAAATCCAATGCCTTTTTAACCTCGATTAATTTTACTCCACATTCGATAATAAGTGTTTCAACTCCGTCTGAAATTAGATAGCCGTTTGCTTTTGATCCGCTTGATAAAACTTTAAGTCTCATTGCTTCTTTTCTTTAAATTTCCAAATAAATCCTGCTGATGTTTTTTGTTTTCCATTGCATACATTTGATATTGTTGAGTTACTTATACCAATTATTCTTGCAGCCTCTCTTAATGATCCGAATTCATTAATATATTCCCCATTAATAGAATATTGAATTACCGACCTACTTGTATTATGCTCTGATCCAAATTTTCCTTTCCAATATCTTGGTGAGTGATTTAATCCAAGTTTATGTGCGTGAATTTGATTTTCAGAATTAGTAACCCATTCAAAGTTTAAAACATTGTTATTATTTTTATTTCCGTCTATATGATTAACTTCTGGTTTGTTCTCGGGATTTGGTATAAATGTCATTGCGACTATTCGGTGTATTGTCATGTTTTTACCTATTCCGTTTTTGCTTAGTCGTACAAAAAAATAATCCCCATTATGTTTCTGTTTCAGTATCTTTTTTGGTATCGTCATTTTATGCGATTGCGGATGATTTACTATTCTTTTTAGGCTTTTGACACGACCTTTGTTGGATATTTTATAATACCCTCCATAACCCTTAATATCTTTCCAAATTTCTTTCATAATAAAATACCCATACCGAGTACAAAGGTCGTCCAACTTCGGCTTATCCGATAGAGGGCAGTGTACAAGGTATGGGATTTATTTTTTTTCATAATAGTTGAACGACAGTACTAAGGTACAAAAAAATAATTAAAATTCAGCTTTAGTTTGACCTTTTTCTTCAGGCTTCTTTGTTTCCTTTGGTTCAGGAATTTTTTCTTTCTTTGGTATTTCAACCTCTTTTTTAATAGGGACAACCTTTCCTTTCACCTCTCCCTTTTCGGTAACATCTTCAGAATCTATGTCAAGGGTTTTTACGTTTGCATCAGGTGGAACAATAGGAATTTCAACATCTTCTTTATTCAGGTCAATGATTGAACCATCATCAGAAGAAGATATGAATAATTTACAAGCACGACTGATAACAGTTTTTTTACACATTTCTCCGGGGAAATTAGTATGAGCAGGAGACTTGCCTTTCATTGGACCTTGATTCCATGCATCTTTAATTTCTTCCATATTCATCACGTCCACATAAATAGAACCATCATTAAGAGTGAGAACGGCATAAGCTCCTTTTATTTTATTCTTACCAATATTTTCAAGTTTTTGTTCGTGCTTGATGATTGTTTTTCTTCCAGTATTTATATCCAATGTGTATTCAAACACATCATCATTGTAGATAACGTGGCCATTAGCCTCTTTTACTCCTCCGAACCTTTTTGCAAGTGCAATGGTTCCATGATATTCGCGTTGCATTTGAAGTTGATCTCCGTAAGCGATAAATGCACATTGTTTTTTCATCGGGTTAAGCCCTTGGAGAATCATTTCAAAGAGTGCATTTGTAATTGATCCATTTGTACAGGCTTCAAGAACTGGTTTCTTGTCTCTTGTCTTTGTTTCTAGTAAAGTGAACCACGCTGCTTTTAAGGCATTCTCAGGAGAGAAGTCTTTAGGTAGTGTTAGCTGTCCGTTTGTTTGGAACTCAACTACTCTTGCAAGTACATTATTAACTGTTTCCTCTTGTACTTGTTTCATTTTCGTTATTGCTGTATTTTCTTTTGCCATGGTATTTATTTTTAAATATTAATTATTACTCTTACATACCTAAAATCAGCTACTCTTACATCTTTGAATCCTCTAGCTTCTTTTAGTACAATTTCTTCATTAAAAGGAACACCAAATCTACTTGGATCACCTTTTTTAAATGTAGCCTGTGTTCTCCACACAACATTGTCTTTTGATGCTTGTATGATATATCCCATTACTCTACTCTTAAAGTTAAATCTTTCTCTGAAGCATAAAGCTTAATAAGCTGGTTAGAAGTTTCCGGTAGTGGTGTAACAACTGACTCGCAATTGTCAATTGTGATAGGAAGTGATACCTGGAAGAACTCATTGAGTACGTTAATAATCTCAATACCTGATTTAATTTGGTCTGCTGAGTTGGCTGCTGCAAAGGGTACACCATTGATTAAACATTCACAACAAGGATTAAGACCTTCATTGAGTTGAGTTTTGTAAAGTTTAAAGCGAACAGTTTTGAATAGGTCGTTGATAGGCTTCTCAATCCTGTCAGACTTAACTTTCTCAAAGTTTTCAATTACAAATTCATCCTTTTCAAGATCGGCAATTTGTTGAGCGTAGTTTTTCTGATCATCCAAAAGTTCTTGCTTACGGATTGCGGACTTATCAATTGCTTCCTGAGTAGCCAAAACCTTTTCAAGTTCTTTAACTTTATCTGATAATGAGTTATGCTCAATATTCAAATTATCTACATTAACCGTTGGCTCTGCTTGATTGTTTTCAAATTCAAGCTTCTTAATATCTTCGCATAATAAGGTATATCCCTTATTTGTAGCAAGTTTTCCGTCAACAGTTGAGGGAGTAGCAGAATTTTTAAGCTCAACAGCCTCTTTTTGTGTTTCGGACAGTTCCTCTCTTGCAAGATCGATATTTGCTTCGTGAACTAATATTTCTTCTTTAAGGGTTTCGATTTCGGCTTTCTTGGCTTTACCTTCGATATTGATGTCATTTGTCTGTTTTACAATGTCGGCATTAAACCTATCTCTTAAATCGGTTTCTTTGGCTTCTACATCTCCCTCCTCGAATCTTCTTTTGCAAGTTGGGCATGAGGCAAGCTTTTCATCAAAAAAGAACTCTAGCTTCTCTAAGCCCTCTATTTTCTTTCTTAGTGGAGGTAGTGATTCATCAAGCAATTTAGCTTTTGCTTTCTTTCTTACGATTTCTTCACTATCAGAATCGATTGCTTTTTGAATATTAGCGCAAAGGTCTGTGTATTCACGCTGCTTTTGGTTGTGTTCTAGTGAAGTTTTGCTGTTAGATTCTCTTGCAGCCTGTTCAATTTCGGATTTCTTAACCTTTAACTTGCCAATTTTCTCAACACGACTGGTCTTATCCAAGTAAAATTGTTCAGTACCTTTGGTTTTGTCGTGTATTTTAAGGTCAATGGCCACAATTTCCTTTTGAAGTTTCGTAATTTCATCCTGAATAAATGGGTAGGGTTCTTCCGGTGCAGCCGGAGTATTGCGTGCAAGTTCATCAATCCTAGCAGGGATTTCATCCTTCTTTTCTTTGAGAAGTTTTTTACCATTGGCAATCTCTTTTTTATACTCAATAATACTCTTGTTGGTAAGCTTATCGAATAACTCTGTAAACTTCGGATCTGATTCTGCAATAGACTGATCAGATTCCTCCCCGCCTACAATTTGAGTTAAAACCTCTCTTCGTTTTAACCAAGGCATCATTTTCTCATTATTAAAGAATAGAGGGTTGGTAATCATCTTGAATAGAATTTCATCACAAATTACCTCTGTGAGTTTTGCGGTGTATTCTCCAAGATTCATTGGCACATTATTCCAAAGGAAGTTTGTTGTATGCCCTGTAAGCCTTGTAGTATCTTCACCTCTAATGGCACTCCAAGTTTCTTTATAGATACGTTGAAGCTTGTTTTCCTCGCTATTAATAAGAAGTACACCACATACCTCATGCTCAATTTGCGATATGGCAATATTGTTTTCATCCAGGGTTTTGATGTTAAAATCTTTTCGATCGTACTGATCTTTACCCCAAAATAACCAAATTAAAGCATTTTGTAGAGTTGTCTTACCGGAACGATTTGTTCCAAATATTGATGTTAGCTCTTGATTAGGATTGAGCGTAAAATCCTTGATTCCTTTAAAGTTTCTCAACTCTAAGGATTTTAAAATAATTGTTTTCATGGTGTTGAAAATTAAATTTATAAATATTGTCTGATTTCGTGAAGTTGATTAGTTTCTGAAAGGATATCTCCGTCAATAATAATCTGAATAAGCTGACTTATTGCGCTACTCTGATTTTGAATACGACCTTTTAGGAATTCAATATCTCTTTCCTTCTGATCAATATTAGATTTTAAACTACTGACTTCTTGTTGAACTACATTAAACTTCCAATCATCGGCTTTTCTTGATAATGCTTGCTCTACTTCATAATTCATGGTGTTGAAATTTATGTTTAACTTACTCTTGTTACTTCGATGAAAGATTCTATAATGGTTTCGTCCCCTATTTTTTTAGGAACATCAATGGTTCGGTATGAGAACATCTTACTTTCTTTTGTTCCCTTGGTCTCTCTTTGTATTCTACCTATTGTTGTTTCAACGGAAGAGGCTCTTCTTATTGGATATTTTACTGGATCTCCACATTTTAATTTTCTCAGAGTAGGAGCGATAGGTTTTTTGGTGTTTTCCATAGTTATTTAAGTTTTTGCTAAGATAATAAATGTTTGTAAGTAGAACAAACAAATGCTAAGAATTATTCAATATTTTTTTCATCTTAGAAATAGATACAATTTCAACTTTACGCTTGGCTGTGATACCTGCTTCAGTACGATAAGCGTATATCTTTTCGTCTGTATGTGTGTGATGGTAGAGAATGATCCAGTTAAGCTTTGGAGGCTTAATACCCTGTGCTTTCAGGTCATTTAAAACCCTTGCAGCTTCATTTGAGATAGTGCCTTCATAACCGGCATCCTTCAGGACATCTTCAAACTTTCTTAACTGTTTCTTTCTTCCGGTAATAGCGTACTTGGCTTCAAGTCCTATTCTTACGATTCTTGGTATCATTTTCTTTCCCATGGTTATCTTTGTTTTTTTAAATTTCTGATAAATATTTATCTACTGTAGTACAAGAGTGGGTGTTGATCGTTTCTTTTTTTATATTGTGGTATTTTAAAGCTCTGTTTAAGAAGTCTAAAAATTCGACTTTATCATACACTTTATACGATTCGATATAATCTTCTGAGCAGTTTATGTCGTCTTGTTGAATCCCATCACCCAACCAACTTCTTGTCCTTTTTACTTCTCTTATTTTAAAAGGAATGTTCATTTTATATACTCCTAGTTCGATTTTGTTAAGCCTTATTTTTTTGTCTCTCTTCCTTTTAAACTTAATTTTTGGTAAAATTCTGAACTTCTCTTCTCTAATAACCAAGCTATCTATACTTGTTTTTATAGAGAAGCTGTGCTCTTTGTAAATTTGATTTTTACTAAATACTTGTTCAGATAGTTTGGTTGTCATTTGTTTAATTTTTAGTATAAAAAATCTTGTAAAGCGTAATTAAAATCAGAATACTTAACCATATACCCATATTCTGTTTCATTTTCAGAAATTAACTTATCTACATTGTTTTTATTTAAGTTCCCGCTATCAACCAATAAATTTAAAACAATATTTATTGCGTTTTTATTCATTAAAGTTCCTGCTGAATTACCAGAAGCTGATTCAATGATTTCTTCTATAAAATATTCTATCATAATTATTATTTTTCAAAATCAGGTAGTGTTACCTCTCCATTATTTAATCGAATCAGGAGTTGTTTCCCATCTTCTTTGCCGTCTAAATATGATTGTTTGACAACATCGTTGATACATCCTGATAATTCCATTAATTTTTTACAAAGATCATCATTAATAGACATCCTCTTAAAATCCCCAACCAGTCTATTTATTCTACAATCTATTATGTTTAACGAACCGGAATTAACACTTTTTATTTTATCAACAGTTGATAATACCAATACTTGATTAAAAATATCAGCTAACAATTGATCTCCTCCAAGTTTTACCAAGTGATTTGTATTACTTATACTTACAAGTTTCCCAGTTCTAATGTTTGTCATTTAATTCCTAATTTTTTAAAAGTTTTGGCAAGGAGAGTGCTTCGTTATAATCGATTTCTCCCCAGAACCCGAAACAAGATTGGCATCTGTCTCTCCTTACCGTAGATTCTTTATGTTAATAGTTCAGGGTTTTCGTGAATATTGCCGATAACTTCGGGGAAAGTAATATCATACAGGGGCTGCTCCATAAATTCTCCCTTTTCCAAACCAGCAAAGAATCCTAAATACTCATTTGAAAATTCCACTAACAAATTCCCATCTTCATTTGCTAAAATATCACCTTCATAAATCTCTTTTCCGTTCTTGTCTTTTAATCCTGTGTATTGCATAAGGGTAATATGTTTTTCAAACATACATTCATTGTTTTTATGGTAAAAATCATGGTGTAAACGAAAACCTATCCCTATTTTTCTCTCCGAATGTGTTAAATACATATAGGGTGTGTCTCCATATTCCATAATATTATGAAAACTATCCCAAGCTCTAAATTTTAATTGCCTCATCTTAAAATAAATTTAAAGGAAAATAAACTCCAGGTTCATTAATAATAAATCTTGATATTGCCACACAAACAACAGCAGCAACAATTAAAATAGGTCCAGCAATAGCTATAACCGTATCAATAAGTTTTAAAGTTTTCATGTTAGTAAGGATTAATATCGTTAATATTACGTTTAATAACCCCATGCTCGAAGGTAGTTATTTCAACTTCATAATTTTCATCATCATAATTAGTGATGTTTCCAACGTAAGAATCTTCACCCATCCAATACTTGCATTTCAGATTAGGATAATCACGCTGAATTCTTTTGATCCACGTTTTTCTTTCAAAAGTGCACTTTAAACACCAAACTGCAATAAGCAATAGGCATCCTACAATTAATGTTAAAATAAATTCTTTCATAGCTATTTTTTTAAAAAGGTTTGTACTGATTCAATAATAAAATCATAAGTTTTCCACTTACCACCACTTATCGGGTTCCATAACCGTATAGCCTTGTCAGGTTCAATCTTCTTTAAATTTACGAACCTCCCGTTCCAAATCATGCTTTGCATATTACAGTCGATGATTTCTCCTGTTTCAGAAACATTAATTACCATAAGATCCTGCCCATTATCTTTGAACTGGATCCGCTTATGGGTATTCTCTTCTAACCATTGCTTCCATTCCTTATCGGTCTTGAAAGTTAATTCTTTAAATTGTGCTTCCATGATATTTGTTTTATGTTTAAATCACTCCCATTGAGACTTTCCTTTTGATACAAAATCTTCGGGAACTTTAATTAAATTTTCTATATTTCGCATAATCATTCCGTATTCGGGCTCTGCGACTATAATTTCATCACTTATCTGTGTAATTTTACCAATAGTAAACATCCACTTAGTTCCGTTAACAATAACGCGATCACCTATTTTAAGAATTTCACTATCTGACTTTCTTGTAACAGTAGTCATGTCAATTGCATATCCATTATCAGATTTTTCTAATTCTTTAGTAAGATTGTCTGTAATTTGCTTTGCAATTAAGCGTAATTTTTGATCTTCCATGATATATAGTTTTAAATAATAAATATGTTATTGTTATGTCCGACAAAGAAATATCCATCTAAGTCAAACTCTATATCCAAGTGTTGATGTATAAAATGAAGTTTACTAACAGGAATATCTTTAACTGGTATTACTCCTATAATCTCTGTATTTGGGTGAGTGTATATGTTTTCACAAACTAATCCATTTGGTCCAATAAATATGTTTGATAGCTCTTTCATAATCCTTTTGTACAAAATAATATATGAGACATTCCGTTACTTGATTTAGTGAGCTCCTTTGGAATCTTTAAACCTTTTGATTGAATTGAAGCCACTAATTTAAACCATTCTCCGTAAACAGGAGTTTTATAAAGCAATCTCCGGCCTATTACAGCATGAAATATCTTAGGGTTTTGAATCATAAAACAAAATACAGCAGCTTTCTTAGCTAATCGAACAGAAGAGAAGTGGCCAAGATCAGATTTCCATACATCTCCAATGGTTTCAATATCTCCCCATAGATCGCATTCTCCTTTTCTATCAGTTTTAATGACAAATCCTAAGAATTCTATTTCACTTAATTGCTTCATATGCTTTTTTAATGAGGTCAATTTCTGTAGTCAAGTCAAAAATAGCTTTACGAATCTCTTTATTAAAATAATATTTAGCACCATTCTCTTGAAAGGTTTCGGCATCATGTAAGGTTTCTTCTTTCTGATTCAGCAGCCTAGTTAGCCTACCTTTCTTTATGGGCTTTGATTTATATTGCTTTACCATATCCAAATAAGGATTAGTATTTACACCGTTCTCAGGGCGTAGGATATCTCCTAATGTATCAAATAGTTTCATGGCTATTTGTTTAAATTACACAAATCGATAAGTTCTTGCGCTATTTTAATCTCATAGCTTAGCTTATCTATTGGGTTTATTCCCATATTGTCGCATATATTTGTCATACGAGCCCTAAAACGCCAATTAGCTATTATTTGCTTCTTTTGGTCAATTATGTGTTGCAACCAATAAACTTTTTCTTCTATTGCTATCATCTTGTTTAAGTTTTAAATTGATTATACCACCAAATCCTCACAACGAACTAACGAAGTGAGGTAGGTAGCCAATAGAATTTAGCAGAAAACTAGCGGGGAGGTATATCCGTAGAAATTACTTTCTTAATTACTAATTGATCGCCATGAGACATTTTCTTATCAATTATAGCTTGGTGAAGATCGTCTATAATTTCTGCATCAGGATCGAGGACGCTAGACACATTATCAAAATAAATCTTAACAACCACCTTATAACACGACTTACCTGGGAGTACGGTTACTTTGTTATCATCATATGCGTAACGATGATAATAGTTCCCATCCTCATTAATATACAAATCTCCGATTACTGGTTTATCTTTTGTTGGAATTAATAATAGAATGTTGTTATTCATAAGGCTAAATTTTTAAGTTAATTATATGTTTACCCAACAAACATACAAAACAAATAATGGATAAACAAGAACTTTCTTTAAAAAGATTAAATGTTAATCGGATGTTAATCGTAGTTTGTTGATATATAATATACTATGAGTAAAATGTTAACTCAATGTTAAGTGGGTGTTAAAATGTTAAGTCGAGGTGTTAAGTGTGTTAACATTGAGTTGTTGAGGTATAGTTAAGCAATTGATAATCAGTTAGTGTTCTATGTTAAGGAGATTAACATATGTTAAGTAGAATAATTTTGCTTATATTTGTGGTTCAACACCAAAAACCAACCAAAATGCCAAAGTTAACAGAACAGGATTTAAATGATTTGCAATACTTCTGGAAAGAAAGAGGGGATTTAGAAAGAATGTCCTCTTTTAAAAAGCTTCTACCTATAATCAAAGAGGAAAGACCAGAGTTGTTTAAGGCTTACAACGACTACAAAGTAAGCGTAAAGATACTTGATGATGTAATTGAGTGTCTAGTTTAAACCAAAGAATTAACCATTAAATCTTAGAGATATGACTTTATTAGCATCAGATGATTTTAGAAATCTATCTAACAAGACTAAAGAGGTATCTGATAAGGCTATTTGCCTTATTTGTGAATGCGATTCGTTAGATCACCATTTATTCATATTTTATGACGAAAGTATTAAGTGTTATATGACAGAAGTTCATTTGCAGACAAACCGTAATGTATTTCAAAGGATATGGTACTCATTGAAGTATATATTTGGCTACAAGTGTAGGTATGGTGCTTGGGATGAATTTTTGTTGTCAGAAGATGATATTAATAAATTAACAGGATTCAAACGTAAAATAAAGTGATATGAAAAGTCCTTACATAAATCTATTTGAACGAGGTAACAACTCTAATATGACTGGTAGATGCAATATTAATGTAATGAATATCGTGAGTTATAAGGAGTATTATGATCGTAGCTATGAATCTAAGCTTACAGCTATAACATTCATTAATGACGGCTACCAAAGGATATTTGAAATAGATGTTGATGAATTAACTAAAATTATTGACAGATATTATTGGTTTAATTAAAATTAACCTAATTTTTAACCACCTGAAACAAAGTTGATTAGTCTCGGGGTTACAGTACTAAAACAAAAGATATGAAAAACGCAAAAGCAAAAGAGTTAATAAGTAATTTAGAAAACCTAAATGCAAGTGGAGTAATTAGCGACAACGATCTAATATCTATCGGTAATCGTGTTAAAAACCTATTTCCGTCTCCTATTGTTAAACCAACATTAGGCTTAATTCCTAAATTTATAATGGAAGAGCAAAGACTTCGTGATATTTCTGATGCTATTATAAGATTTTATAATGCAGGAAAGCTTATTCCTAAAGAGTGGACCGATGAATATGCTAGTATATCAGATAGTTTGGCTAAAAAAGGGAAGCAGTTACCTTAGTTTATGTTCCCTCTTCAAAGCTATTTCACAATCTATATGGCTTATTCTATTCAGAATAGTCTCTTTATCCACGCTTAGATCAGCTATGAACACATAAATAAAGTATCTAGCCGAGCTCAACGAATGAGTAATCCAAATATCTTTAAAGGTTCCGGTGTTCACATCATTCCCTGTAACGTAACTCCAAGTTTGTAAATCATCTGACTTGAATAGATATGCTGCTGCATACTTACTGGCCGATGTAGTAAAGAATGCCCTTAGAAAAGACCTTCTAAGCTTCTTAAATACCTCTGGTGCTCCAAATGATTGCGCCCTGGTAACTATCATTACTTGTGTGCTCCCTGTGCCTTCAGACGACATATTTAAAACTTTTCCATCTTCTACGGCATACAGATCGGGGTAATTAGGTATAAATCGCTCATAATTGCCACTTAATTTATACCAAGCCTTTGAATTGAAGTCATAAACATACGCATATTCATAGTCAGGATTGGAAACAATTAGCTCATTTGTGTCAAGGCCTTTGTTATATCCTAAAACAGCACCTTCCAGATAAAGTAAGAATGGTATCTTATCTACGTAGTCAGTCATTTGAACTAGACTTGAATGAGCAATGAAGTATTGAAAGTTTAGATTATCGCTGAAATACCGGTCTTGTAGTCCTTCAACTGGTTCAGATATTTGTATTGGTCTATCTTTACCTGAAGATATCATAAGTCCTTCTTTTGTGATATAAGCTATTCCAAATGAAAGATCAAGCGTAGAACTATTATCACGAACTACTTCACCATCTAACGGCCTTACAGATAGAATATAAATATCTCCAGTTCCTATTTCCATTGCCCATCTTCCTGTTGAGGTAAACACGATTATTGGGAACTGCCCGAACTGGCTTACTCCTATTACTTCTGTTTGTACGCCAAAAGCTCTACCTATTCCATTTCCTACCTGTTGAGAGTTTTCAACGGGGAATACGAATGGGTTATTCACTTCTGATACCTGTACTCTATTGTTATCTACAACTTCATCTGAAATATCTAATAGAGAAAAAGGAGTTCCTGCGTCAGTATCGAATTTAATATAATAAGAATTGAAATTGGTGTCCATGTTGCGTGGATCGGTAGTGTCTGCATCCGTATCATCTTTAGAAAATGATTCGTTTATTAGATACGAGAAGTTGCTATACTTACTTTTAGTTAAATTTGATCGTTCTAGCAAGAAATAAGAACCTGGAGCAGATGCATAGATAATTATTATTTCGGTGGCCCTTGAATCAGGATAGCTTATGGAATTTGGGAATAGCACCACTTTATCATTAACAGAATGTGGATCATAGTACATATCCATTTCTGTTGCTATTTGCCATACTACTTTCTTGCCATCCGTTGTATTTAATACAACCTGTATAATAACATCCATTTGTGATGCATAAGTATAAGTTGTGCCATCAATTATTGGTTGAGCTGTATTTCTGTCAAGATCATTAATGTATGGAGAAGCAAGTGATTGTAGCGTGTCGGTAAGCATTAATCGATCATTATAAACTTTACTTGCATTACCGGTAAGATCGTGATGTGAAAAATTGTCAAGTGGTAAAGTCTCTCTAGTAGCATAGTTTTGGAAGAACCCTTCTAAATCAACGTCCATTTCTTTTTCATATCTAGTACTGGCATCAAATTCTAAGTTTCTAAACTGAACCTCACCTATCTTGTACCAAGAAACGCTATCATGCATATCTTCTTTGAAGTGCTCGTCTATAATAAGAAATGAATCTACATTCTCAATATCTTCTTCGGCCGGTACAATGGTTGCAAAGTCAGCAATATCTTCTTCGTTAACGTCCCAAAACTGCTGATTCTGTGAGGAGAATAGCACAATAGATTCTACAACGTCTTTCAATTCAGCAAACTTTGTAGTTGTTGTGCTATCATCGAATATGGCTGTAGCTTTAAGTTTATTAGCTCCTGATTCACATTCAATATCCCCGGATAACGTACCTGATGAAGTTTCAATGGTTGGCGTATCTTGAGGACTGTTGCTTGATGTTGCAAATATAAGTTTAGATCCACTACTTGACAGTATTATGTGCCAATTAGCATAATAACCAACTACGTTTGCACTAACAAAGTCAGAAGCTGCTGTAGTTAATTGAGCTTCTGAGCTTCCTGCTGATGTAACAATTTTAGTTTCTTGGCCATCCTCAGTTAGGGTTGTAATTACTGCGGTTCCTGCACCTCCTGTTAGTTGTATTGTTGCCTGATCGCCGTCTTTATTAAATATCCATCTGAACTGAGCAGCTCCACTTCTTTTAAGATAAGCAGTATAATCTCCCATTTGATGAAACTTAGGGGCCGAATGAAGTATATAAGAACCATCGAACAATCTTAAAGCATATCGTGTATAAATACCTCCAATGAGCCTTGAATCATCACTTAAATTATTAACCATTTCAAGATATTTACCATAAAGACCTGCTGCACCAACTAATACTGATCCCGTTTCTTCGGAGAATTCCGAAGATGTTACTTCTTGGATATAGTCGGTTTCAAGTTCGATATCAAACCAACTTTCTATTCCGGTAAGATCAACACTAATGTATTCAACAACGGATGTATTAGCATTCTCTTTATAAACGTATTTGTATATATTTTTGGTTGTAATTACCAACATAAATCTTTTTAAGAATCGTATCTTATTCAAGGCTTCTTCTGAGTCAAGGGTTACAACTGCTTGGGTTATGTCTAATGTATCGGGATTATAATGCACAACTACTCTGGTAGAGGTAGTATAACCTATCCAATTTTCAATATTATCTTGTTTGTGAATCCATTCTTTATCATAAGCGGGATCATCGTACAATTCTACTTTGGGAGCTACTGGTCGCCACGCTCCGTTACTTGGTCTTAGATTGATTAGTTCATCACATCCATTATTCCCTTGTGGGAGGTTCCTCTGTATGCCCAATATCGGTAATTGTGTCCTGTTGTCCATTTTGCGGTTGATTAAATTGTACGAATAAATTATTATAAAATTTGGCTCTACTTGATTCTCCTTCACCACTATTTTTTTTATCATCTACTTTAGGAATAAAAAACGGTGCTACTTTTTCAAATGATACTGCTACTTTCTGTAAATCATCTGAACTATCAGCAAGTACGAGCATCCTGTCAATAAAGTGTTTTAGTAATTCTGGTATGCTTTTTCTTATGAAGGATATTTCTTTTTGATCATCGACTGATAGTATCTCTTTAGTTATAACAATACCATCTTTTATCTTTTCCACTCCCTCGGTTGATTTAAGCGGAGTTCCTTCTATCTCCCATTTAACCTTCCATTTAGAAACTGATTGCCTACATACCGAAATCTTTTTGGATATATCTACCAATGACATTTTCTTTTCAAAACACAAGCAAGCTTCCCTGTAAGATTCATGATCGATTATTTTAATTCCACTATTCATAATCTCATATTTATTGTAAAAATAGTTATAAATATACAAATTTATACATTTTGATAACAATTTAATTTAGGGGTTGTATTAAATTTGAACATATTATTAAATGATTATAATGTAACACAGACAAACATAAATGGCACTTTAAATCAACATATTATGGGACAAGATTCAGGAAACGGATTAGGAATAGCTCTAGGGGGAGCGGGATTATTAACAGGAGTACTTGGGAGTATCTTTGGAGGAGCAGCCAATCGCAAAGCAAAGAATCTCGTAAATACTCAAATAGCAGACTTGACAGCTTGGCGAGATAAAGGAGTTAATCAAGATCCTATGAAATCAAATGTCGGGCAAAGTATTATGCGAAAAGCTCTTGATACAGCTAAAACCCAAAGGCAAACAATTGAAAGTAGTGCTGCCGTTACTGGTGCAAGTGCTGAAAAGGAGATAGCACAAAAAGCAGGTGTTCAAAAAGGACTTTCCAATACTATGTCAAATATTGCCGGGTATGCAACTGCAAGGGAAGATCAGATTGAAGGAAGATATCGTTCTAATCTAGGGCAATTACTAGGGCGAAAGTCAGCACTATTGCAAGGACAAGCACAAAGCGGTTCAAATGTAGCTTCTAATGCAGGAAGTCTCTTACAAGGTCTTGCTCCAATGTTTGCAGGTAGTGGAACTCAAACAATAGGTTAATTTAAAAAAGTTTAAGTCATGGCCAATTTATTCAAAGAAAGGTTTCTTCAGAAAGAAGATGAGCGTTCAAAACAAAATACTCCTACTTCAGCACCTCCACAAGTACAGGTAAAAGAAGAAGTAAAAGCGGATGGTGTTCAAGAAACTGAAACAGTAAAGGTGCAGGCTGATAACCCATACCAAATATCTGATAATCCAATAGCTGATGCTTTCCAAAGCAGACCTTCCGGACCTACCTATAATACCGGTGCTGAAAGACAAGATAAAGCTATGATGAATGCACAAGCTGTAGGAAATCTACTTGCCTTACTTGGTGATGTAGGTGGTGTTGCTGCCGGTGCTAATGTTCAACGAAGAACTTCAAAACCTTTAGAACCATATATGCAATCTATTCAACGAAGGAAAGAACAGTTTGAAAAGGATAAGCAAGTGTTTGATAAGCAAGATTGGCTTTTTAAATATAATGAGTTGCAAAGAAAAACTGCAACAGATAAAGCTGATGCTAGATACGACCAACAAATAAAGAGACAAGATGAAGCTATAGGCAGATCAACCGAAAGATATGATGAAGGAATAGAATATAGGAATAAACAATGGGATCATAAACTGCAACGTGAAGAAGAATCTGATAGTAAGTGGTGGGCAAATTGGAAAAGTGCAGACGAGAACACTAAGCTAAAATACCGAAATGATTACTTAGAACAGCAACAAAAAGCAACCCAAAAAGATTTTGTAATTAAAGTAAAAATTGGCGAAAAAGAAATAGGAGTTGAAGAAGGAGATGCAGCAATATATCTTGAAGAAGCTAAAAAATGGATAGAGGATGCTGATGAAAGTACCATAGTTGACCTCAAAAACTCTATTAAAGATAACCCTACCTCATACAATGAGCAACTTGTTCGCAGGTATTTGATGAATAAAGCTGCAAATGATCCTTATTTTGCTGCATACATGAAGCAGATAAACAAACCTAACGGAATAAAGACTTACAAAGAATACAAGATTAAATCGCTTGAAAGTGATCCAAGGGGTATTCAAGGCGTTTTTGAAGATAAGTGGAGTAAAAATGAAATAAAATAGCGTTATGCCTGAAGGAACATCAAAAATATTTAAAGTTGGCGAAAAAAGCTATGATATACCAATTGATAGCGTTGATCTTTTTTTAGAAGATATGCCAGATGCACAGGAAGTTCTTAAATATTCTGTTGGTGATAAAAAATACGGAATACCTGCTAATGATACGACTGATTTTTTAAAAGACTTTCCAGAGGCAAAACCTTTATTTCAAGAAATTGAAATTCCAGATTTAGGACTTGATAAAAGAATGAATGAAATAGATTCATCCGGTAGGCTTATATCCGATCAGATAAAAAGTATTAATCAACAAAGGGATAGTGTTATAAATGCTTCGGGTGCTAGTCCTACTTCAAGAAATAAATATTATACTAACCCCGAGGGGAAGATGATAGCTAGTCCAAGCTATAGACGTCCTGAAAACGTATCTCAATATGATAAACAATTAGAGGAGCTAAATACACAATTACAAGACAACCATAGCAAAAGGATGGATATAAGTGCTGCTAAAGACTTTATTGCTAAAGCTGAAAAATATAAATCATCTGGTGGTAAAGGCGAAAGCGCATCTTCTTTCTTAAGTGGATTAACATCAATGCCATTAAAAGAATTTGCTACTTTGGGTATATCAAGTATGTTTGATGAGTTTAATGTACTTAGTGCTGTCAATAAGGCTGCTGCCGGTGATCCAATATCTCCAGAGGAGGATGCATTATTACAGGCATACGGAACACTTCAAGAAATACAAGCAACTACAGAAGGTGTACCTATTTCTTATAGGTTTGGTAGGGGATTAGCTGAAATGGCTCCATACATTGCTCAATTTGCTTTAACAAGTGGTAGTGCTACTTTAGTAAGAGAAGGGATTGGTGTATTAGTTAAAAGTAAAATTAAGGGTGGAATTAAAAAAAGAATTTTAGAAGAGGGGTTCAAAGCAGGATATAGGTCATTAAAAAAAGAAGGTAAAAAAGAAATAGGGAAAAGAATATTAGGCTATGCTACCGGGGCTGCTGCACAAACCCCATTAATGTCTATGGGCTATGAAGATTTTGCAAGACGCAGAATAGGTAGAGTAGATTCAGAAGGAAATATCGATCCCGATTCAAGAGCATCTATTCCAGAAGCTATATTTAAAGCGTATGCAACTCAATATTCCGAAGTTTTTACTGAAGGATTAGGTGATTATATATTTTTACCATTTAAAGCAGCATCAAGAATTGCTAAAAAGGGATCAAAAGGAGCTTTTAAAACGGGAGTTGAATCAGTAAGAGAAGCTGCTAAATTTGGTAATGTGCTCGAAGAATATTCTGAGGAACTTATTAATAGTTATTTACAGCCATTATTAACAGGAGAATATTTTACAGGAGAAGTAAAGCTATCAGAAATTTGGAATACAGAAGATCAATTCGTTACGTTCCTTACCGTAGCTGCTATGGGTGGAACATTTTATGGTAGCAACCAAGCCAATAAACTTTATAATGAACAAGCAAATCGTAGAAAATATCTAAAAGGTTTAAATCCTGCAATAAAGCAAGGAATTATTAATGCTAATAAACTTGAATCTCCTGATGAAGTTAACGATGCTATAGTAAAAGTTATTGAAGGTTCGGAAATAACAGTCGAACAAGCAAAAGGAATCATCAATTATTCTGCTAAAAAAGCATATAATAAAGGAAGTATTGAAGGGGAAAGAGTAGAAGTAGAGGAAACAATCAAAGAAAACATAGCTCATCTTGCTAATGAAGATGGTAATGTACACGAAGCAGTTGATGGTAAAGGAAACAAAATATATGTAAAGAGTGAAACCCCTGGCGGATTTGCAATGGTTTTAGATGAAAACGGACAACCCGTTAATGTTAGTGTTTCAGATATTGAGAATAGAAATGTAATGGCTCCAGATCAAGTCTTTGCTGACCAAATGGCACAATTCGAGGCAGAGAATACGCAAGAAGAAGAGATAGAATCCGAAACTTTCAAATTAGATAATAAGAAGTATGCTTTTAGGGAAGATATTACAAGCAAAGATGGAGAGCCTATTGCTTCTGAAGTTGATGAAGATGGTAATTTCATTGGAGAAGTCCAAGTTGGTGAGGACGGAACTATCTTGGGTGATTTTATTTCTGTCAATGAAGAAATGGCAGAAAGAATCACATCTCAATTAGATTCTGATCCTGAAACTGAGCCCGAAGTAAGAACTGTAATGATAGGTAAAAAGGAATACACTTTGAAAAAAGCTGATGATGCCCTTGTTACTGATCCTATAAGTACGAAAACAGAAGCAGAAGAAACTTTAAATGCATTAAACGAAAGTTTTAAAAAACAAAATACGCTTGAAATATTTGAACAGGAAAATGATGATCCTTCAGTTCCTAGCACCTTTCAGGTGGTTATTAAACCCAAAGAAAGTACGGATGAAGTAACTGATGAAGGAGTTTACATTTATCGCGAAGGGCCAACTGAAATATCTAGGGATGATATCGAGGAAGCTATCATATTGGCAGGTACAAAAGAGGAATTGAAAGATATTAGCACCGGTGGAGATCCTGAAATTGAAGCAATGATTGAAAAAAGGTTTCCTACACCCGTTACATCTTATAAGATAGGAAAAAAAGAAGTTACCATTGAACGTGCAAAAGCTCGTATTAAAAGAGCTAAAACCGATAAGCAACTCAAAGAATTAAAAATTGAGAATGACGAAGAGCTTCAGGCTGCTTATGATAAAAGAATGACTGAGCTAGGCGTTAAGGTAGAAAAACCAATAGCTAAAGAGCAACCCAAAGAAATTGTAAAAGAAGCCGAGAAGAAACCAGAGCCAGTCAAGGAGCCTAAAAAGGAAGTTAGCATTGAAGATGAAAGAATAAATCAGCTTATTGATGTTTATAATAACTCTAAAAATCCTGAACGTAAAAAAACTGTAATGCTTCCGGGGATAAAAGAAGCTGCAAAAAAACTAGGATATGATGTAATTGTTAAAGGTGATAAGGTTTCTATTGAGAAACCAGAACCAAAGATTATTGAATTAAAGCCTAAACGCAAAAAGCCATTATCAAAAGTTCAAATTCAAGCAGGAAAAATAGATGCAACCTCTCCTTATCAAGAAGCTATGCAATACTTTATTAATGGTGGTAAAATAAATAAGTCTGCACTATTTACCCTATACGGGACTAAAGGGAAAGAGAATGATCCTTTAATTAAAAAGAAAATTGAATCTGAACGAAGAGGACGTTTTACATGGGTAAGCGAAACCGATGGACTTGGTATAGATGATATAGCGCATGATTTATGGGAAAACAGAGCTATTGAAGGAAGTGAAACAGGCGAATATAGAGATGCCATTGAAGATATAATCAATTCTTATAAGTCTCCTATTCAAATGGCAAAAGATTTTATTGATCAAATGGAAGGCAAAGAATCTGAATTTTCTGATGAAGAAATAAAAGGAATGATTGATCAGCAGGAGAATGAATCAGAATATGAATACACTTCCGAAGAAGAAGAAGTAACAATGCTTGAATATCCTAAAGAATTTTTTGTAAATTTGCATAAGGAAAATATCGAACTCGAAGAAAAACTAAATCTTACTCAAAATGAAAAAGACCTTATCTTTAGAGCAGAGGAAAATTTATCTGAAGAACAGATATCTGAAGAAACTGAAAAAACAAAGGGAAAACCTGAAAAAGAAGTAAAAGATGAAGCCGACCTACAGAAATATAGTGCAGAACGAAAGCCTGATGAAGCTATTCAAGATGTACGTGGAGAAAAAGTGGTGGGTGATCGATCTAAGGACAAGCCAACACCTGAATCAGCCGATTTGGATGTTTCTGAATTAGAGAAGCAGCCTTATGAGATGACAAGGGATGAGTATGGGGAATTTATTAATAAAAATCTTCCACCACACTACGAAAATGATAAGGAAAGTATAGAAATTAAGCATAGACTTGAAATAAAACAAGCAATATCAGAAGGTAAAACAATTCCTTTAAATATACTTGAATCCTATAAAGATAAAGAGTGGGCACAAAAACAAATTGAGAAGCAATCGCCTGTCAAAGAAACCAAAGTGCCAACCAAAACCAAAGAAGAAGCTGCCAAAGTAGGATTAACCGAGAAAGAAATTAAGAGAAAGCCTGTTTATTATGCCTTTGCTAAATCTATTGGAGCTACTGATGATATGTCAGATATTCTCGAAGGAGAAGCACTAAGAGCAGATATTGATGGTGTAGGAGTTATTATCAATGATGGTAAAGATAAAGCTGTCATTGAATCAATTGAAGTACCTGTAGAAGATCGTAAGCAAGGTAAGGCACGTAAAGCAATGGATAAAATCATATCCGAAGCTGATAAAGTGGGTATTGATTTAGAATTAGATGCTATTCCAGAAGAAGGAACTGAAATTACACAAGAACAATTAATCAATTTTTATAAACAATTTGGATTCGAGTTTGAAAAAGAAACTGGAATTCGTAAACACCAAAAACAAGATGGAAAACCAAGAGAACAACAACCAAAAAGATCCGATGAAAGTTCAAGAGGAACGGAACCAATTCCAAGTGGACCTAAGAGAAGCCCTGACGGAGAGCAACGAGGATTATCAAAAGAAACACAGCCCAGAGGAGAAAGTGGAGGAGATCAAGGAAGAAGTGAAAGCGGAGGAAAGCCCGATAGTGGAGGAGAAAGTGGAAGAAGAAGTGATACCCGAAGTGGAAGTGAAAGAGGAGTTGAAACCGGAAGAGACAGAGAAGAAGGAAGAGGAATAAATATTATTGTAGCGAATAATACCAATTCAGCTTACGATCAAGATGCTCAGAAGAACATACAATCATTCTTAACTAAATCCAACAAGCACACCACTAATAAGATGGTTAAATTTATGGAGGGTTCTGGACAGAATAAGGATGATTTTACTACATTCTTCTATCATAAAGAGAAAACTCCAATAACTGATGTAATGTTTCGCTCAAATATTGAAGATGCCTATGAAGATGCTTTAGGATCAGATGATGAAAGCCCAAGTTTTATATCAGTTACAAAAAAAGGTAAAGACATAACTTATCAAGCTTCTGTTGAAAATGATTTATTAGGTGATTATACAGGAGAAATGTATGATGATAAAGGAGTATTAAAGAAGGAAGTTAAAGACGCTGCCATTAATTTAATCAAATCATCCTTTGATATTACTCCTACTGAATCTAAAGTAAAACCCCTAGCCGAAGCAGAGAAAAGGAAAGTTTTATTTAAAGATGAGAATGGAAATAATATTGTGTTTGAGAAAGGTGATTATCGTATTTCTATTAATAACCCTAACAATGCAACTTTATCAACATTATGGCATAAAGAAACTGTAAAAGGCAAAGATTATTGGGCGAAAAGAGGTGTTCTTAGAGCTAATGTAGCAGATCGTAGATTCTATGGAGATAAGGATTTTTTAGATTACTTAAAAATATCTGAAGTTGAGATTGAAAAAGAGCATAGAGGACAGAAATTAGGCTATCAGCTTTATAAAGCGGTTATTGATTTTAGAGGTGATAATATTGTTGGTATGTTTTCATATACTCCAAGCAGGATTAACAAGAAAGAAGTTCCTTCTATATGGAAAAGACTTGGGGGAAAAGAGGCAATCGGAGAAGCAGATTATCAATTAATAAGATTTGATAAGAAAGAATCGAAGGTTAAGCCATTAAAAGAAGCCGAAAAGGATGTTGACACTAATCCTTCCGAAGCTCAAATCGATGCAGGTAATTACAAAAAAGGTCATACTACCATTCAAGGAATGGATATTACCATTGAAAATCCAAAAGGTTCAGAACGTAAAGGAACTGATGAAGAGGGTAGGGAATGGAAAGTTACTCTTCAAAATTCTTACGGTTATTTCAAAAAAACTACTGGTAAAGATGGAGATCAGATTGATGTATTTATAGGAGATAATATTGAATCTAATGCTGTTTTCGTTGTAGATCAAGTTAATAAAAATCGTACTTTTGATGAAGTAAAGGTGATGCTCGGATTTGATAATGTTGCAGATGCAGCAAATGCCTATCTTTCTAACTATTCAAAAGGTTGGAATGGGATGGGCGATATATCCGAATCAAATATTGATTCATTTAAAGATTGGTTAGAAAATGGCAAAACAGATGAAAGGTTCAAAACAGGAACGGCATGGTCTAAGGTATATCCCGGAATATCAACTTTGGTTGCAAATGAAGGGGAGATGTCAAAACCCAAAGAACAAGAGATACGTGTATTACGGAGCGAGGGGGATAAAAGTAAGCGAGGAATGGTCGAAAAGCTTCCTAGCGTTTCTAAAGGATATGGGGAGAAGGCCAGAGAACGGAGTAAGGATGACATTGGACAGGACGAACAACAACGGGAATTATTGCAAGGAAAATTGCAAGTGGGTAACGTGGCAGGAGCAGTCAGCGAACAGGCGAAACGTGAAGATATTGGAATATCAGGGAAAGAAGCAGACGATAAGGGAGTGGGCAGAGGAGTTAAACCTACCATTAAAGACATTGAAGCAAAGGATTCACGGGTACAAGTGGAGCGTGGAGAAAGCGTTATCACAACCACTAAACAAAAAATTCAGGAAGAAAACTTATTAAACACCGCAACAACCCCTTCCGACCTCCAAGAACTCCTATCACAAGGTAAAGTCAAAAAAGATGCTGCCTATGATAAAAAAATGGAAGAGCTTAGAGGTGGTGATGTTAAGTTTAAAGGGGAAGATGATGTTACTAAGACCGAAAACTTTAAGAATTGGTTTGGTGATAGCAAGGTTGTAGATGAAGATGGAAAGCCTATTGTTGTCTTTCATGGTTCAGATAATATTTTTAATGTATTTGAACAAAAAGGAGAATTTGGATTTCCAGAAGCCTCATATTTCACATCATCTAAAAAACTTGCAAAACAATACGGGAAGCAATTATCCGATGTATTCCTTAGTATAAAAAATCCTCACATAATTGACGTAGGTGGTAGTAGCTTCAATGATAAGTATGTAGAACTGCTTTCAGGGATGAATTATGCAAAAGAAAATGATTTTGATGGATTGATTATTAAGAACATTAATGATAGTTATTTACAAAACAAAGATAAGGCTGTTAGTGATGTTTATGTAATATTTAAACCAAACCAAGTTAAACTAGCTGACGGAACAAATATTGAATTCTCTGAAAGTGAAGATATCCGCTTCAAAGCCGAACCTTTCTATTCTCCCACAGAGAAAGCTTTAAACTCTATTAAACAAGAAAAAGCTACTCCTGAACAATGGAAAGCTATGCTACTAAAGAATGGTGCAAAGCAAGCTGAACTTGATTGGATGGGGTTTGATGAGTTTATTAAAGATAAGAAATCACTTACTAAACAAGATATTCAAGACTTTGTTGATCAGAATAAGATTGAGGTTGAGGATGTGGAAAAATACGATATAATCGAAGAAGATATTGATATGCTTTTAGAAGATGAACTTGGCGAGAATATGTCAAGGGAAGATGCAAGAGAATATTTGGAAAATGAGGAAAGAACTACCAAATTCTCCGAATACCAACTACCGGGCGCTGAAAATTATAAAGAAGTGCTTTTGACGATGCCTAATAAATTTAAAGAGCTTTCAGGTGATGAAAGGGATAGATTCTCGGAATTAGCAAAGAAAGAGGCTTTTGAAGAATATTTAACTGATTCAGAAAAAAAAGAACTTTATAAGTATGCAGCTAGGACAAAGGGAACAATGGGTGATAACGATTTCAAATCCGCCCACTTTGACGAACCAAACATACTAGCACACATTCGTTTTAATGAGCGTACTGATGCAGATGGTAACAAAGTACTCTTTATCGAAGAACTTCAATCTGATTGGGCGCAGGAAGGTAGAAAGAAGGGGTTTGTAAAGAAAGAGAATAAAGAAGGGTATAAGATTGAGTTAGCAAATGATGGCGGAACATTAAATCATCGAGTTACTTTTAATGGGGATTATGTTGGTAGATATGCAACCGAAATAGAAGCAGAGGCAGCAATAACAAATAAACTTCCAGCCTATAAGGAAAACAAAGGTACTCCAAATATGCCCTTCAAAAAGACCGACCAATGGATTAATCTTTCACTTCGAAGAATTATACGCTATGCAGCCGAGAATGGATTTGACAGGATTGCGTGGACTACTGGAGAACAACAAGCAGAGAGATATGATTTGAGTAAACAGATTGATCGTATTGAATATGTAGAAGTTAAAGGTGGTACTAATGGTATCGTAGCATATAAAAATGGGGAAGAAGTTTTAGACAGGGATGTTAAAAATGAAGAAGAAATTGCCAATATGATTGGTAAAGATGTCGCTAAAAAGTTATTAGAATCTCCCGTATCTGAATCAGGGCCACATAGTGTTAGATCATTAAAGGGTGATAATTTAAAGGTTGGTTCAGCAGGAATGACAGCATTTTATGACCAGATCATCCCTAAACTTGCTAATAAAATAGGTAAGAAGTTTGGTAGTAAGGTAGAAGATGTGAGTCTAAAAACTGGAACATCTTCTGAACTTAAAACAGCAGGTGAAATAACAAGAGTTTTACAATTAGGTAATGGTGTACAGGTATATGACGATGAAGGAAGTAAACATGAATTTCTAACTTCAGAGAAAGAATTTTTAAATAATTACACTTCTCCTGAAGGAGCTTCTTTTAATTTAGATGATAATTATGGATATTACGAAATCGATAAAGGTATAGAAACAAATGTTAATTCTCTACCCATCACCGACAAAATGTACGAAACTGCAATAGGTGAAGGATTCCCTTTATTCAAAAAACCTACTGACTTTGAAACCCTACCCGAATACTTTACATACAAAAGAGGACAGGCAGCAAAGAACATTGAAACAATCAAACAAGTTGGTGTTGATATGTCTAAAAAGCTTGGTGTAAAAGTTAATGTAGTTGAATATCACAACGATTTACCACAAAAGATAAAGAGAGAATTTTCCAAAAGAGGATTAACTAAGACTTACGGAGTTTATGATCCTGCAAGTGGAGAGGTTTATTTGGTAGCCTTTAATCTTGATGGAGATGTTAAACTAGCAACTGAAACAGCTTTACATGAAGTAATCGGACATAAAGGACTTTGGAATCTATTAGGAACTAAAGCAAATCCTATCCTTGATTTAGTATGGAACGGAATGAATAAGGCAAATCAGAAAGCTTATTTCGATAGATTTAATGTTCTCAATGAAGATAAAACTTTAAATACTCAAAAAACTGAACGTCTAGCTTCCGAGGAATACTTTGCCGAACAAGCTGAAAAGGATAAGAAACCTAATTTCATTCAAAGAGCTATTGCAAAGATTCGTGAACTTATTCGCAAACTATTCCCTAATTTAAGGTATAGTAATTCTGATGTACTTGATTTATTGAAGCGTAGTAAGCAGAAACTTAAAGAAGATTCTAAGGTTACCCAAGTTACCCAGGTAAGTGAGGTAAGTAAACAAGAACCTAAATTTAAAGCCGAAGATAAACCTACTCGCATTGACAAGAAAGAAGCAGAGCTAAAAGCTAAAGGTGAGGAATTGAAACGAGAAATAATATCTCAGACTAATCATGCTCGCCTTAAAAGAAAAATCAAGGATATGAAGGTTGGTTATCGACTAGGTAAACTTGACATGAGAGATCAGACTAAAGACGTTCAGAATGACATTATAAAGTACGCTAATAAATATATGCCATTGGCCGAAGCCGGAAAGCGTGATGTTGGAAAACTTCTTACCATGGTAAAAAATACTACTGATCCTGTAAAACTTGATGGAATATTTGATAAGATTGATGGAATGACTGCCGGAATAAACAAAAAGAAATCCATTAAGGATATTGATGCTATTCTTAAGCGTACAGAAGTTAAGAAAGTAGCGGGCAAAATTCAAGGTAAACTAAGCCCGGACACTCAGGCTTTAATTGAAAAGATTAGGGCAATTACAGGACTTAAAAGCTCCAATGAGTATATTGATAATCTTCAAACAGACGATATTGAATCGGTTGCTTTATTCTCGGTATTCGGAAACCTTAAAGATAAATCACAAGCTGAAATTGATAAAGCCCATGCCATTTTAAACGAACTTGTTACTACTGGTAAAATTTGGTTTAAAGAGGAAATGGAAAGACGTAAGCTGCAACACGATCAAATTAGGGATGTTGTAGTTGATAAAATTACAGGAGGCAAAGGAATTACGTCTGCACAGGATTTAAAAGCTAGTGGAGAAGCTAATGTAAAGAAATGGTATAATAATCAATTCATAAACAAGAATCAAAGTTTTGAATGGTTGATGGATATTATCTCTCAGGATAAAACCGAAAAGACAGGTCAAGGCTATATGCAAAATCGTTTCGGGGATATTCTTAATGCAGCTACCAACGAAGAAACTGCCGGACATAGAAAATATGTAGAGCTACTTAATGAAAAAGCAGGTGAGATATTCGGAAAGGAAAAGAATAAACTTGCTAATAAGCTCTCTGAAAACGCTAGACAAATTGAAAAGTCAGGCGTTACATACATGAAAAACGGTAAAAGAGTTGAACTTCCACTATCTCAAAACGAAGCCTATAAGAAATGGATGGAATTACAAGATCCACGACTTGGAAATACGTTTGTAAATATGGGATGGGATCAAACAACCGTTGATCAATTAAACAACTTTATAGATGCTGATGTTAAAAAATGGGCTGAATGGCAATTAAATGAATTCTATCCGGAATATTATAAGTCCGTTAATAAAGTTTATAGAAAAAATTACTTTGTTGATCTTCCGTTTAATGAGTTTTATTCTCCTATTACCCGGGAAATTACTGATGTAAAAGACACAGATGATCCATTATTGAAAAATTCTCGTACTCTTGCAGGTGTTGGAAATGCAAGTTTAAAGTCAAGGGTTTCAAATGTAAATCCATTGGCTTTTAAAGATGGCGACAATGTACTTGCTAATCACTTGGCTCAAATGGAACATTTTAAAGCATGGGTTGATCCTATGAGGGAGCTTCGTTCTGTATTCGGTTCTCGTGATGTACAGCACGCTTTAAAGTTTGAACATGGTAACGGTGTCAGAAATGTAATAAACGCTCAAATAGACGACTTCGCAAGGGGTGGAATCGATAGAGCTTTAGTTGTTACAATTATTGATAAAATAAGAAGGAATTTTGTTACTGCTGAACTTGGTTTGAATTACGGACTATTCCCAAAACAGCTTGTATCTTCATTTACTTATATGACAGATTTACCAATAGCTGATTATATGAAAGGAATGACTGACTTTATTTCTAATCCTATGAAAGTTATTGATATCCTCAAAGAATCTGAGCTTATTAAAAACAGATATAAGTCAGGATGGACACATGAAGTTGAATCTGCATTAAAATCATTGGCTCCGGAAACTTTAGCCGGTACTAAAACTAGATTCCAACAAATGCGTAATATCTTAATGCTTCCTACAAAATTAGGAGACAGGTTTGCGATATTTGGAGGATGGCCAGTTTATAAATACTACTATGATCAGAAAATTGCCGATGGTGCTCCAATAGAAACAGCCGAAAAGTTTGCTATGAATAAATTTGAAAGAATTGCTTCACGATCACAGCAATCAGCAAAACTTAAAGATACTTCACAACTTCAAAAAGGTTCACTAGGCAAACTGTTTACCATGTTCCATAACTCACAGCAACAATACTTCAGGTATGAAATGGCTGCTCTAAGGAATTTAAGTAAAGGTAGAGGCAATGTGTTGCATAACTTAAAAATCATAGGAATAACACACTTCCTACTTCCTATATTATTTCAACTTGTTTCAAATTGGTTTACTGATGCAGACGAAGATAAAGAGAAGAAAAGACTTTTAAGAGCTGCAATACTTGGTTCTTGGAATGGATTATTAATTGCCGGAGATATCATGGAATATGGGTTAGAAAAACTATTCGGTGAAAGGTGGGGTTACACTCCAAGTCCTATATTTGGTTCTGTAGAAAATATGGGGTATGGTATGGCTAGAATAGCAAAAGGAATTACCGAAACTGATCAGGACGCATTAATAAAAGGAGTTGATAATATTTTACATGCATTAAGTCAAACTGTTTTAGGTGTTCCTTATCGTCCTTCAAAGAAAATTTATAAAGAAATTTCTGAATTGTTTAATCCTGACATTGAAAAGCAATACAAAAGAGCTGTTTCTGATGATCTCGATACTGTTAAAAGCTATAAAGAAGCTATTAAGGATAACGACAAAGAAGAAGCTATGAAAATAGCAAACGATAATTTATTTAAAAAATCACTACAAATATCCTATAAAGACAAGCTGATTAAGCAATGGGCTAGAGATATCAAAGAAAAGCAAGAACAGGGAGTATCTGATGAGAAAATCCAAAGGCTTATTGATATGCGTGAGAATTTAATGAAAGAAGTAATAGAACTAAAAAACAAATAAGATGGCTGCACCGGATTATACAAAACTAAATATGCAAACGCTTAACTCAAACAGGGAGAGTTTCTCGTTAGACAATCAAAATAAACAATCTAAGTTTGCTTATGATGAGAGCAATATACTTTTATTACAGACTGCTCAAAGATATTGGAGTGCCTTAGATGATTTTAGAACTCGTAGAAGAAGAGCGGTAGATTATTATCGTGGCGATCAATGGGGTGATATTATTTTCAATCCCGAAACCCAAACGTACATGACTGAGGAAACTTATATCAAGCTCCAGGGTAAAGTTCCACTAAAGCAAAATCAGATTCGTACATTGGTTAAAAATCTGATTGGCCAGTATAGAATGGACACTACCAAACCTGCTGTAATTTCTCGTAAAAGAATTGATGCTACAACTTCTGAAATGCTTACTAATACATTACAGTATGGATTAAATATCAATGAAGCAAAGGAAAAAGACACAAGAGCGATAGAGGAATTCTTTTTATCCGGTTCAGTTGTTCAAAAAACAGGATATGAATTTATCCCAAAATTACAATCTGAGGAAGTGAAGTTGAAAAATTCTCCTATTACTCATATGTTCTTTACATCGAATGTTAAAGACGTAGAAGATGATATTAAATTCATTGGGCAATTCCATGATATGTACGTGAAAGACATTATCGCTGCCTTTGCTGAAAGTTCGGAAAGTCAAGCTAAAGCAATTAAGGATATTTACGCTTATGTTTTAGATCCTGATATAGTTGGTGGAACATCGGCTCCTGCACTTAGCAGTTACTTTGTTGATAATTTAGATTTCTATATCTCTACTGAAACGGATAAAGGTCGGGTATTTGAAATGTGGTATGAAAAATCTGAAATGAGATTAAGATGCCATGATATGCAAAAAGGAGAAATGTTTGTTACTCCATTGGAAAACAAAAAGTATATTGATGATGAGAATAGAATGCGTAGAAATATGGCCAAAGAACAATTTGCAATTGCAAAGCCTGAATTAAATGAGAAAGAGTTGACAGAATATACTAACAAGATGGTTCCGCTTATCGAATACAAAAAGAGCTATGAAAAGTTTTGGTATTGTAAATTCTTATCACCATTCGGACACGTTCTATGGGAAACAGAAACTCCTTACGAACATAAATCACATCCTTATTCAGTTTTACTCTATCCACTTGTTGACGGTATGGCATGGGGATTCGTAGAAGATATTATCGATCAGCAGCGTTACATTAACAGGCTGGTTACACTTTTAGACTCTATTATAGGTTCTAGTGCCAAAGGAGTACTTTTAGTTCCTGAAGAGGCTATTGGAAAGGATATGAATATTAATGACTATGCCGAGGGGTGGTCTAAGTTTAACGGGGTTCTAAAAGTCAGAACAAAAGGTGGCGTTGCTATGCCAAAACAAATCTCGGTAAACTCTACAAACGTAGGAATTAATGAGCTTTTAAATCTTCAAAATAAATACTTAGCCGAGGTTTCCGGAGTAAGTGGTTCATCACAAGGACAGGATGGAAAGAATAAACCTGCTTCATTGTATGCACAAGAATCTCAAAACTCATCTTTAAACTCGAAAGATTATTTTGAATCGTATAATAACTATAAGAATCGTAGGAATTGGAAAGTTCTTAAAACTCAAATTCAGTATTACCCCAAAGAAAGACAACTTGCTCTTAGTGGTTCAAACTTAAATGATGAAGCATTACTTTATCAACGTGATAAGGTAAAAGATGTGCAATTTGAAATGACTATGGGAAGATCACCTGATTCTCCTATTTATCGTGGTGTTATCGAAGAAAACCTTAAAGAATTTTTAGGTGCTCAATTAATTACATTTGAAACCTATCTCAGAAATACATCACTTCCTTTTGCTGATAATCTTTTGAATGAAGTACAAAGAGATAAAGAACAAGCTCAACAAGGTGGTGGAATGGGTACAGGTGCAATGGAAGAAGTGGGAAATCAATTAAGGGATCAAGGTGCTAATGCTAGTCAAGCTGATCCGAGAGCTATGCAATTGTTACAACAATATGAACAAGGGCGTTAAAACTTAGCTCTGGAAAGGGTTATGTTTTGGTGTTGAATGCAAGGGGGGAGGGTTCTATACCTCCCCTTCTTGTTTTTAATTCTTAGTTACCTAAAACGTATTTTTCTAGGGTTTTGGCAATATCTACCACCTCCTTATCTTTATACCCTTTAAGAGAAGGTTGAAATTGCTTTAAATTAATTGCTTGGTTTAAGCATTGCATTTTGATTTGTCTTTTTTCTGATTCGTCCATGATTTTATAGTGTTAAATGGTTAATAAATTACTCTACAATTCCCCAATCTTGTGCCAACATATCGGTTTGTGATGCTAACCATGGGACTAAGGTATTCCCTGCTGTTTTCATAACAATAAAATTGTCAAGATTATGGTTTACATTAGTAAATGAATGGTTAAACATAATTGCCTCATTGATTCTTCCATCTTTATGTTTTGGATATGCCAAATACAAAAACATATTTACTCCGTTCCATCCTGAACGAGAAACTTTCTTTCCGTATTTTAGTGCTTGTACAGCTTGTCCAAAATCACCCATATTTAAATGGAGTAATCCGTATATGCCAGGAGACTCAACTTCTTTTCCATCAATCAAAGTATTGCCACTTTCAAACGCTTCAGCAGGAGAGAATGATTCGTAACCATCTTCATAGACTACATAATAGCCTCCTACTACTGGCTTGTGTTTCTGAATATACTCTTTGCTAACTTCAAATTTACTATACCCATTATCTTCAGGCGAAATTAATCCCGATCCTGATACATCCATTACGATGGATCTTATTTTCAAGGCCCACACTTCTTTATGGCTTTTGTACTTAGGCATTTCTGCCGAAACATTGTTTTCTTCGTTCATTGTTTTATGGTGTTGGTTTATAATTTCTTACACATAGTATTTACCCACTATGTTTAGGGTTTTAATTTTTTAATTGCGTAGGTAATTGCGTTATTTCTTGCATCATACAGAACTTTTTGAAGTTCTAAAATTTCTTGAATTGAAAGGTTATTTGGGTTATGCTTTTTAACATAATCCTCCTCAGATGTAATTTTTCCTGTATCTGGATCAAAAATATAACCATTCCATGTTAATCCTTTATAATAATTTATGGAAGCGAATCTTCTTCTATCCATATTATTTCTAAATCTCTTATAAAGAATATACATTTGAGTTAGTTCATAACACGCTTCCCGAATAGCATAATCAATATCATCCTGACTTATTATCTCGAAGTACTTTTTAATTCTTTTCCACATTTTTTAAAATCTTTTTAAGTTTAACAAGTCTATTATAATACGGTTCACAAAGAGGTTTGCCATTATAAGTTTTAATAGATTCAATGTGTGATTTTATAAACTTAGGAACATCTACAACGACCTCACCACTTGATAGCCTTACTCTTTTATGTTTACTTACATCGACACCTTTAAAATATTCCTCTAGGCTTCGTATGTCGTAATTATAATTGTAATCCATTACTTAGTCCTTTCTTTTACATTCCAAACATATGGTGATTCAAGTTGGCCGACAGACCTTAATATTGTATCTAGCGGGAAAACATCTGGTCTTACCTTAGTGATAACGGTTGAAATTTTAGGCATAAACATAGTGGGAACCAGTTTTGGCTTTATCAGTTCTTTGATAATTAAAGACGGCGCTACTAATGCAGTAGTTCCGGCTATCGAAAATAGTTTTAAAAATTCTGACCTTTTCATAACTAAACCTTTACATTAATACTAGCTTTAACAACAAGCGTTTTCTTCCCTCTGTCTTTACCAAAGGTATGAGATATTTTAAGCATGCCCTTTTTAATAAGCTCGGAAGCAAGAACATCTTTAACATCTACCCCTCTTACCGAGATATAGTTTTTAAGCTCATCTTCATTGTTGAGTATAGGCTCAGGAATAAAATAAGTGTTGACTTGTACTACCTCAACTCCTTTAAAGAATACCAATATCCTGCTAAAAAAACCTAATTTTAATTCTCTTTTTTCCATTTCGTTTATAATTTTTAATGTTATGAATGTGCGGATATGCTATAAATGCAGCTTTTTCGCTTAGTTCTAAAAATGACACCCTGCCTTTCTTTGGTCCTAAATCACCCTTTCTAAAGATAGAGAATGAAAAGCTACTCTGCTGTACCATATAAAACTTTGCATTGTATTGAATACACTTGCGTATAGTCTGCTGAGTTTTGATTTTTACAATGTAATCGAATATGCCATCTACTATCCATTGTTGAATAGTTTGATATGCTGATTTGAATGATTGGAATACTAGGTTCATTATATTAGTTTTTATCCTTTAATAATTTTACTTCTTTATCTTTTTTAAGATAGCCTATTTGTTGCTGCCATTTAATAAAATCTAACAAGAAAATAAAACGGTCAATAAGTTTTTTGTTATGGATGATAATTTCTTGTGTTTTCATTTATTTAAGTTTTTGGTAAATTTCTTTGATTACTTCTGCCATAAAAAGGGAATTACGCCCTCCCGACTGTATGTATTTGGGTGTTAGCTTTTCTATTACAATAGATTCTCTATCAAGTTCAGAAGCTTCCTTAACGCTAATCCCTTTCTTTAAAGCAATAACAGTATTCAAGTCCATTGGTTTAGGTGAAATGTTTTTTGGTAGGATTGGGTTTCCAAGTTTACTCATTAATTTCCATTCATAATCACAAACTGGACAGATAGATGATAAATAGTTGGTTTCACGATCCCATTTTCCAATCAATTCAACTAACTTAACCCATTCCCAAGAACATTTATCTCCAATAAATTGAATGTTGTAGCCTTTGAATTGGGACAACCACTTATTAAATTCATTTTTTATGTGATTTTTTGTTGCAAAAAGCTCTGTATAATTATCACCTTCACGATAATCATTTGTTATAGCAACATCATCATCGTCAATTCCTTTATGTGGCCATGCTTCATTTAATTTTTTTACTTTTGGATTATCATAGAATTTAAGTTTCTCAACCACATTTTCCTCAACCTCATCATCACATCTGTTTAGGTCGAAATCATTGAATTCTGCGTAGAATGATTTAGATTCTAGTATTTTAATTGATGGTAATGGGTATATAAATTCACCGTTTTTATCACTAACCAATCCCAAACTAATTATTTGAGAATTGGGTGAGTTGCTTGTTAGTTGCAACTTAAAATAAATGTTTAAATTTTTCATATCTTTTTATTTTTTTCGCATTTATCAATTAATTCAAATAAAGGAAATTCCATTGGTTCTTCTTTAATACACATACCAAATTCAAGTTTTGCATCAGGTGGTCCTTTTAATAAATTAGGGCCTATTGATTTTAATAAGTTAATGCCAAATCTAAACTCCGCTTTCTGCTGCTCCGTTAATGGCTCAGTTCTTTTTTTCATTTTATCCTCCCTATTGTAAAATAAATATCTATATCTTTTCCAAATTTAATACCATTAATAGTTTTACTTGCATATTTCTTTTCATACTTTGCTCTATACTTCTTTAGATAAGCGTTTAGCTTACTCTCTTTGCAGAATTTATGAGAGCAGGGTTTTACTACAAATTTACCTGTTTTTACACACATTATTTGATACCTAATTATCTCAAACTTTTGTCCCTTTGCCATTACTTCCTTTTAGCGATTACCCATAAATAACTTGGAAAAAACAATCTTAGGAATGGTCTTATTCCTATTGCGTGTTGTATTTTCCACTTTCCTTTTCTTTCTACCTCCCATCCTGCTTCATCCAATAACCATAGAAATTGCCTTTCCTCAAATTCGTGGAAGTGCCTGTCAAATTTATTTTTTCCCCAATATGCTTTGCTGAACCATACATTTAAAGGAACAGTACATATTAGGTATCTCGACTTAATCGCTTTAAGCGTTTCAAGAGGATTCAGCAGATGCTCAAATACTTCAAATGAAGTTGTAACAGAAACCCTGCCTGAAAGTATTTTAACTTCATCTAAGCATTTATGGAAGTCTGTATCAGGACTGTTATTCATTACGTGATCACTACCCATATAGAATGATAAGGTGTTTTTATGTCCAAGATCAAATATGTGTTGGCTAATAATCTTATCATGCATAAAACTATTAACCAGTTCTAGTGATTTTATTTGTCGTTTATTCATAATTAAAATCTTGTTATTATCCATACAAAAATTCCATAACATATTAGACAGAAAACTATAAACCCTATTGGTATAAATAACCCAGTCCATCCATACATAATGATCGGATGCACCCAAAAGAAATACACCAATACTGATATTATTAGTTTGCCAGAAATTGATTTAAAGCTCATTTTCTATATCCATTTTCTTTCAGCCACACCCAAAACCCATCCCTAGTTGGCTGTCTTAATTTCATCCTACAAATCTTTTCTCTTGTTATAGAAGTTGTGAATTTTTCTTTCTCTGACCTTGATATGTAAGAATTTCCAATTGTACGAGCGGAGACATAACAATAAGATGAAATAGTATCACAATAGATACTGCTTGTGCTTCCCCAACTAATAGGATGAAAATTAATTTCCTTAAATTCACTACACTCAATAACATTCCAAGTTGTATCAATCGGAATTAGTTTTAATTCTCCCGATTCAGGATTAATGTCATAGGTTACCGTTCCATTTTCAATAGTTGTGTCGCTAACGATTACCGAACATTCATCGTGGTACTTATCCCACAATTTTAAGTATTCGCTGTCCTGTGCAAAAGCATTCATTCCAAATGCTAAAAGCAATAATAAGATTAGTTTTTTCATTTTAAATTATGTATAGGTTTATTAAAAATATTAATGTCACTATTTGTAACCCAAAAATAGCTGCTGTTGCTACAAAAATAACATTTAGTTTAACTTTATCTTTTTCATTCATAAGTTTAGTATTTAAAGCATTCAGATTTTTCGGGTTTATAACCATATTCGTCCTTAGTACCTTTTACACAATACCTTTCCTCTATTCTATCAACAACAGACTTAATACTATTGTTAGTTGATCTCCACGTAACCGATGGCTTTACCATTATTTGTTTACCATTTATAAATAATTTATAACAATAATCATTAATAACTGTCATTTCTCCAATTATCTTAATAGAATCGTTTACAATAAACGTACAGGGATTATCTTTGTCGATATGTCCGTTTCTATACCAACCGTTCTGTGAACATGAGTATAGAATAATTACTGAAATAATTAAGATTAGTTTTTTCATTTTACTTGTTTTTTAATATTTCAAAAAATGCTATTTTTTGCCTTTTAATTTTCTTATAATAAATTTCGTGAAGTTGCCCTTTAACTAAAGAATCGCCGATCATATACGGTCTGACAATGTAAAGTCTTAATTCAGCAGAATCAATTTGATTATACATTGAATCTACCTTTAACTCTTTATACGTTCTCCTCTGAGAAATATAATTCTTGGATTGCATGGAGGAGTCCTGCTCGGAGAGGTAGTCCTCATACATCTCGATAACAGACCTTTTAACATTAAGTTTGAATGTTGCTTTATTGAAAAAAAAGGCTACTGTTAAAATTGCTATAAATATAGCAATTAGAAGCTGATTAAATTGTTGTTTTTTCATAAGTTTTATGGTTTTATGGTTTTAGTGTTTAAAATGTTGCTGGTCCTACAATGTTTTTCGATGTATGCTTTCTATCTTTCGGATCTATCCATGGAATTAAAAAAGGTGGGTCCATATATGAATCAGACATCCAATAAGAACCAGCAGTAACAATAACTAAATCATCATGCTTACCATCAATGTTTCCAAGTTTACCATTTGGTTTTGTTTCAAACCACTTAAATTCATTAATAGAATTAAAATCTCTTTCGTAATAAGATTCTTCTCTCAATGCAGCCTTTAAGCTATCGCAAATCATTCCTTTTCCGGCATCCCCATTCGCTCCCATGTGAAATCCATACTTAGGCTGCCAATCTTTTACTGTACTGTCCTGGACGTTTCTAATAAATAAGTTTGGATAGTAGTCTTTTATCTGGTCAAGAACAGTAAAGAAGTGAGTTCCTTCTGTATTTTCCGTTTTATTCATAAAATTAGTCTCTATTGCTAGGAGTGCTTTATCATAAGCATAGCATACTTTAGCTGCCTCCCATGCAAATAAGTCTTGGTCGCATATTCCATGCCATACTGCTGCCACTTCTGGAACACCTCCCCAAAGCATCCATTTTCTATCAAGTATCTTTAATGCTGAAGGGTCTGCTGTAATTGACGATCCTCCAATATCTCCAAATCCACAGTATCTATTAGCTATTGTATATTTTTTACCCGCTATCTCAATAATCTTTTCAGGCATTTTCCATATCTTTAATCTACCATCATTTGCTTTATGAAACTCAATATCTTTAAAGGCTTCATCGCCTTTCATAGACTTGGAATGAACATTGCATATTAGTTTTGGTTCTTTGATATACTTATCCATATTCTTAATGTATGAAAGAGGAAAAAACTTCTGTCCTGAACTTTGAAAAGCTTCTTCTGGAGTACTTGGAAATTCGCTGAACATTCTCCATTCATCCTTAAAACTTCTCCTTTTATCCCTATACCAACAAATTCCTTCAAGTGTTGCACCTAAGTCCCATAAGCTTTCTTCGTAGGGGCTTAAAGACTCTATAAACTCTTTATGATTCTTAATCTTCTTTTGATACTTTTCAATGTCAAACCATGATACGAAAACAAAAACATAATTGGTTTTTCCCGCAATAGCCCTTAAGCATTCAACATGGAAATAATTACCCTCACCTTTTGCAGTACTTTCTTTCGCTATAAATGAATAAGGTATTTCAGGTATTGTGCCTTCAAGTGATTGAACTAAATCTTCGGGTGATTTTTGAAGTGTTTTTTTCCATAAACCAATTTCGCTTAAATGGGCTGCTCTAACATCTCCCGACCTTAAAGTATCGGGTTTCTCTGCTGAACCAATAGAAATAACGCAATCACGATCAGCATAATATTTATTTTTAGTTGTTCCTTCAAAATTACTTAGCTTAACATTTGCAATATCTTTTGGATAGTGCTTAACGAGCCTTGTGTACATAGACCGAATATTAGCTGCCTGACTTTCCACCTCAGTACAAATAATAGAATTCCATCCAAGCCTATGTATAAATTGAATCCATGAAATATAAATCTGAATTAATGTAGAACCTCCAAGTTGTCTTGCCTTTAATAGTATTAATCTTATTGGAACACCTGCCGCTCTCATTTTCTCCAACTCCTTTAATATCTTTCTCTGTGGCTGATTTAAAGTAAACGGAATAACTGAAAGTAAATCTTCTGCTGAACCATCCTCTTTCTTAGGTTTAATCTTTATTGTACTAAATGCCCAATATTCAAAATCGTATAAGAATCTTTCATTAATAAACAACTCCTGAACAATATTAATGTTCACTCCAAGACTAGAAGCGAATTTCCCAAAGCTATTAAATTCAAGTAGCTTTTTAGTAAACTCACTTTCATTAACCATTTCAATAGGAAGATAAAGGGAACCGGTATCTAAAAAGGAAATTTCCTCCCTTTCAATAGGTGAGCCTAATCCTGTTACTGGATTGTAAGGGCTGTTTAATATAGCAACCCTCTTTTTGTTTTCTTCTATTATGGTCTTGTAGTCTTGCATTTATTTTTTTAATCTATCCATTTTTGCATCAAGAAAGAAGCTTGTACCATGATTTTTCTCATAGCCAACTATATGGGCTGCGCATCTATTGAATGCTTCTCCCTCACCATCACAATCTGATGATGTATAAACTTTCTTTCCGTAAACATATATTTCTCCAATCCATCTTACTGAACTTGTTTCGTAAATTTCACCATTTGCTTTATAGGCTGGTCTTGCAATGATTGTTGCTTTTACTTTTGGTTCTGCTGTTTTCATAACTTCAATTTTATTTGCACGTGTAGAAGGATTTGAACCCCCGACATCTTCTTTTGGAGAGAAGCGTTCTAACCAGACTGAACTATACACGCATTGGTTTATTTAATTTCTTTCCCTGCTATTACTGCTTCTATTTGAGATTCTAGTAAATAAACTGTTTCGTTTCCAGTATCTATTAGATAGCTGTAATGATCTATAGTCAACGGGAATCGACCTTTAATAAATTCAAAACCTAATACCTTAAATCCCTTTGTCGGCTTATCCCCATATTTGTATTTCGGAGGATATTTAAGTTTCCGTATTTCATTTTCCATTTCATGAATCTCAATCTTTAATTCATCAATCTGCACTCTTTGATCGTTTAATGCGAGATGAATTAGGTCGTTAATTTTGTCTTTTCTCATAATACCTTATTTAATTATTAGTTTATAATCCACGTTAACACCATTTGATAAAGTAAAGCTCTCATTAAAGGTAGAGTAGTCAACTATAATAAGTGTATCATCTCCTAATACAAATTGCTGACCGACATATCCTTTATACACATTTTCAATAGATTCATGTACATCTTTAATGTCATGTACGATATTTACAGCACGATGCAAACAAAAAGCTGCGATAATTACTGCTAATATTATTAATAGTATTTGCTTTCTCATAATATCTTTATTTATACTGTCCTGAAATTATTTGAAGTATCGTATTCATCTTGTAAATTTTCTTTTGAGGTAGCCTATCTATTATCTCCCTTGCAATAAATGTAGTGGTAGGATCATCAATAGGAATTAATTTTACTTGTTCGTATGCTTCTTTAACTAATTTCTCATGTTCCTGCTTTACTTTAAAATGCCCTGTTAGGTACATCATTATAGATGAAAACCCATAAATAGGCTTCTGTGGTAGTTCGTCTAGTATTAATTGGGCTTTCTGTAGGTTGGTTAGGTAGCAAAAATAGAGGTGTTCGTTCTTAACTTTCTTATAACACTCTTCAACTTTTTTAATCTTCTCGTCTTTTGCTGTATTTGCCATTATAAATATTTAAAAAGTTTAGAAATATAAAAGTACACAATTTATAATAATAAAAAACGACTTCCCTTAATTAAATTTGAACATTATAGTATTTATAAATATTATTTAATCCGATATTATCATGGCAAAAGAAGATGCTAAAGTAATTCCCGATAAAGAAATTAAGCCTGAAACACTAGATACAATAGGCAAAACTCCAAAAACTACATCTACTGGTGAATTTTCTGAAGAGAAAAAAGCTTCTATGGATTCCATGAAGTCTTATTATCCTGAAGGTACTGAAATTAATGACGACAACTATTCCTCTATGATGGAAGGCATGATTGCTAAAGATTATAAGCCTACCAAAGAAAAGAATGGACGATACGAGGAGGCTAATAAAGAGGTAGGTGCAATGATGGACGATAATCCGATTGTTGGCGCATTACTTTCTGATATGGGAACAGGTGCAAAACTTGAACAAGTTCTTGGAAAGTATGTTGATCTTGAAGCATTGATTGACTCTAAGGGTGGTGATGAAACCAAGTGGGAAGAAAACAAAAAAACCCGTATGGCTAATTACGATAAGGCACAATCTCATAAAGCAACCATGGCTGCTAATGAAAAGAAATCCATGGAAACAGTTAAGAAGTTCTTAGCTGAGAAGAAAATGGAGGGTGAAGCTGCCGATAAGTTTGCTAAATATGTTGTTGAGATAATTGATGCAGCTAATAGCGGAAATATCACAGTAGCCTTTTTAAATGCTATGTATAATGGTATGAACTCCGAAGCCGAAAAAGCAATGGCAATAGAAGTAGCTACAGTTAAAGCTAAGAATGAAAAGATCGAAACAAAAACTAAATCCGAAGCTGATCTTAAAAAAGGTGATGGAATGCCAAAGGTTGCAAGTGCTGATGAAAAAGTAGTTTCTGAACCAAGCAATGATTTTGAATCTCGCATGGAACGCAACCTTAGTAAGCCAAAATTTAGTTATAGAAAATAAAGAAAGAACGTCTGTTTATAATAGATAGGCAAAATAATAAATAAACTAAAAGTTGAAACAATGAAAACAATCTTAACGTGCTTTTTGGGCCTGTTCGTATTATTTATGGGCGCAATTGCTATTGAACCAGCCATAATGAATTTTATGCCTGACATGATAGCTAATTTATTCCAATTTGATCCATTAATCTCAATTGCTATGCCTACTGCTGCTGCACAGGCTATAGCTGAACCAGTAACAGTAGCTTTAGGTGATGCTGCATCCACTACTCTTTACAGACCAAAGATTAGTAATGTAATCACTAAGGTAAGACCTGATCAGTTTCCGCTAGATACAATAATGCGAAAAACTGGTATTGTCGGGGACTGCCCATCTGAAACTTTTAAATTCTATTCAAGTAAGGTTCGTGGTGTAACTGACACACTAACTGCTGAACACACACAAGCTGATGTGAAAAGTGCAGAAATCGAAGTTACCAACACTCACATTTGGTTAGTGGATGATACCGGGATGTTTCCTAATATTACGGTTGATTCAAAAGAATTTAGATTTAAAGTTACGGCTGTAGATACTACCAATGACAAGATTACTATTCTTGCTATTAACGGTACTGGTGCTGCCGGTGTTGGAACTGGTGAATATGTACCTGCCCTTGCAAATGCTTCTAAATTTAGTCGTATTGGAAGCGCAAAAGGAGAACTTGATGCCCAAAACACTCCTTACGCTAATTTCCTTGAAGATACTTCAAACTATGTGCAAATTTTTATGTGCCAGGTTGAAGAATCTTTAATTGACAAACAACATCTTAAAGAAGTTCAATGGAATATCAATGACTTCAAAACTGATGCCATCTATGATATGCGGAGAATGTCTGAATTAACAATGTTATTTGGATTCCCTAAGTATGAATTATTTGATCCTATTGCCAATAAGACTGTAAACTTAATGGGTGGTGCAAGGCACTTTATCACAGGAACAATTTCTTACGGACACGATACTGCCGGAACAAACGCAACATTTAATAGTTGGGGTAACTCAATATTTTCAGGAAACAACGGAAGTGATACAAGATTGTTATTCGGTGGAAATGACTTTATCGAATGGCTAATGAACATTCCTATTGTTGAAAAGAGAATGGCGTTTAATAAAACGGAAGTAATTGCCGGCATTAAATTCAGATCGATTGATACAATCTTTGGAGAATTTCTTGTTCGTAAACACCAAGCGTTTACTGATATTGATGGATGGTCTTATAATGCGCTTGTACTTGATATGAACAACGTAGAACGCAGAATTCGTAAGCCCACAGAATCTACTAAGTTAGAACTTAATACAACTGGTATTCGTAGAGTAGAAGCTCACAGAATCATCGAGGAATGGACTATAGCTTTTAGAAATCCAACAACTCACAGATGGATTATCGATTCTGACTAAAATTAAATATTCACACCAAAAAAACATATAAGTTATGAAAAAAACGTATGAAGCGAATACCACGCAAAGTTACATGATGTTGTTAAACCTTAGAGGGAAACCTCATACTATAAAGTTTGATGAAGGACGAGCAAGACCTGTAGAACTCAGGTGTAGATTTACTACTAACGATGCTGATCTTCAATTAGCAATTGAAGCAACAAGGCAATTTAAAAGAGAAGAAATTAAAATTATTTCTACAATTGGTGAAATTCTTTCTGATGGTATTGATAATGTTGCTGATGGAGATAGAGCGAAACACGTAGCTCCTCAAATTGTTGCGAAGCCTACAACTAAGATTGATCCTGCAACAGAGGTTAATCCTCCTGAAACTAAGGAATCTAAAAAGCCTGAACCTAAACACAAGGAGCTCAAAGCTGAAAATATTCAAAAGGTAGCTGAGTATCTTGAAAATTACAGAGGTGCAGATCCAAAAGATTTAAAAACCCCTGATGATATCAAGAAGGTAGCGAAAGAACAAAATGTTACTTACCCGTATGTAAAGTAACTACACTATAACCAACACCCCGCACTGAAATAAATGCGGGGATTTGGTGGTGATAATAATATTTAATTCACTCAAAAATTAGAAATCATGCCAGAAAAAACGTCTTATACTGCAAGTAAAATAAACAAAGTTGGTATTCCAGATACTAACATGACATTTGCAAAACTTCAAAGATTACTTGATTTAATGCTAAAAACTGATGGCGATTCAAGTACTGTAGCTGCGTTAAACGCACTAACTACCCCAATGCCCGGATTGTTAACGACAATTACTACTGGTGGAACACTTACTTTAGGTGCTTTAGTTGTTGTTACTGACGATGTGGTTTACTTTAGTGATTCACTCGGAATATGGGTAAAAGCTGAATGGATTCAAAATGTAGATCCTACTGCTGCACTTATTGTAGATACTACTTTAACTGCTGCATTATCAGGAATGTTATTCTTGATTGGTGCTGATGGCAAAGTGGCAACCCTTCCTTCTTCTGCTGCCGTTGGCGCAGGTGTAAGATATACTTTTGTTAATGCTGGTGCTGATGGAGCTTATGGCTTCACAATTAGCCCTAATGCTGCTGACAAGCTTATGGGATCATTCAGTCAGAATGGCTCATTGGTTACCTTGTCAGGAACAAACGATAAGGATATCGTAAACACCAAAGCAACTGCAAATAGAGGTGATTATTTTTCACTTATTTCTGATGGAGTTGATGGATGGTATGTTGAATATGGTAATGGAATTTGGACAGAAGAAAGTCAAACTGTTATATCAGCTAGTTTTAAAGATGGAGTAATCGATACAGATGTTACAGCTACATCTACCGGCTATACCTATTCACAAAAAAGCGTATGGAGAACTAGCGGTGATAAACCTGCTGGTGGAACTTATGGAATATGGGGTTTATCTAGGGTAGGCCATACAACTCAGAATGCTCTTGGCGTAAAAGGTCAGTTGTATTTTGGAGATATGGCTGCTGCTGAAACAATCAATATTGGTGCAGCAATCGAAGCAAGTCTTGACCTTAGTGATACCTGGGGACTTACTGTAGCAAGTCATCTTTCAGGGGTAAGCATTTCGGTTACCGGAACTGGTGCAGTTACGGGTTCAGGCGATTATAATAAATTCAACGGAGCTTATGTGTACTGGTACACTATTACAAATTTCGGTATTGAAACAAACGGGTATTTAGTAGAAACCAGACCTAGTTCAAACCTTGATTATGGATTCAACGTCTATAATTCAGGTACTATGAATGCTGGTTTATGGATTCACAACAATACTGGTCAAGGCGGAACGATGATAAGTGATGTTAAGTTGTCAAATGGAGCAAGAATATTCTCAGGTGCAGCAGCTACTTATGATGCCGTCTATGCAGAAATATTAACTACTGGGGCAACTGGTTCGATTTATATTTCAACTATTGGAATACTTTTCGTACAGGTTGCAAATGCCGGTGCTGCTGCTGATTGGGAAGCAGTTACTTCATCATAATTAAAAATTATTCACACCAAATAAATAAATTATGGAAACTATAGAACTTAAATTAACAAGAGAAGAATTCAATTTAGTATTGACAGGATTAATGGAATTACCTGCAAAGGCTTCAATAAATCTTATTGCAAGATTAAATAAGGAAGCAGAAGCAAAAAATGCTGAAGCAGCAAAAAAGCCATTAGAAAAAGTTAAATAGAATTGTAATTTTCTCAAAATAACAAAAAGCCTTGTTCGGAAATCGGGCAGGGCTTTTTTTAAAACTATCAGTCATGGCTATTTACGATATTGACACTTTAAAACAAACATATTCAGATCAGTTTTACGCTACCTTATTAGCACTTTTAGAAGCTGGTGGAGGTGGAAGTACAAGTGATTTATCAGGTCCAAGACTTACTTTGATTGGACAAGTTATGGTAAAGATTGATGAAATGATGTCTCAAGCTGAAGGAACATCTATTAATCTTAACGATGTTAAAAACTCAAATGTTATTCACCTTTATATTAATGCTCTTTTAGATGAATGTTCAAAACACGTATTACAGACTGCACCACTTCATGTAATTGAACCTGCTGATGGTGGTGAGATAACCCCTGTTGATAATTCTGATGGAAGCGGGTATATTGACCTCCCAAGTGATTATTTACGTTTTGTAAGCTTTAAAATGAATACTTGGCTGCAAGAAAATAATGAGCCCATTGTTCCTGACAACTTAAATTATAAACTTCAAAGGTATGAAGCCACAAGGGGAGGTATAGCAAAACCTGTTTGTGTTTTAAATTCAAGAGTAAGCGTACAAACCCCTGAAGCAAAAGTTCAAACCATAACATTACTTGGATCTACCGGAACAGCCAATATATCTGTAGGTGGAGTTGAAAGACTTGCGACATTCGATACAAGCCTTGAAGTAACCGCAACTAATTTTGTTACTTTATGGGCTACCCCTTATTTGGCTGCCGGAATAGCTGTAACAAGTAGTGGTGATGATTTAATCTTTACTGCTAACGTAGCTGGAACTGATTTCACAAGTGGTGTGATCCTAAATGTAACAACCGACTTAACAGGAAGTATTGTAACTACTCAGGCAAATGTACCTGCAAGGGAAGGAATAAGAACCTTAGAATATTACAGCCTTGTTACCGGAACCACTCACACACTAAGTAAGTTTTTATATGTAGCCAATGTAGGTGCTGAATATATTCAGACTGATCTATACGATGCCTTAACCTGGTTATGTGCTGCAAAAGTATTACAGATTTGGGGACAGACTTCCGGGAATGGAAGCTATGCCGAAAATGCTATGAAACAAGTTGAATTATGTTACCAAAACCTAATGTAAAATGACACCTGCTGAATTAAGAATATTAAGTGATGGATGCGTTGATACCCTACAACCTTGGATGGGGGCTATGATATTAGAAAAGCTTGGTTTCAATTGGGAAATTATTACTTATGCTACCGCAGGAACTAAAACAGTAACATTTGCACAACCTTATGCTGCCGGAGTAACTGATATTGATGTAAGAGTAAAAGCTTTTGATGCTGATGGAGAAGATATTGGAGGACAGATTGATGAAGATTCAATCGATAATACTTCGTTTGATGTTTATGTAGGTGATGCTTGTACTTTAATGTTTATTTCATTTCAACCAAAAGTAACCGTACCATTATAAAGCACCAATTATGAAAAAGATATTATTATTTATTTTACTTACTTTCCTTACTGTTTCAGGATTTAGTCAGGGATTCACAAAATTTAAGCGTAATAGAATTACTGTCGATACACTAATTAATAATTATTATTTTATTTATCGTGGAGATACAATTGAATTTGATCAGTTATCAACTGTTCAGTTTAGTGCTGATAGTGTTAGTTGGCATATACAAAAAGCAGCTAGTGATATTTATTTTAGATTAAAAACTTCAACTGAATCTTATTATCGCCAACAAAAAATATGGGATGGTCGAACTTTAGACTTAGATACTTTCCGAATAATTAATGTAGATACTGCTATTAATGCTCTTGATGCTGTGAATTATGTATTACTTAAAGATAGTATTGCTGCATTAAGGGGTTATACTGGTACGTTTAAATTGAATTCTGATTCTACGGCTAATGATGGCTACGTTTCCAACTATGCTTTGATCGACACTTTGACTAAGTACAGCGAAATAACGACATTAACTGATTCGCTTGATCTTATAAGAGATACTTTAGCTGTACATAATACACGAATTATAGCACGAAAGCTGAATTCTGATTCCACAGCTAATGATGGCTATGTATCAAACTTTGCATTGATTGACAGCCTTACGAAATATACCGAAATAACAAGATTGACGGATTCTCTCGATTTAATTCGAGATACCCTGGCCGTACATAACACAAGGATAATAGCCCGTAAGTCAAGTTCTGATTCTACGGCTAATGATGGCTACGTTTCCAACTATGCTTTGATCGATACTTTGACCAAGTACAGCGAAATAACGACATTAACTGATTCGCTTGATCTTATAAGAGATACTTTAGCTGTACATAATACACGAATTATAGCACGAAAGCTGAATTCTGATTCCACAGCTAATGATGGCTATGTAT
>Ga0307928_10000094_pt1 | contig 51900 bp, 41 predicted proteins | sample AceLakmetagen232_FD_201815 | JGI IMG/M metagenome (GOLD analysis project Ga0307928, IMG submission 201815) | Saline water microbial communities from Ace Lake, Antarctica - #232 | ecosystem: Environmental > Aquatic > Non-marine Saline and Alkaline > Saline | place: Antarctica: Ace Lake...
TAATTTTTATTGGATTGATTTTGGGAACTTTAAGCGGAGCTTATGGAACTCAAATCATTGTTACTCCGGTTTCTGAAGAAATTGATGTCAATTTTGAAGTCAAAATTGATAAAATACAAGAAAATCTAACTGATGCAGAAGAATCAATTATTTTAAATGGTCAGGTTTTTGAAAATATTCAAGAAGAATTGGAAAAGGCCATCCCTCAATCTACGGTTTCTATGGAAGATTATGCCGAAGGGGAAATTACTTTAATTAATAATTCCTGGTCTCCAATAAATTTTGTGGCTAGTACTCGTTTTGCCTCTCCTGAAGGATTAATTTTTAGAGCAATCGAACGCATTAGAATTGCTTCAAAAGGAGAAACGACTATTTTGGTCCGGGCTGATAAAATGGGAGAAGAATATGAAATAGATCCCACTCAATTTACTATTCCTAATTTACGTGATCCTAACTTAAAAAGTAATATTATTGCCGAGAGTAAAGAAAAAATGAGCGGAGGAATCAAAAAAGCTGGTATTGTTATGCAAGCTGACATTGATCAGATTAAAAAAACCCTTAAGGATAAACTTTATCAAAAAGCTTTACAAGAAATTGAAGAAGAACTTTCTAATGCTGACTTAAAAATTGTTGTTCATTCACAAGTAATTGATGAACAAATTGACGCTCAAGCCGGAGACGAAAAAAGTGAATTCACTGTTTTTGAAAAAATAAAAATTGGAGCAGTTGCTTTTGACCAAAAAAACTTATTAGACATTGCTTTAATTGCCTTGCGTCAAACCATTCCTCAAGGTAAAGAATTAACCGCTTATGAACCAGAGGGATTATCTTGTCGTTTAATTCAATATGACTCTGAAAACAATAAAGCTACTTTAGATGTTCAATTTCGTGGTTATATGGTAATTAATAAAGAAAATGGTATTTTAGATAAAACTCTTTTTCGTGGTTTAAGCTCTGAGGAAATTAAAAACTACCTTAAAGACTTTAAAGAAATTAAAGAAGTTCATGTTAAATTCTGGCCTCCTTTTATTATAAAAAAAGCACCAGAAACAATTAATAAAATAAAAATAAAAATTGATAAAAAGTAATGATTTTGTCTGACAAAATTGAGCCCGCAGGGCGAGAATTTTTCAGCAACAAAACCTTTACCCAGCACTTATTTTGCGAAATAGAAACGAAATTTTATATATAACAAGGTAAAATAAATTTATTTCTCGCGAAAGAGCGTTAAAACACTCTTTCGCCAAGACCTACTTGGCAAAATAAGTGCTGGGTGCTCACAATTGTAGCGAAATTTTCATCGTTACACTCTAAAATTTCGACAATTATGGCAAAAAAAATATCTTTAGAAATCCTTCGTCATTCAACTAGTCATTTAATGGCAGCTGCTATTTTAGAATTATTCCCCAAAGCAAAATTTGGCATTGGTCCAGTAATTGCTAATGGTTTTTATTATGATTTTGACTTGGAAAAAAGTCTAACTCCTCAGGACATGCAAAAAATTGAAAAAAAGATGAGACAACTGGCAAAAAAGAATTTAAAATTTGTTAAAAAAGAAATGACCATTGACCAGGCCATAAAACTTTTTCAAAAATTAAAACAACCATATAAAATAGAACTCTTAAAAGAAATAAAAAAGCATGGCACGACAGAGATAAAAAAAATTGAGAAACAAACAAAAAAACAAAAAATAAATAAAGTAACTGTTTATGAATTAGGTAATTTTGTTGACCTTTGTCGTGGTCCTCACATTAGTTCTCTTGGACAATTAAATGCTTATAAATTAGATAAAATTGCTGGAGCTTATTGGAGAGGAAATGAAAAAAATAAAATGCTTCAAAGAATTTATGGCTTGGCTTTTTCACAACAAAAAGAATTAGACGAGTTTTTAAAAATTCAAGAACAAGCTAAAAAAAGAGATCATCGAAAATTAGGCCAAGAATTAGATTTATTTCAAATCAATGAAGATGTGGGACCAGGGCTAATTCTTTGGCATCCTAAAGGAGCTACTTTAAAAAGAACTATTGAAAATTATATTTTAGATGAATATATTAAAAACGGTTATCAAATAGTTAGTACGCCTCATTTAGCAAAATTAAATCTTTGGAAAACATCTGGCCATAATGATTTTTACAGAGAAAATATGTTTCCCATCATGCACATGAAAGAAATGACTAAAGAAGAAAAAGAAGATTATCAAATAAAGCCCATGAATTGTCCCTTTCATATTGCCATTTATCAAAATGCGATTAAAAGTTATCGTGACCTTCCTTTGCGTTATACTGAATTAGGCACGGTTTATCGTTATGAAAAATCAGGAGTCTTGCACGGTTTAACCCGAGTTAGAGGCTTTACTCAAGACGATGCTCATATTTTCTGTCCCCTTGAACAGCTTGATAAAGAAATAGAAACTACTGTTAAATTTGCTATAAAAATATTAAAGACATTTGGCTTTAAAGAATACGATATTTATCTTTCAACTCAACCGAAAAAATTTGTTGGGACACAATCTAATTGGAAAAAATCAACCATTGCTTTAGAAAAAGCTTTGAAAAAATTAAAAATCAAATATGAAATTGATCCAGGAGGTGGTGTTTTTTACGGACCAAAAATTGACATTAAAATAAAAGACACTTTAGGCCGGGCTTGGCAATGTACCACAATCCAGATTGATTTTAATTTGCCAGAAAAATTTGACGTCACTTATGTTAATAATAAAGGAAAAAAACAACAGCCAATTATGATCCACCGGGCTCTTTTGGGCTCTTTAGAAAGGTTTATCGGTGTTTTAATTGAACATTATGCCGGGGCTTTTCCTGTTTGGCTCTCCCCTATTCAAGTTTATTTAACCCCAGTTGGTAAAATTCACTCCTCAGCAACAAAAAAATTATCTCAAGAATTAGAAGAATTAGGAATTAAAACAGAAATTAATATTCTTAATGAAACTATTTCTTATAAAGTAAGAAAAGCGGAAAAACAAAAAATTCCATACATCTTAGTTATCGGAGATAAAGAAATTAAGGGAAACCATTTAAACGTAAGAATGAGAGGAAACGTGATTAAAAAAATGACTAAAAAACAATTTTTAGATAAAATATTAAAAGAAATTAAAGAAAAAAAATAAGAACCTGTTTTGCAGAACCTTGAAATTAAATATCATTGTATATATAGTAAAGTAATTTAATTATAAATAAATATTTTAATTAAAATTTATGAAAAAAACAATTAAACTTTTTATTTTAACCCTAATTTTTGGGTTTCTTATTTTCCCAATAATAAATGTGCAAGCTCAAGAAACCATTAATATCCCTTCTGTTCAACAAATCGATGTTGAACCCGTAATAATTGATGGAGCTGAGCCCGTAATCGTGAATGAACCTGTTTTAATAAACGAAGAAACTTCTATTAAAGAGACTATTGTTGTTGAACCAATGAATGGAGAACCAACAAGTGGAGAAACAATGACTAGGTCTATTAAAACTTCAGCCGATGTTCTTTCAGATGAAAATATTACGGCCGAAGACTTGGGTGTTAACAAACAAAGGCTTTTACCAACTAGTCCATATTATCCAGTTAAAACTATTTGGCGTGGCTTTCGTTCAATTCTAACCTTTGATCCTGTTAAAAAAGTTGAACTTAATCTTCGTTATGCTAATGAAAAATTAATTGAAGCAAAACAAGTATCTGAAGAAGGAAATAAACCAGAAATTGTTACTAAGGCATTAGAAAGATATCAAAAAGATTTGGCTGATATTTCTAAAATAGTAGAAAAATCTTCAGAAGAAATTAAAGCTGGAGCAGAAAACTTTGCTGATAAAATGATTGATTATTCATTTAAACAGCAAAATTTAATTGATGGAATTGAAAAAAATCTTACTCCAGAACAATTTGAAAGAGTAAATGTAGTGAGAGAGGACGGTCTTGATTATTTTAGCCAAACAATGACCAACCTTATTGAACCTGAACAAATAAGAGAAAGAATAATTAACGTAATAGAGTCTCAAGAAGGTAGTAATTTTAAGGACTTTAAAAATATAGAAATTTTAAAAATAATTGAAGAAAGATCTCCTGAACAAGCGAAAGAAGCAATTCAACAAGCTCGAGAAAATACAGTCCAACGCCTACAAGATAACATGACAAATATGGTAGAAGGAGAAGGAAAAAAATTTAAAGAATATATTGAAAATGTAGGAGGCAATGAAATAAGGCATTTAGAAATTATTAATGACTTTACTCGTGAAGGAATGCCTGAATTTCTTCATCAGGATATGGAAATAATCAAAGATAAGGCCATGGAGCGAATTGAGAACAAGATGCAAGAATTTACAAATGAAGAACAAAAAAAAGAATTTCTTCATCATTTAGAACAAGGTGAAATGGAAGATATAAGAATTATTAAAGAATTAGAAAATAATCTTGCCCCAGGAACAATTGAAAAAGTCCTTGAAGCTAAAAATAATGCTTTGGATAATTTTAGAAAAGAATTTGAAGAAATTAAAGATCCAAAAGCCCAACAAGAATTTTTGAAAAAAATGGAAAAACTTCATGATGTTAAACAATTAGAAATTTTTAAAGAAATTGAACAAATTATTCCTCAGGATCAAAAAGAATTTTTTGAACAAATGAAAAGCAGGGTAATAGAAGAAATGGAAAAAGAATTTAATCAAGCAACAAATGATAACGAAAGAGATAATATTTTATATAGGTTAGCCGGAGATATGCCCGAACACATGGAAATTCTTAAAGAATTTGCTCCTTCAACACAAATGATGAATGAAATAATGATAAAACAAACCGATAATATAAGAAAAAAAATATTAAATATAAATGATGTTGAAAAAATTCAGAATTTAAAAAACCGGATTAATGATGACTATTTTGTTAGACAGGAATTAGAAAAAAGAGCTCCTAATATTTTTCAACAAGTAGATGATAAAATTGAAAATAAATTTGGAGAGGTTAATAAAGAAGAAGCAATGGAAAGGTTAGAAAAAGCTAAAGAGGAAATTAGTCAAGCAGAGAAAAATTTTAAAGAATTTTTAGAAAAACAAAAAATAGGAGAACAATTAAAAAACTCCCCTGCCCACCAACACCTTGAAAATTCAAAAAAACTTCTTCAAGAAGCTATCACCGCTTTTAACCAAGAAAAATATGGACATACTCTTGGTCAAGTAAATGCTGCTTATAATCAGTTAAATTATGTTTGGCGATTAGTTAAAAAAATTGAACTAAAAGACGAAATAGCCGAAGACCGATTTGAAAAAATGGAACAAGCCATGGATAACATGGTTGATAACTTTTTAGAATCTGAAATAATAGATTCTGATATGTCTTTAGAAAATAAAAAAGCCATAAACAGGGTTATGGAACAGGTTCAAGAAGGAAATCTAGAACAAGCCTGGGAAGAATATAGTATAAAATTAAATGAAAAAAGAACCGAGCAAGGAGATCTAAGAGCCGTAGAGTTACCTTACGACAAAATGAATCTTTCTTTAAAAGAGATTCAAAAAATTAAACAAATAACCGAGATATTACCAATTGAAATTAGGCAAAAACTACAAGATCTTCCTCCAGAAATGATTATTAATGCAGTAGAACAAATAAGAAATAAAATACAAGTTGTTCCCGAAACAACCACTGAAAGAGTGAGAGAAAAAATTAAAACAAGAACTGAACAAGAAAATGAAAGCCTCTCTTCCTCTGAACAAAATTCTGAAATAAAAATTGGTATGCCTAATCCAGCTTCAGAATTCTGTATAAAAAAAGGTGGAAAAATAGAAATTAAGACTAATGATAATGGTGGGCAATTTGGTATTTGTCATTTACCTGATGGCAGAGAATGTGAAGAATGGGCTTTTTTTAAAGGAGAATGTGGACCAGGAGGACAAGGAACTATTGAATACCCTATTGAAGGAGAAGCCATACCATCAAGACAAGGTCAAACACAAAGAGAAATTATGCCAGAATCACCAACTAAAGTAGAACAGGATAGACCACATACTGAACCTATTGAGCCAATTTATTTCCCTGGCCAAACAGAATCAGAAAATTGTATTCAAGTTATTACCTATGCTGTTAGTGGAGGCATCTGTCGCGCCTTTCCTAACCCTTGCGTTGTTCCATCTGGTTGGAGAAAAGTAGATAAATGTCCGGAAAAAACTCCAGAAAATATAATAGACGGTGGAAATCAAAATCCCCTTCCTCCAAAACCAGAAGAAATTAATAAACCCATATAACAACCTGAACAAATAAGAATAGAAGAAACAAGACAATTTGAAGATATGAAAGCCCCTGAAGGTTCTCTTGGAAAGCCATCTTTGTTTGAAAAATTTCAAAGATTGTTCCAATAAAAATAAGAATCAATTACATAAAAAAGGGGCTTGATTAGCCCCTTTTTATAATTAAAAGGATTGAAAAATATTTTAAATAAGATAAAATAAATCTTATGAATTATCACTTAATTACTTTTGGCTGTCACCCCAGCACCAAAGCAAGCTTGGTGCGGGGCGAGAATGAATAAATTATATATTATGAAATATTATGTTATAACCTATGGATGTCAGATGAATAAGTCGGATAGTGAGCGGGTTGCCTCTGTTTTAAAGAACATGGGGTATCAACCAGTAAATAAACCGGCTCAAGCGGATTTAATTATTGTTAATATGTGTTCCGTGCGTCAATCAGCTGTTGACCGAGTTTATGGTCTTGGAAAAAAATTTAATGAATTTAAAAAACAAAACCCAAATTTAAAAACCGCTTTAACTGGCTGTATTTTGTTGTCAGATAAAATTAAATTAAAAAAACAATTTGACTTAATTTTTGACATTAAAAATCTCATCAAACTTTCTGACATACTCTGTTACCACCATGTTATTCCTCGGTCAAATGCTTTAGAATATTTTTCAATATTTCCAAGTTCAGATTCTTCTGTCACTGCTTATGTCCCTATTATGACCGGCTGTAATAATTTTTGTGCCTATTGTGTAGTCCCTTATGTTAGAGGAAAAGAAATTAGTAGGTCAACTTTGGAAATCATTGAAGAAGTAAAAAAATTAATTAAAAAAGGATATAAACAAATAATTCTTTTAGGTCAAAATGTTAATTCATATAAAGATAAAAATATTGATTTTCCTGAATTACTTAAATTAATTAATGATTTACCTGAAAAATTTTGGCTTTATTTTGTTACTTCTCACCCAAAAGATTTATCAGATAAATTGATTGAAGTAATGAGTCTGGGAGAAAAAATAGCTGAATACCTGCATTTACCAGTTCAGGCCGGTGATAATCAAATACTTAAACAAATGAATCGCGGGTATACTGTTGAAAAATACAAAAAAATAATTAAAAAGGTTAGAAAAAAAGTAAAAAATATTAATATTTCTACTGATATCATTGTTGGTTTTCCAGGAGAAACAAAAAAACAGTTTATACAAACCGTTAAATTAATAAAATGGGCTAAATTTGACATAATTTATACTGCTCAGTATTCCCCTCGTCCAATGACCGCCGCTTTTAAATTAAAAGATAATGTTATTAAAAAAGAAAAAAAACGAAGAGAACAAATTTTAACTAAAATTTTAAAAAAGACTGCTTTAAAAAATAATAGAAAATATCTTAATAAAACAATTGAAATTTTAATTGAGAAAAAAATAAAAAATGATTTTTACTTAGGCAAAACCAAAACCTTTAAAAATGTAAAAATAAAAAATCCTAAAGGATTATTAAAGATTGGTCAATTTATTAAAGTCAAAATTATTAATGCGACGCCTTGGGGACTTGAAGGTCAGATTGACCCCGTTAGAGATAGGTTTTCTTCGAAAACCGTACGAGTTTCTTTTAGAAACTCTATCTCTAACGGGGTTGAGAAATAAATTTAATTTTCTTAAATATTAAGAAATAAACAACAATTAAAAGAATGGCTAAAGGAATCAAATTCCACCACCAGTCAAATCTAACAATAGTGTTGTAAAGGCCGTGGAAAAGAATGGCAATAATTACTCCTCTAAAAATAATTAGCTTTGGTTTTTTTACAGAATTAAACTTGACTAAACCCAGATGATAGCCAATAATACCACCAGAAAGAAAATGCATAAATGTGCTTGTAAAGCCTCTTAATAAGATAGTAGAAGCCCCGGTCATTAAATCACCGACTAAAAACCCATAAAGTACATTTTCAATAAAAGCTAATCCTAACCCTAAGGACATTCCATAAATAAAACCATCTCTTAATTCGTCAAAATGAACTGATTGATAAGTCTTATATCTTAAAACTAAGTATTTACTCGTTTCTTCAATAAAACCATCAATTAAAAAAGATAAAATTATAATAAGGACAATTGGACTAAACCAAGAACTATTCTGAATCAAACGAGTTAAGAAACCAGCTAAAGGAATAATTGGAATAGTAATTAAACATCCCCAAAGAAAAGTTTTAAAAATCTGTAAACCTGGTTCAGGAGCTGATCTATCAAGTCTTAGACAAATAAAAAGCCAAAGTAATGTCGGGCCTGCGCTCAATAATAAAAAAATAATAGATTTCTGCCAATTAATTTGGTCAATTAAATATTCAAATAAATGTCCCATTTTTATATTATTAGCAAAGCTTGAAATTAAATATCAATTTAATTATAAGAACCTCCCCTCACTTCGTTCGTCGAGAACCTTGAAATTAAATATCAATTTAATTATAGCATAAAAATCATGACTGAAAAGCGAAAATTAATTGTTATTTGTGGAACAACTGCCTGTGGAAAAACAAGCCTCTCTTTGGATTTGGCTCAAAAATATAATGGGGAAATAATTTCCGCTGACAGCCGAACTGTTTATCAAGATATTAATATTGGCACGGCTAAACCCTCTTTAGAGGAACGTTTAAAAGTCCCTCATTATTTAATTGATGTTGTTCATCTTAATCAAAAATTTACTCTTGCTCAGTTTAAACAACAAGCTTTAGTAATTATTAATGAAATTCACCGTCGATATAAAGTGCCTTTTTTAGTTGGGGGCAATGGCTTGTATATCAGCTCTATTGTTGATAATCTAGATATTCCTTCTGTTCCTCCTGATCAAAAATTAAGAAAGAAATTAGAAAAAAAGATAGTTAAACATGGGCTTGATTATCTCTGGCAAAAATTAATAAAATTAGATCCAGGTACCACTAGTTTTGTTGAGAAACAAAATCCCCGCCGTATTATTAGAGCTTTAGAAGTTTGTTTAAAGACAAAAAAACCTTTTTCCCAGTTGCGCCAAAAAAAAGAATGTTTGTTTAATGTTTTACAGATTGGAATTAAATTAAATAAAAAAGAGTTGGTTCAAAAAATTAACCAACGCATTGAACAAATGATTAAACAAGGGCTAGTTGAAGAAGTTAAAGATTTGGTTAAAAAATATCCTTCTGATATTTCTGCTTTGAAAACGATTGGTTACCAGGAAATTATTTCTTATTTACAAAATAAAATTAGTTTAGAAGAAGCGATTGATTTAATTAAAAAAAATACGCGTCAGTATGCCCGACGCCAAATGACTTGGTTTAAAAAAGATAAAACTATTAAATGGATTGACAATATTGAAGAAGCTGAAAAATTAGTTAAAGATTTTTTAATTTAACTTTTTAATTCTTTTTCTATTAATTCCTGAACAATATTTGGCTCAGCTCTCCCCTGAGTCTTTTTCATTACTTGACCAACTAAATATTTTATTACATTGCTCTTTCCTTTTTTAATTTTTTTAACTATTTCTGGATTATCTTCAATTACTTTTAAAATAATTTCTCCTAATTCTAATTTATCTTCTACGGTCTTAAAATCATATTCTTTTAAAACTCTGTCTACGTCTTTTTCAGTAACATACATTTTGTTTAAAACTTGTTGGCCTAAATTATTAGCAAGTTTTTTTTCATACATTAAAATAATAAATTCAGCAAAATTCTCTGGAGTAACTTTAAAATCAATTTCTTGATTCTTTTTTTGTAAAACAAGCAAATTATTAATCAACCACTTTAATAGTAATTTAATAAATTTACCTTTATTATTCTGCCAAATTTCTTGTTCTGACCCTTCAACTGTTTCTAAAGAAATTAGCCAGGCTCTAAGTTCAGAAATAACTTTTTCAACATAAGCAGCTCTTTTTTTTGTTTCAGTTAAAAGTTCTGCTTCTGAGTTGCCAAACCCATATTCTTCAATAAAGCGTTTTCTTTTTTCCGTTGGTAATTCAGGTAAACCTTTCTTTAAAAACTCTAAATTAATTCCCTGCTCTTTAAAAGTCTTTTTATCAAGGGGTGGCAAGTCAGGTTCTGGAAAGTATCGATAATCTTTTTCCCCTTCCTTACTTCTTTGTTCAACTGTTTTATAACCATCCCAACCGCTGGTTATTTGATATTTTGGTGGATTACCTTTCTCCCACAACTTTCTTTGACGATTTATCTCATAAGATAATGCTTTTTCTACAGCTTTAAAAGAATTAAGATTTTTAATTTCTGTTTTTGGATAAAGTTTTTTATCACCTTTTGGTCTAAGTGAAATATTAGCATCACAGCGTAATTGTCCTTTTTCCATATCTGCATCAGAAATCTCCAAATATCTAATAATTTTTTGCAATTCTTCAAGGAAAATTTTAGCGTGTATTGCATTTTTAATTTCAGGATTTGTAACAATTTCTACCAAAGGAATACCGGCTCGATTAAAATCGATTAAAGTAGACTCTTTTTGATGAAAAAGTTTAGCCGTGTCTTCTTCTAAATGGATTCGTTCTAAGTGAACAAGGCCGGAATCAGTTTCTACTATTCCTCCCTTAATTAAAGGTAATTGATACTGACTGATTTGATACCCCTTGGGTAAATCTGGATAAAAATAGTTTTTGCGGTCAAAACAACAATTTTCAGCTATTTCTCCATTTAAGGCTAAACCAAGCTTTAAAGCTTTAATAATTACCTCTCTGTTTAAAACTGGCAAAACCCCGGGGTGGCCCATACAAATAGGACAAATATTTAAATTAGGCTTATCTGTTTCCTGATTGGGACAATTACAAAAAAACTTACTTTTTGTTTTAAGCTCTAAATGAATTTCTAAACCAATAATTGTTTCGTAATTTTTTGTCATCATCTAATATTAAGCAACATTTTTTCTAGATAAAACAACTGGAATGGTTTTTATTATAATTTGAAAATCAAAACCTAAAGACCAGTTTTCAATATAATAAATATCTAATTTAGCCTCTTCTTCAAAAGACAATGTCGAACGTCCTGATATTTGAGCTAAACCAGTCATGCCTGGTTTAATAGTCAAAAGTTGTTTGTACTGATTTTGATATTGAGCCACTTCTTGGGGTTCATGAGGACGAGGACCAGTCAAGCTCATCTCTCCTTTTAAAATATTAAATAATTGGGGTAATTCATCAAAACTAGTTTTACGTAAGAACCGACCAAATCTAGTAATCCGCGGGTCATTTTTTATTTTAAAAAGAGGGCCATCTTTTCTTTCATTATACTTTGACAATTCTTTCTTCATTTGATGAGCATTTTCAACCATAGAACGAAATTTATAAAGATTAAATTTTTTTCCTCTTTCTCTAACTCTTTCTAATTTTACAAAAATTGGACCTGAAGAATCTAGTTTAATAAATATGCCTAAAATTAAAAATATAGGACTAAAAATAATTAAACTAATAAAAGATAAAACTATGTCAAATAAGCGCTTCACAATCCGTCCCCAGCCATCTAAGGCTGTTTTTTGAATAACAATAATAGGAATACCTCCAATTGTCTCTGTTTGCACATTAGTAGCTAAAGAATTAAAAATATCAGGAGTGTATTTAAATAGAATTTGATATTCATTACAAAATTCTATTAATTTTAAAACGTCTTGATGGTTAAGTTTTGAATCAGCTTGAATAATTTGACTAATTTGATTAGCATTGTCAGCCCATTTATTAATTAATTCTTCAACTGTTTGTAATTGATCCAAAACCTGATAACCTAACCCTGGTCTAGTTTTAATATATTGATTAATCTGTTCTGCTGTTTTATCTGCTCCTAAAATTAAAATTGGTTCCAATCCTTTTCCTTTTCGATAATAAACCAATTGAGTATAATGGATTAAAATTCTTCCAAAACTAACAAAAATAAAAGTCATTAGCCAACCAGCTAAAATAATAAAACGGGAAGAAAAATATTCTCCTTTAAAAAAGATAAAAAGAACAATTAACATTGTTCCCAATGAGCAAGCCAAAAATATTTTTGAAAATTCTTTAGAAAAATGTCTTTCTTTTAAATTATAAAGACCGGCTATAATAAAAACGATTAGCCAAATTAAAAAAATAATCAATATTGTTATAAAATATCTACTAAAGGGAATTTCATAAATTACTGGTCTTAATTCAACTAAAGCACTAAAACGAAGATAATAAACAAATATACCTGATAAAACCAGCATTAAATAGTCAAGGGGGACAAGAATAGCTGAAAAAATAAGGTCAAATTTCTTCATATATCTATTTTACCACAGAAATCTATCTTGACAAGTAAATAATTTCTGTTACAATGAAAATGACTTAAGTAGGTGGCGATCGCTCTAAATATGACCTAGTTATATTTGGAGAGGAAAGTCCGAACACTCCCTTATTCTTATAAGGAGCTGGGTAGCAGGTAACTCCTGTCGTCGCGCAGAAATGAGTATGATAGAGGTGCGAACAGAGACGCTTAAACCTGAAAAGGTAAAAGCACCCTTTGGGGTGAGCTTTAAAAGAAATTTTAAAGGTGAAACGGCTAAATCCTTACCTGAGTGAAAGGCCAAACAAAAAATCCATGAATTTCAAAATTCAAGGATGGTAGGCCGTTCGAGTCTATTTGTAAATTTAGACCTAGATAAATGATCGCGCTCTCACGAGTAACAGAATTCGGCTTATTGCCTACTTAAGTCTTTTTTAAATTCTCATCAATTACTTTATTAACAAGCTTATCGGCTTGCTTATTTTTTTCTCTAGGAATATGATAATAACTAATTTTTTGAAAAGACTGAGACAAATTCCACACTTTAATAAACAAAGAACCTAATTTTGGATTTTTTATTTTATATCGATGATTTAATTGTTCAACAATCAACTGGCTATCCGAATAACAATCAAGTTCTTTAGCTTTTAAGGCTTTTGCTTTTTGTAAAGCTAAAATTAAAGCTTCATATTCTGCTTGATTATTAGTGGCTCTTTTTAAAAATTTAGTATATTCCCCAATTATTTTATTTTGTTGATCATAAATAACCACCCCACAGCCACTTGGCCCTGGATTTCCCCTAGCTCCACCATCTGTATAAATTTTAAATTTACTCATCAATAATATTATTTACTCTTTTTCAAATCAATTACTTTCATTTGTAATTCTCTCGTACCATTCCATTGATTAACATCTAACTGAAAAACAATGTCTAATTTATCCCCTATTTTAATTCCTTCCATTTTATGATTGGCTCTAAAATAAATCATTTTTTTTCCTTGATCAATAATTAAACGACAGTGTTGTTTATTTTTTCCAACCATTTGTTTTTCTTTTAAATAAACATTTTTAAGTAAAAGGTTGGGTTGCCAATTATCACGGCCGAATGGCTCAAACTTAATTAATTCTTCATACAAAGGCCAATCAATATCATCTAATTCAACCTGAGCATCAATTCTAATCTTAGAAATTAAATCTTGTTTTTTTAATTGTTTTTTCCCAATTTTTAAAATTTCTTTTTTAAACTCTTCGAATTTATCTGGACTTATGGTCAATCCAGCCGCCCCGGGATGGCCGCCAAAACGAATAAGATATTTTTTTAAAAGAGTTAATGCCTGATGTAAATTGAAATTTGGTAATGAACGGCTCGAACCAATAATTTCATTATTTCTTTGAGTCAAAACAATGGCTGGTCGAGAATATTTATCAAGCAATCTACTGGCACACAAACCTAAAACACCTTTAGGCCAGTCACCTAAAACAACTAAAATCATTTCTTTTGGATTTTCTCCTATATCTGATTTAATCTTTCGAATAGTTTTTTCAACTAATTGTTGTCTTGTTAAATTATATGTATTTAAATGTTCAGCAAATTCATCAGCTTCAAAAGAATTTTTAGCTAAAATCATGTTTAAGGCTTCATCAGCATGTTTAATTCTAGCTGCTGAGTTAATTCTTGGACTTAACTGAAAAGTTATGTTCCCAGTATTAAGTTTACCTAATTCTAAGCCACTTTTTTCTACTAAAGATTTTATTCCTAAATTAGTAGTTTTATTTAAAACAATTAAACCATATTTAACAAGGATTCTGTTTTCATCCAACAAAGGCATATAGTCGGCCACTGTTCCTAAAGCAACTAAATCAAGCAGCCATTTTTCTGTTGATTCATTGTTTTCTATCTTACATCTTGAATCCGATAATAGTGCCTGAATAAACTTAAAAGCGACTCCTACTCCGGCTAAGGTTTTAAAAGGATATTTTTCTCTATTTACCTGTGGATTGACAATGGCCAGGGCATTAGGAAGTTCTTTCCCCTGACAATGATGATCAGTAACAATTACTTCTATTCCTGCTTGATTGGCCAAATCAATTTCTTTAAGATTGGTAATCCCACAATCACAAGTAATAATTAAATTAACTTTTTCTTTAACAAACTTTTTAACCATTTTCTCACTTACACCATATCCTTCTAATTCTCTGTCAGGAATATAGATACTAATATTTTTCGCTCCTAATTTTTCAAAAATAGTGAGTAAAATAGCCGAAGAAGTGATTCCGTCAGTGTCGTAATCACCACAAATAACAATTTTTTCTTTTGTTTTGATTGCCTGATAAACCCTATCAACTGCCTTTTTCATGTCTTGTAATAAAAAAGGATTATAAAGATTTTTATAATCTGGTGATAAAAATTCATCAATCTTTTTTTGAGTATCTAAATTACGATCAAAAAGCAATTGCAAAATTATCGGATTAATTTCCAAAAACTTTTTTTTAAATTCATTTGGACACTTTGAAACAATTTCCCAAACTTTTTCCATATTTTTCTTTTATATATAAATGCGAGGAATTAATGGATTTATTCTAGTTATTACCTCATAATTAATGGTTTTAGTTTTTTGAGCTATTTCTTCAGCCGTAATTTCCTCTTTTCCTTGTTTTCCAATTAAAACCACTTTGTCGTTTATTTTTACTTTATTTAATTTACTAACATCAATCATTGTTAAATTCATACAAATACGACCCAAGACTGGACAACGCTTTTCATGGATTAAAACCTCTCCCTGGCCTGAATTTACTGTAGAGGGATTGGATAATAATCGACTATATCCATCCCAATAGCCAATTGGCAAAATAGCTAATTTGGTCTTTTTTTTAGTTTTAAAGGTTTTGTTATATCCAATGTTAGTATTTTTTTCTACTTGTTTTATTTGAATAATTCTAGTTTGCCAAGTTAAAGCTGGTTTAAGATTAATTTTTATTTTTTTTAATTTAGCAAATTCTTTTGTTTCTTTTGAAGGCCAGAAACCATAAAGACTAATTCCGATTCTAACTAGATTAAAAAAAGTATTTGGATTGTTAATCGTTGAAGCTGAACAGCCAGCATGGACAAAAGGAACCTTTAAACCTGCTATTTCTAAATCATTTATTACCTTTTTCAGTTTAGTCGTCTGCTGATTAGTGTAAGACTGATTTTTTGATTCTGAATCAGCATAATGAGTAAAAATTCCTCTTAATTTTAAATTTGGTAATTGAGTAATCTTTTTAATAAAAGCCGGGGCTTGATTGGGTAAAATTCCAATTCGACTAGCGCCAGTATCAACCTTGATATGAATATTTACTTGTTTTTTAAGTTGTTGAGCAATTTTTGATAAAAACTTTGCCTGACCAAGAGTATAAACTGGAAAATCAATATTGTATTTAATTCCTTGTTTAACCTGAGAATTAAAAGGCCAAAAACTTAAAATAAAAATGGGCTTTTTAATCTTTGCCCGACAAAGAACCAAGGCTTCTGCCAAATTAACAACTCCTAGCCAATCAACCTTAGCTTTAACCACTAATTTAGCTATTTCAACCATACCATGACCATAAGCGTTTGATTTAACTATGGCCATTATCTTTGCCTTCTTATTAGTAATCTTTTGAAATTGTTTTAAATTATGTTGAATAGCTGAATTTTTAACTTCAACCCATGTAATCATTAAAATAACTTAACTATTTCTTTTTTTTAATCTGTTTAATTCCAGTATATTTTTGTAAAACTTTAGGGACTTTAATTGAACCATCTTTTTGCTGATAATTTTCCATAATGGCAATTAAAATTCGGCCAATAGCAAAAGCCGTCCCATTTAAAGTATAAACAAATTCTAATCTTTTCTGCTCATCGCGAAAACGAATATTTAATCTTCTTGCTTGAAAGTCAGTGCAATTTGAAGTAGAATGCGTTTCTCTGTATTTATTCTGACCCGGCATCCAACATTCAATATCATATTTACTCGCCGCTGGATCCCCTAAATCACCAGTACACATTTTAATTACTTGATAAGGAATTTTCAAAGCTTGAACTAATTTTTCTTCTAAATTAAGAATAAATTTGTGCTCTTCTGTTGATTTTTCTGGTAAACAAAAACTAAACATTTCTACTTTATCAAACTGATGGAGTCTTAAGATTCCTTTAACATCTTTACCATAAGAACCTGCTTCTCTTCGAAAACAAGTAGAAAAAGATACATATCTTTTGGGTAAATCTTTTTTATCTAATATCTCATTTGTATGCATTGGGCCAATAGATTGTTCTGATGTCCCGACTAAATAAAAATTATCCTTTTTAGTTTGATAAATTTCGTTTTCTCCTCTTTCTAAATAACCCATTGATTTCATTGGTTCTTTCTTAATCATTACTGGAGGAATAATAGGAATAAAAGCTTTTTTTATTAAAGTTTGAATAACAAATTGAACTAAACCATATTCTAATAAAACTAATTCATTTTTTAAATAAGCAAACCTGGTTCCTGAAACTTTTCCGGTTCTTTGAGTATCAATTAAATCAAGGTCTTCTCCTAAAGATAAATGGTCTTTTGGTTTAAAATCTCCGCCAGAGGCGGATCCGCCTTCGGCGGAAAATGGAATTTTTCCCCATTGAGATAAAACTTCATTTCCTGATTCATCTTTCCCGACTTTAACGTCAGATAAAGCTGGATTAGGAACAGAATACATTAATTTCTGAAAATCTATTTCAATTTTAGCTAAATCATTATCTTTTTGATTTATTTTGTTAACCATTTCTTTAGCCTGAATAATTAATTTTTGTTTTTCCTCTGCTCTAAGAGAAGCTATTTTTTTAGATATTTGATTGTGCTCAGCTCTTAGAATTTCATTTTGTTGAATTAATTTTCTTCTTTGAGCATCAAGAGTTAAAAGTTTATCTATATCAACATTAACTTGTTTGTCCTGACAAGCTTTTTTTATTCTTTCTGGGTTATCTCTAATTGTTTTAATATTTAGCATATTTTTATTCTTCTTGTTTAGGCTTTAAAGTGGGGAAAAGAATTACTTCCTTAATATTACGCGTATTAGTTAAAATACAGATTAACCTATCAATACCAATCCCTTCTCCAGCCGTCGGAGGCATTCCGTGTTTTAAAGCAGTAATAAAACCTTGGTCAAATGGTTGAGCTTCTTGATCACCTTTATCTAACAATTTTTGTTGTTCTTTGAATCTTTTTTCTTGCTCTAAAGGATCATTTAATTCTGAAAAGCCATTACAAATTTCTAAACCAGAGACTAATAACTGAAATCTTTCAACATAACCTGGCCTGTTTGAAATTTGTTTAGATAAAGGAGACAATTCAATAGGATGATTAATTAAAAAAGTCGGGTTTATAATTTTGGGTCTAACTGTTTCTTTATAGATTTCGTCAATAATTTTTCCTCTCCCCCAAGTTTTATCTACAGGAATTTTTAATTTTTCTGCTTTTTTGGCTAATAATTTAATATCTTTTTCTTTATCAATATCAATTCCCGTATGAGTTAACAATGCCTCTCTATAATCTATTCTTGGATAAGGTAGCTTAAAATTAATTTTTTTACCTTGATACTCAATTGTTAATTTCCCCACAACTTCTTTAACTAACTTTTGTAATAATTTTTCAGTTAATTTCATTAAATCTTGATAATCAGCATATGCTTGATAAAATTCAATCTGGGTAAATTCTGGATTATGAGCCCAATCAATTCCTTCATTGCGAAAACAACGAGCAATTTCGTAAACTTTTTCAAATCCAGCCACAATTAATCTTTTTAAATAAAGCTCTGGAGCAATTCTTAAATAAAGATTAATGTCTAATGCTTGATGATGAGTAATAAATGGTTTAGCCGCTGCTCCTCCAGCTAATGGTTGGAGAATTGGTGTATCTACTTCAATGTAATTTAAATCATTAAAAAAATTTCTGATTATTTTAATAATCTGACTTCTTTTAATAAAAATATCTTTAACTTTTTCATTAACCAATAAATCAAGATAACGTTTACGAAAACGAATTTCAATATCAGCTAAGCCATGCCATTTCTCTGGTAAAGGTAAAATTGCTTTAGATAAAATTTTCCAAGAATTAACTTGAAGTGTTTTTTCTCCTTTTTTGGTGGTAAAAAGTTTGCCTTGTACTTGAATAAAATCACCCAAATCAATATTTTTAACAAAAAACTTATACTCTTCTTCACCAACGTCTTTTTGGTTAAAAAAAAGCTGAAACCTCCCAGTTCCATCTTGAATGTGAGCAAAACAAGCTTTACCATGCAATCTTATTGAAACTAGACGACCAAGTAAAACAATTTTTTTTGTTTTGCCAATATTATTAAACTCTTTTCTAACATGATAACAAGTATATGAATATTTGGATTTTGCTGGATAAGGCTCAACCCCCTTCTTTTTTATTTCTGATAGTTTTTTAATTCTTTGTTGTTCTTCTCCCATAATTAAATTACCTTACTATCTATACAATATAAAAAATTAATTTTAAGGTTCTCGACGAATAAAGTGAAGAGAAATCCTTATATTGTAATTTTAACATTATCAGAAAATAAAACAAGGCCTGATAAATCCTTGATTATTATATTATAAAAAACTATTCAATTTTAATAATTTTAGCTTGAATAACAGCCTTTGGTGTATTAATTTTCACTTCTTCTCCAACTTTTTTTCCTAATAAAGACTGTCCAATGGGTGATTCATGTGAAATGCGGCTTTCACTTGGATCTGCTTCTTCGCTCCCAACTAAAATATATGTCTGAATCTCTTGATTAACTTTTATGGTCACGGTTGTTCCAATTCCAACACAATCGCTTTTTTCGCGACTTTCAACAGTCTCAGCAACTCTTAAGAGATTTTCTAGCTCTTTTATTCGAGACTCTGTTAAAGAGAGATCTTCTTTAGCAGAGGTATACTCGCTATTTTCACTTAAATCTCCTAATTCCCGAGCGCTACGAATTCTTTGGACAATTTCTGGCTTATTTTCTCTTAATGTTCCTATTTCGTTTTCAATTTTAATACGCCCTTCAGGCGTTACAAATTTAGGCATAAATGCAATAATAAACCATAAACAAAATCAGAGCAATATAAAACATTCGCTCCTTAGAGTCTAGGTTATTTATTTAATTGTTTTAAGTATATCAGATTTTTCAAAAAAGTCAACTAAACCTGTGGAAAACTTTAATAATTTAAAAAATAGAATTGGAAAACTTCTGAAGCAACTGGAACCGCAACTGTATCTCCTCCTCCCCCATTTTCAATCAAAACCGTCACTACAATTTCTGGATTTTCATAAGGAGCAAACCCTGTAAACCAAGCGTGGCTCTTTTTGTTTCCCCCTACCTGAGCCGTACCAGTTTTTCCCGCCACCATTATTGGTAAACTATTTAATCTTCGAGCGCTTCCATCAGTAACTGCCGCCCGCAAGCCTTGTTTAATTAAATCTAAATGCTCAGAATCGATGAAATCTTTCCTAATAATTTTCGGCAAAATTTGTTTTTTATCCCCTGTTTCCGGATTATTATATTCTTTAATTAAATGAGGCTGAAAAAAAATTCCTTTATTAGCAATAGCAGCCGTATAATTAGCCACTTGAATTGGAGTAACTAAAATATCTCCCTGACCAATTGATATATGATATGTATCACCAATATACCAGGGTTCTTTTTTTATTTTTTCTTTCCATTCTGGGGTAGCTAAAAAGCCTTTACTTTCTCCAGGAATATCAATTCCTGTTTTTTGACTTAAACCAAAGAGTTGAGCATAATAATTGATTCTTTCTATTCCTAAGCCTTCAATCTCACCATGGCCTCCACCCACGTAATAAAAAAATGTGTTAACTGATTCTGCTAAAGCTTTTATTAAATTAGTCCAACCATGTCCATTTTCTTTCCAATCAGCAAAAAACCATTGTTTTACCCAAAACCCACCTTTTGATAAAAATATAGTATTTTTATTAATAATTTTGTCCATTAAACCCGCGGCCGCAATAACCGGCTTAATCACTGAACCACAAGGATATTCTCCAGCAATGGCTCGAAAAAATAAAGGTTCATTAGTATCTGTTAAATAATCTTCTGGTTTTCCTTTAATAAATAAATTGTTGTCATAAGTTGGCCAAGAAAAAATAGATAAAATTTCTCCATTTTTTGGATTGATAACAATAATCGTCCCTGCTTTACTCCCGCTTGCTTTTAAGTGTTTTTGTAAAATTTGACTTACTTTCTCTTGTAGCTTTATATCTAAAGAAAGAATCAAATCTTGTCCTGTTTGTGATTCCTGTTGAGAAATAATTCTTTCTTCTTTTCCCAATGAATTAACTTCTATTCTTTTTTGCCCATCTTTACCTTTTAATAAGTCTTCATAATATGCTTCTAATCCTGTTTTACCAATAAAATCTGTTATTAAATAATCTGGATTTTCTATTAATTCTTCTGGACTTAATTTTCCAACATAACCTAAAATATGAGCCAAGGTCTGACCATTTAAATATTCTCTTTTCGCCTCTATTTTTAAATTTATGCCTGATAAATTCTTCAATTTCGTCTCTAATTTAATAGCTGTTTGATAGTCTAAATCTTTTAATAATTTTACTTCTTGATAAGAATTGGGTAATAGATTTTGAAAAATTTCTTTGATTTTCTCTTGGATTTCTTCATTTACGCTTAGAATTGAAAAAATTTGTTCTAATATTTCTTCTTTTCCTTGTTTATCTTTGGGTAAATCCCCGGGAACAACTATTAAAGAAAATGCCGGCCTATTTTTAATCAAAGGTTGAAATTTTCGATCATAAATTAATCCTCGATTAGCTTTAATTGGCAAAATGCGGACTCTGTTTCCATCAGCAATGTCTTTATATTCTTGACCATGAACAATTTGCAGCAAAAAAAGGCGTCCCAACATTAACATTGTTAATAGAGAAATAAAAAGAAATAAAAAATAAATTCTTCCCCTTTTTATGGGGGTTGCTAAAGCCGCTGTTTCTGGCTGGCTTTCTGGTAAATAATCGCCCTCATCAAGATTATGAGAAAAATTTGGTATTTTCTTATCTTTAAAATCTTTATCTGATGATTGAATAACAAAAGGATCGCTCATATAATTAAATTACCTTAACTTATATACAATAGAATTTAATTTCAAGGTTCTGACGAAGTCAGGTTCTTATATTTATTCCTTTATACCTCTTTTGCTTTGACCCTATTAATCTGATTAAAAAAGAAAAAATCATAATTAATAATGCATTAAGAAAGATTGACTGAAATAAAGAAGACAAATAAAATTTATCAAAATTAACTTTTAAATCTGATAAACTTACTAAATAAAAAAATTGGCTAATCAATAGAATAAAAATCTGATAAACCAATCCCGCCACTAGGCTAAAGACAAAAATACTTAACGATTTATTTAAGTTAAATTTAGATATTAAAAATTTGTAACAAATATAACTGGTTAAAACTAGGCTTAAAATAAACAAACCCGGAGGAAAAATAGAATAAACATCTAATAAAATACCCCCAAAAACACTTGTTAAAAAAATATATTTAGTTATTTTATTTTTTCCTGATTTAATTAAAAAAAGTATATTCAGGATAAAAATCAAAGAGATTTCTAAAGGAATTAATGAATAAGAAAGCTCTAAAACAGCCAAAATTAAGATAAAAAAAATTAAGCAAATGGATTTTAAAATTGACATAATTTAAGAAATAAATATTATTCAAAGCGAATCAAGGTTCTTGAGCGAAGCGAGCAGGTTCTTAATTCAAGAGATATATATTATTCAAAGCGAATCAAGGTTCTTGAGCGAAGTGAAAGGTTCTTATAATTAAATTACCTTAATTTCTATACAATATAAAAATTTAATTTCAAGGTTCTGGCAAAGCCAGGTTCTTATAATTAAATTACCTTAATTTCTATACAATATAAAAATTTAATTTCAAGGTTCTGGCAAAGCCAGGTTCTTATTATTGGGATAAAATAATTGAAACAATCTTTGGATTTGGTATTAAAAGGGGTTTAACAATAACTTCTTGAAAAATATCATTTGGTTTTTTATTAATTTCCATCACCTGACCAATAACTATTCCCCAACGAATATTGTCTTCTAAACCAGTGGTGATCACAGAGTCCCCGATGTTTATTTTCTTGTCTAAAGGGATATATTTCATTTTTAAGGTTGATCCATATTCTCCTTGAATAATACCAGAAACAATTTCAGGGTTGTTAATATCATTTTCTAAGGGTAATTGGGTTAAAGGATTATAAGTAATAATATCAGCGGCTAAAAATAAGTGTTGATCAAAAATTGGCTGAGAATAAGAAACAGAATCTTTCACCTTTGCAACCACTCCAATTAAAACCCCGTTTTGGTCAACCACGGCCAAGCCTGATTTAATCCCATTATTTGCTCCTTGATCTAATAAAAACCATTTAAAACCGGCTACTGATTTTCGACCAATTACTCTGGCTAAAATGCTGTTATCTTTTGTTTTATCTAAAAAATTAAAGTGATCCCTGATAATCTCGTTTTCTACTTGAATCTTTTTTAATTTAACATTTTCTATTTTAAGTTGATGATAAAACTCGTCTCCTGATAAAGATGGAGCTTCTAATTGATAGAAAAAGTTTTGAATGGGCAATAAAACATTAAAAAAAACATTTTCTCCTTTAAGGAAAAAAATAAATATCAATAATAATATAATAATAAAAACGATAAGTTTTCTCATAATTAAATTATTTTTTTGTATTTATTCTCTACTTGGAACAGAAGTTACATGGCTATCAATAATCGGTCCGTCTGGATAAATTTCATTCTCTAAAATTTCAATAAGGTCATCCCATTTAAAGCCTAGTGCTTTAAAAACCTGACCTGAAGCAAAAGCTCTTTTCGTGCCAAATTCAATTAAATAAACGCCTGGTTGGTCCGGATATTTAATTAGTGTTCCATCTAAACGGCCTGTCACTGGGTCTCCGTCAATATAAGTTTCACTATATGGAATTTCAATAATGTCCTCCCATTTAAAGCCTATTCTTACAAATATTTCACCTGAAACAAAGGCTCTTTTTTTACCAGATTCGATTAAATAAACTTCTGGTTGGTCTGGATATTGAACTAGAGTTCCATCTGCCCTGCCTTGAGGTTGAACAACAAATTGAAAACTATTAATCATTAGTTCAAAACTTGTTTTAAAGTTAGCTTCTCTTTCCGTCCCTACATTATAAGACAGAATATATACGCGACTGTCTTTGCTAATATAAAGAGTTAAGTGTTCTTGATTCCAAACAGCTTCTTGGTTGTTAACAATTGTTGAATATAATAATGATTCATCAACACTTGGCGATTGTCTTAAATACCATTCAACTGGACTTAGTTCTTCTGGATTATTTTCAACAGTAATACTAAAAAATTCACCTGTATTTGTGATAACCAATACTTCTTGATTATTAGTTTCTGGAAGAGCTCTTGCTAGCCAAGATGAAGGATAAAAGAAACTATAAGAATAGGTTGGGTTAGTATAAACATTAATTAATCCTGAAGCAGCCAATTGAGCTCCTTCTGCTTGTTGATTAGGTTCTGTAAGCTTAAGAATTTCTTGACCATCAGGCGTAGTATCAGCATCTGAATCAGGATTATTTACTTCGGTGCGATAAAGTCTTTCTTCAACATCTGTTAAGCCATCGCTATCTGTATCTAAACTAGATTGAATTTCTGGGGCTATTTGAAACATTTCTATTTTAGGAGTAATTTTTTCTTTTGCTACAATAACAGCTAAAATTTTTGAAGGCAATAAATCAATATCAATACTTAATGTATTTGCTTCTATATCAAGAGAAGAAGATAAAGGTGTCCAAAAATTATCCTTAAAATATCCAAGGACCAAGTCTTGTTCCCATGTGTCTTCAATTAAATCTTGAGAATAAAATATTCTTAAATTTGCTGTTTTCTTAAAAATTACATCAAAATCGTCTTCAGTTTCAATATCAATTTTTGTTTCTTCTTCAGTTTCAATATCAGGGAGAACAATATCTATATTTGTTTCAATTTTTTGAGAAGAAACCTGATAAAGTCCTCCTATTATCTTATAATCCCCTTCAGATTCTTCACTTACCAATTCTCCTTTAATCTCTAGATTAATATCTGTCTCAACGGCTCCTTCTGGCAAATAAATTTCTGCCCAAGAGATAACCACTCCTGTTTCAGCATTTTGTAATTCATCTCTCAGAGTTTGGATTGGTGATAAAACCTCTGCCAAAGGCAGACCAGCCTCGGGCTGGGGCTCTTCTTCTTCAATTGGTTCAACTTCCGCCTGAGGCGGACCAGCCTCTGGCTGGGGTTCTTTAACTTCCGCCTCTGGCTGGGATTCAGGCACCGCTGATTTTTGAAAATAATCCTCAGCCCAAAAATAATAACCAAGTCCTCCAGCGATAATTAAAATAACAACAACTAATAAAATAATTAATAAATTACCTTTCTTTTTACCTGATTTTGATTTTTTCGGTTTAGATTTTCTAAATTTATCTGCCATTACTCGGATTATTTCCTTTTCAGAATCCCCGCCTTCATCTGCTTTTTGAATAATCTCCTTTTTGGCTAATTCTGGAGTAGCAAATTTAGTAGCTGATGGCTGAGACAGGGCTGAGATTGGTTGTTCTGGTGTTGGAACTTCCGAAGGCATTGGAACAACTGGCTCTTTAGCAACTTCCTCCAAAGGCGCAGTGTCCGCCTCTGGCGCGAGACCAGCCTCGGGCTGGGGTTCAGGAACTGGAATCTCTGCATCTGGTTTTACAGGCGGAGAAGAAGAAACAGATTCTAAAATATCTTCTGGCTGTTCTGGTTGAACTTGTGTTGTGGCTACTGGCTCTTGTTGAGGCAATTCAGCAACTGTTTCTGGAGCGGCTTCAGGAACTGGAATCTCTGTGTCTGGTTCTACAGGCGGCACTGTCTTTGGCTCTGTTAAAGGCTCAGAAACAGGAACAGCTGATTGAGTCTCTTTAGTCTCTGTTGAAGGAACTGGTGAAGAACCTTGCGTATCTGGTTCTGATGATTGTGATGATGATTGTTTTTGTTTTTTTTCAAACATACTAAATTTGTTAAAATTTATAAGTTATTTATAACGCGAGAAATTTTACTACAAATTTAAGTACCGAGCACTCAGTTCTCTATATGACGTTTTTACCTGATATAAAACGATAACGTCTTTTAGGGTAGTATCTTTTAAATCCATGCTGAGTGCTTGGTAAAGGTTTTCTAACAAAATTTTCTGCATCCTGTGGACTTGAAAATTCTGAGAAAGCCCTTTATTTTAATTTTTCAATTTCTTTTTGTAAATCCAAAAGTTTTGCATCTGGATTAGAATCATTTGGGTCACTTCCTTTTTTTACTTCTTCTCCGTCTAAAATCCCGTCTCCATCAGTATCAGGATTTAAAGGATTAGTTAAATAAATCTTGACTTCTTCTTTATCAAAAAGCCCATCTTCATCACTGTCTAAACTATATTTATCAGTCCCCAACTCATCTTCTTCTAAATCTGTTAAGCCATCGCGGTCTGAATCTAATATTTTTTCATCTTCTGGTTTTTTTAAATCTAATGGTGTTTCTTTTAATTCTTCTTGTTCTAATTGTTCAACTGGTGTTTCAGTTTTATCTCCCTCTAAAGATTTTTCTTTTATTTTAGAAAAAACAAACCATAAACCAAAAATAATAGCGATTATAATAATAAATATTATTATTAAACGAACTATTTTATTAAAACTAATTTTCTTTTTAAACTTTGGTTCAACTTTTTTTGTTTCAATAGATTGCCCCTCTACCTGAGTCACTGTAGAAACTGGTGTTTTTTCAGTTTTATCAAAAATATCTTCTATTTTATTTTTTTCTGGCATATAATTTTATTATTTTATTTATAATAAATAAAGGATTATAGAAAACGGTCGCTGTCCCTATTTAATTAATATCGCTTAAATAAAGGGTTATAGAAAACGGTCGCTGTCCCTATTAAAAAGTCACACACTCGTCATTATTACAAAAGCCTCCACCATAAGCGCCATATTCACATGAAATCTCACAGTCCCCACAATGGTCTGAATTATTTATTAAATATGTTTCACAGCCATCAATATTTCCATTTATACAATCACCATAATCATCAGAACAATCTCCCATAACACACAGTCCACTAATACAACTACTGTCAGCATTATCAAAATTACATACATTCCCACATCTACCACAATTTTCAACATCTTTATCTATTTCAACACAAACACCAGCACAATTTTCATCTGGACAAGGGTTATGAAAAGTATAACGACAATACACTGTTGTCCCTGAATAGTCAGCATCAGATGCCCAAATCTGCTGATAAAGTAAATAATTACCGCCTCTAATACCTTTGCTTCCGCTAATAATAGCAGTTGGCCAATCTGAATCATTATAATTAACTGCATTCCAATTATCATAAAGGGTACCAGTACATTTCCAGCCAGTAACATCGTCAGTTGTCATATTATTATAAGGTGGTGCTTGATTAAGAACAGCGGAAAAACCATAAACAACTCCATAGTCCACAGCCTTAATGGCAATCACATTTTTGCCAGGCTGAGGAATAATATCAATTGCTTGCACTGTGTGCCAATCTTTGGCGCTACTAACATACACACCGTTAAAATAAGTGATATGCTCATTATCAGCACAAACTTGAAGCGAGGGACAGCATCGGAAGCTACTGTTTTCCATTTGAACACAAGATTGATTGGCTGAGCAAAGACCGCAAGAACCGCCGCAACTGTCATCGCCGCAACTGCTACCCGTACTTAAACACTGGGGGACACAAGGTGATTCTGGCGTACAAGGTTGCTCAGTATCAGGAGTGCCGCCAGTACAACCAAGTGGCGAAGAAGTGAGAATATCTCTGGTCTGCAATTCATCAATACAGTCTCCCCAACCAGAATAGTCCCAAGAAGTACAAGTAGGCGTACAAGATTGGCTGGTCACAGGACTGCCACCAGTACAACCAAGTGGCGAAGAAGTGAGAATATCTCTGGTCTGCAATTCATCAATACAGTCTCCCCAACCAGAATATGTCCAATAAGTACAAGTAGGCCTACAATCTTGCTTAATATCAGGAGTGCCGCCAGTACAACCAAGTGGCAAATATTCGAGAATGATTCTGGTCTGTTTTCCATTGGCAGAACAGGCTCCCCAACCAGAATATTTCCAAGAACTACAAGTAGGCGTACAAGGTTGGCTAAGTGGTTCCGGACTGCTGACTGAACAATTGGGCGGTACACGGTTCTCAATGGTTCTGGTCTGTAATTCATCAATACAGGTTCCCCAACCAGAATATGTCCAAGAAGTACAAGTAGGCGTACAAGGTTGGCTAAGTGGTTCCGGACTGCTGACTGAACAATTGGGCGGTACACGGTTCTCAATGATTCTGATCCGTTTTCCACTAGCCAAACAGGTTCCCCAACCAGAATATGTCCAAGAAGTACATGTTACGGATGTACAAGTATGATTAGATTCTTTACAATATTTACCAACAGCGCATTTAGAATCCTGGCAACAACCTATATCATGATAATGAACATTACAATTGCCCGCATTACAAGTATATCCGTCATAATAAGTATTACCAACACAATGGTCTTCATTTGAACAAATTTGATCTGGGTTTACATTATTAGTCCAAGAACCGTAATTTTTACAACTACCTGAACCATTACAATAACCATCTTTACTTCTTGATTGACAATAATACGTATCTCCACCGTTTTGATATTGTGTGTCAGAGGCACAATCATCCCATAAATCTTGATTAACTGTTTGATTAATACAACTTCCGCCAGAACATCTTTTGCAATTAGTACAGGCAGTATCAAGCGGAACTGGACCAGTATCTGTTACACCAGCGCAATCCCCGCTATCATCACAAACTTCACAAATTTCACACTTATGTTTTAAATCATCTTTATAAGCATCTAGACAGGTTCCATGACCATCACAATTACCAGTTAAACAACCGTTTGTATTACTACATTCATTATTTGGGTCTTCTCCAGCGCTAATAAGGTGACAAGTACCCGCGTTCCAGCCAGGTTCGTCACCACAATATTCACAAGTACCCTCACAAGCCCTATCACAACATACTCCGTCAACACATTCACCAGATTCACAAATATCACCTGGATTACATTCGTCCCCATTAAATTTTTCTACACAAGAAACAATATCAAAAAAACAGTCATTACATTGTAAAGGTTGTAAAGGGTTCCCTGATTTATAACCTAAATCTTCACATGTTGTTTCTGGTTCAAAACTTCCTTCACAATCTTGAGAATTATTTCCACACTCACACTGTTCCCCGCATTGAACTATTCCATCTCCACAAACAGGTGTTTCTAATGATTTATATATATAATTAGAATCTCCTTCTGCATCTGCCTGAGACGTAATAATATCTTCATTTTCCTTACCTTTCCAAATAATCCTCCCGTTACCATATTCTAAATTAACTGATAACGTATAATACTCGCCCCAACAACCTGGGTCATCAGGAGCATAATACTGATAAAAATGGGAACCATCAGGAAATTTAAAAGTTCTATTAATTGGATTATAACAAGTGTGATTACATTGAAGGTCTGGTTCATCAACACAACCAGCACAAGAACCATTAAATTTATTGATTGGGTCATTTGGGAGTGAACTCTTCAAATCTTGAGCCAACATATTTTGCCAAGACGACCAAAGACTATTAGTTTTTCCTGATATGTATGTTCCTGCTCCTAAGGTCGGATATTTTCCAGACGATTGATAATAATTTTCTAATTTATTTTTTATCTCTTGGATATCATAAAATCTTAACAAATCATTTTGAATTTTAACCTTATCTTCATAATTATTTATATTAGTGTTAAATTCCCAACTATCAAGCAACTGATTAAAAATTTTTACTGTTTCTGAAGCAGAGCCATAAGCAGAGCCATAAGCAGAGTCATCGCTATATGACATTAAATAAATATAAGGAGAAATCTCTGTATTAGCACAAGTAAGACTTGAGATATAAGATTCTAATTCTTCCACCTCCCATATACCATCAGTATATATCTTATAGTTCTCCTCTTCATTAGTAGTCGTATAATCTGTAAATCCTGAGTAGCTCTGTTCAAGACAATATTGTAGAGCCGTTGTATCATTGGGATATAAATAACGTCCATCTTTTTCAGGAGAACTTAATTCTATAGGATTTGAAAAAACTACATTAGTCGCTCCGACATAAACTGTTCTCCCTTCTTGTAAAGCATAATAATTATCAATAACAAATGTTCTTGGGTTGCCTGGATTAGGTACGCCTTCGGATGGATCCTCATACCAATTTAAAACATTTAGTCTTCTTTTATTATTAAATATTTTTAAACCAATTACGTCTCCAGACTCACCTACTGAAAAAAGAAATTCTTTAATCAGACTACTCCCTTCCTCACCTGGTATTGTCGCTGGTAACAATTCTGGTAAAGGAGCTGGCGGGTCACTAATAATTTTTTCTCTACAATATCTTAATTCAAAATTAGTTTCTGAGTCTTGATAAATCCAAGGATTTTCACAAATAAAGACGTCTACATTAGAATAACCAGAAATTGGGTCACCATAAGTTGGAGTAGCCTTGGCAGTAATCTGCACTTTACCATTTCTGTTTTGAGCAGTAATCTCTTCATCTTCACTTTTTAAAACAGAGCCGGACGTTTTAACCACTGAAGGATCTGAAGATTCCCATAACCAGGTCCAATCATAAACATCTGGTATTCCTACTATTAATTGGTTTTTGTTATCATACGTATAAGCATTTAAATTTTCAACTTCACCTGCGACAGTAAAATTAATTATTTCTGGATCAATAGTAACTTTTGATAAAGTACAAATTTCATTTGAAGTTGTAAAATTAGAAGAATAATCAGTAAGCATCTCAACTCCATAAACGCTTTCTACTCCGTTTTCATCACCTAAAATTTTTACTTTATATTCTTGTTCAAAGCCAAGCAATCCAGCATTAATATTTACTATTGTTTTCTTGTTTTCATGATAGCAAGTAAGTGTTCCTATATAAGATGTAAAATTTACTTTGCTCCACTCATTATTATTATATCTCTCATATTCTCCTGATACATTAGTAGGTAGATAATCTATAATAAATCCTGAATAATTCTGTTCAAGGCAATATTGCAGAGCCGTTACATCGTCAGGATATAAATAAACTTCATCTTTTTTAGGGTCACTAATAATATTAGTTATTGGAAAATCTTTATCAAAAGTTGAAATATTAATTGAATCAATATTTTCCCAGTTAGTGCTTTCTGTTTCTTCTATATACTTTTTTTTATAAAGCTTTATATTTTTCTTAGAAAGACTATTCCTATCCATTAATTGATTAAAGGTCGCTTTAATTACTGAATTACGACAAGCATTAATCCCAGAGGGATGAAAACTCTCCACATTAGGTTCTGTGGTTACTACTAAATCAACAGAATTAGTTATTGACTCTCCTACAGATGGAATCGCTGTGGCCTCAATTTCTGTTTCTCCTAAATCTACTGCCGTAGCTATGGCTATGTAATCAAGTGGCTGTTCATTAATAGTAGCCACAATTGGTTTTGTTGATTTCCAATCCCAAGTAAATGTATCTGGTCTTAAAATTTGACAATCTTGCCCGATTGGCAAAGCAAAATAATCTTTAGTCCCTGGTTTAACAATCACTCCTATTGGCTTTGATTGAATTATTTCTATTGTTTGAGCCGAACAAATTTCTGATTCATCTTTTGTTTTAAAATACCAAATATAATCATCATTTGGTGAGCCATCTTCAATTCCATTTTTGTTTCCGTCTAACTGATAATCATTAACTAAATCTATAATTCCTATAGCTCCACTTTTAAGAGTAACTTGATACCAATTATTTTGAATTAATAAATCATCAGGGGTATAAATAAATCCTTGTTCATCAAAACTAAATAAAGAAATATCTCCATTAACTAGTGAACAAGCCATATTGTCAAAAATTTCATCACCTGAATTACATTTTTCAACAATAATATTATTACTTAACAAATTCTTTACTTTTATATTAAAACGGGCAGAAATTAATGAATTGCGACAAACTTGTGAAGACAAATGACGTGGAGAAGGACTTGGCGTATTATCTAAACAAGTGCCATCTTCAATAACTTGAACCAAATTTTGAGGTTGATAAAAAGAAACTGCATTGCTTGGCTTTAGAATTCCATTTTCTTCGGCAATTGGTGAAGGAACATAAACTACTACGCTTGCTATTGCTTCAGGAACTTCTGGAGCAGTAATTATAATTTCTGTATTAAACCAATTAGATGCTTCTATTTCATCTATTGTTTGGGGATTGGTTCCTCCTTTCCCAAAAACAACATAACTATCTCCTTGTTGAGCATTAAAACTCATACCTTCAATAGTAATTAATGTTCCTTCTTCTCCTTGATTTGGGCTAAGCTGACAAATAGCCGGATGAAATTCGTCTTTCACCTCGAATGATTTTTCATTACTCTGTCCCTGGTCTGGATTAGTTACAGTCACTGAATAAGACTCACCCAACTCTAAATCAGAAGGAACAATGGCCACGATTTCATTATTTGACCAATTTTGACAACCAATTTCTGCTTGATAGGAATCAAACTCAATATAAGAATCTTCTTGTTCGTCTCCAAAATTGTTACCACTAATAGTGATATAAGTAGGAAAATTTAAATTATTTGTCCCTGAATCCGGACTAAGGCTGTTAATAACTGGTGGGGAAAGAATGCTGATAAATTCTCCAATGCCAGATTTTCCTAATATAGCCGCTGAAATATCAGTTGATTGCTCTCCTTCTCCCCCGACCGGAGAAACACTTGTTTGCAATCCTTTACCTGGATTAACAATAGCAATCTTAACATCTTCTGAATACCAATTAAATTCAGAAATACAAACTGAAATATCGTCTTTGATATCAGCTGACGTATCATTATCATCGTAGCCGTAAGATGTATATTCTACACTATTATTTAAAGATTCAACCGTAGATGTGTTGGGACTAACCTTAATATAGTCAACTGCACAAAAATTAGTTTCTATCCCAGTGGTAAAATTCCAATCAGAATGATCCATCGAAACTCCCATTTCAGAACGAATACCACTACCATCAACTCCACCAATTAAATCAACTTTATATTGAGTTTTAAAATCTAAAAGACAACCATCCGGATATAAGATAAAACTATTATCAGCACTATCTTTTATTAAATTAAAATCTATATTTTCTTCAGTAGATACTTTTGTTAATTTAATATTATTTTTATTCAAAGAATTTATATCCATTTCTTGATTAAACTTAACTACTATAGCGGTATTTAGACAAACATCTGTTCCTGTTGGACTTTTAATGCTCACTGCTGGGCGAGAATAACAACATTTATTTGGATCTAACATTCCACAACCCAAGCTCCCACTACATTGAGTATCATCTTGACAACCACAACAAAGTCCACGATCAATACCAGTACAATCACCTTGATTAGCCATACAGTCTAAAGAATTTTCACAAGAATTTGTACTAACATTACAACAACATCGGCAAGTATCTGTTGCTTCATACATACAATCATAAACCGGAGATAAACAAGTATAAGGAGGATTACTAGAACAATTAATCATTTCTTGACAAATATGACCTGGTCCACCTTGATGTTGTAAAACATCAAAAGGTAAACTATTACTCATCCCTTTATCGTTTTTAAGGTAAACCAAACCATCTTCTGTCCCTAAAGGAACTAAAGCATCTTCAACTAATTCATCTCCCCAAGTTTCATAAACAGCTGATTTATTATAATAAAATACCACTTGGCTTTCTGCCGATTCTGTCCCAAATCTTATTCCTGATAAATTAACTTTTGTTTCCCCTGAATAGCCATCTGATGGATTAGTTAAGAAAAGACAAGGACCATCTGCTTGATCATTACTGTTAACATAAAACTCAACTAAATTACTAATTAATTGCTCTTCTGTGTCATATTCAATAGTCATCTGAATTTCTGGACGATTTCCTTTTGAATATAAATTCGGTACTTGTGTGGTTAAATAATTATTATCAAAACCATTAATTGATGATTCAGTAGATGTTTCATCAAGAATAAATTCTAGCTTTGTAGGTTCTGCTGGCTGAGTAGCTGTTCCTTTGAAACATTGGCCATAAAGGGTAAGACACTCTCCTTTTGAACCTTGAGCCGGTTTTAAATGTGAAATCCAAGGAGAACAAAAACAATTTTCAGGAGCAGCGGTTGCAAACTCCCAAGTATGAAAAAGTAGAGTACCTTCTATATCAATAACCAAATCTGTTAAAACTTTTACTTGATAATCTGAACCACTTTGTAAATCATCATCTGGATCAAATGTAAAAACTCTAAAATGATTATTAACTGGGTTACCAAAATCAGCTACTTTAAAAATACCTCCAACTACTTCTTTTTCATATGGCGTGTCTAATTCACTAGGTCTTATATCAAAAATAAAATCATCATCACCTGTAATTTCAAATCTAACTAAATTATCATACATCTCAGTATTAAAAATTATACTAATGTCCGTATCTGGACAAACTTTATTACCCGTGGGATATTCTGAACTAATCCCTGGCGCTTGATCATTTGTTTGAAATTCCCACTCTACAGCTCCATCCATGGCATTTGAACAAAGATCTTCTATATCTTCAATATGAATTCTATACCAAGTAAATGGCTCTAATAAATTTTCATCTCTTAAACGAATTCTAAATCCATTGCTTTTAGCTCCAACTTCAAAAATATCCTTGGTTAAAGTTTCAACAATTTCCCCACTTTGTTCTTCTATTTCAGCTATCCAAATATTTGCTTCAATCGGATAATTATTTTCATCAGAAACCGTTGTGATATCAATTGGCTCTGAAAAACTAACATCAATATTTGGTTTTTGAGAAACATTTTGGTCCGGATAATCAGAATCAGTTAAATCAAATATTGGATAAGTAGAAGTTATTTCAGGAGAAATCTCATCAATTGTTGTCCCAGTCATAAAATTCCAAATAAAATAGCTACCGACATTTACACAGCCGCCAGCCGCTAAACATTGTTGAAGAATTTTTGATTGAGTATCTAAAATTGATCTAGGAAGATAAGCTTTATAAGAAGTATTTCTTATAAAATTAGCATCATGTTTAAAAATAATTGCTCCGTCTCTTGTTTTCCAATCACCACTAACAGAATTTGTTCCTGTTTCAATTCTCAACTCTTCGGCTAATTCTAATTCCTCAATTCTTTGTGAATCAACTGAATGATTAAATATTGGCTGAACAGCAGAACAAAGATAAACATCTTGATTATAATTCTCTTGATATCCTTCATGAGTTGTTTCAATCTTTTTAATTCTAAAAATATCAGAAGGAAAACCACAACTAGAATCCGAAAGATTACAACTGCCGCCAGAATCGCAACGCAAACCTGGGCCACAGCAAAGAGTTGGAGTACAACCTCCACCGCCATTTGAGCCATCTCCTGTCACTCCGCTTAACCGACTCATAACAAAAGCAACTATTGCATAGGCAAAAACAATAATTAAAAGTCCAATTAAACCGCTTGAGATAATTTTCTTGGCCTTGGTCACTTTCTCAACAACCCCTCCTGAAGTCATCCAAATAAAACCGCCGACAATCATAATGATGACGGCGATTAAACCTAAAAGACTTAATACGATTTTAACAATTCGGCCAATTACTTGTGGTAATGGAGCTCCTCCATAACCAGCCGTTTCTCCAAAGTTCGTTAAATATTCATTCCCTAATGTTTGGGCTTGAACCGGAGAAATAATATAAAGTAAACAAAAAACTATAAACACTAAAAATGTAATTTTAAAAATATTTTTCATAAAAAATAATTATTTACAATTTAGAATTTAAAGTTGAGATATTTGATCTTGAACAATTTTTTTAACCTGATCTCCCTGTACTTTACCTTTGGCTTTTACCATGACTTTCCCCATAATTTTACCAAAATCCTGCGGCCCTACTGGATTTACAGCTTGAATTACTTCATTAACTATCTCTTTTATCTTATCATCTGAAAACTGTTCTGGCAAATATTTATTTAAAATAATCAACTCTTTTTCTTCTTTTTCTGCTAATTCTTGTCTTTCTCCTTTTATATACATTTCACTTGCTTCTCGCCTTTTCTTTGCTTCTTTTTGAACAATTTCAATAATAACCTCCTCAGTCATTTCTTTTTTTAAAAACCTTAATTCAATTTCTTTATTATACAGAGCAGATTTTAAACCTCTTAACACGCTTAATTCTTCTTCTCTTTTTTGTAACAAAGCCTGTTTAAAATCTTTCTCAATATGTTCTAATAAAGCCATAAATTTTATTTTAAAGCTTATTTAAGACGACCAACTTTCTTTAAAAAAGTCATTTTTTCTGTTTTTTTCTTTCTTTGAAGAGCCCCTTCTTTTTTTAACGTTTGACTTTTTTTCTTAATGTAAAACTTATTTTTTTTGTGTTGATTTATCACTCCGCTTCGTTTTACTTGTTCAGAAAATCTTCTTAAAAAAACATTTAAAGGTTCTCTTTGTTTTCTTTTTGCTTCTACACTCATAAATTTAATAGTTTTTTAACCAAATTATCTAATTCTTTATCTTGATAAAGTTCAATTATAACTTTTATCTTTTTATTTTGTTTAATAATTTTTATCTTCGTTCCTAAAGCTTCGGTTAAAGCTTTTTCTTTTTCTAAAAATTTTGAATCTAATTCAATATTTTTTCTTACTCGTTTACCTGATATTATTTTCTCAGTTTCACTTACGGTTAGCCCTATTCCCAAAATCCTTTTTAATAAAGCTTTTTGTTTTTCTTCAGTGTCCACTGAAAGTAGTGCTTTAGCATGTCCTTCAGTAATTCTTTCTTGAGCAATTGCTTTTTGAATTAACTCAGGCAAGGTCAAAAGCCGTAAAGTGTTAGCAATACTCGCTCGAGCTTTACCCATTTTTTGCCCTACTTGTTCTTGGGTTAAAGAAAATTCTTCCATTAAACGATGATATCCTTTTGCTTTTTCCATAGGATTAAGGTCTTTTCTTTGAATATTCTCTAAAAGAGAAATAGCTAATTTATCATTTTCTTCAAATGAACGAATAAGTGAAGGAACAGTTGTAAGCTCTATAATCTTAGCCGCTCGCCAACGCCTTTCTCCAGCAATTATTTGATATTGATCAGTCCCAATCTTAGTTAAAATTAATGGTTGGATAATTCCATATTCTTTAATAGAATTAATCAATTCTTCTGTTTCTAAATGAGGAAAATTTTCTCTTGGTTGTTCTGGATTGGGTTGAATTTGGTCTGTTCTAATCTCTAAGACTTGCTCTCCAGTTTGCACTAAAATTTCTTCTGTATTTTTTTTTATTGTTTTGATTGGAATTAATGATCCCAAACCTCGTCCTAAGGGCATATTTAATCTTGGTTATTAATTAAAAATTCTTTGGCTAATCTCTTATAAGCATTAGCTCCTTTTGATTTTGGAGCATATTCTAAAATTGTTTGACCATAACTTGGAGCCTCGGCTAAACGAACATTGCGAGGAATAATAGTCCGAAAAATTCTATATGGAAAATGTTTATATAGTTCTTCCCAGACTTCAGCTGAAAGACGTCCTCGACCATCATACATTGTTAAAACCGCTCCTAAAATTTTTAAATTAGGTTGTAAATTTTCTTTAATTAATTTAATTGTTTCTAAAAGTTGGCCCAATCCTTCTAAGGCATAATATTCTGCTTGAACTGGAATTAAAACCTGATCAGCCGCTACTAAACTATTAACCGTAATTAGACTTAAAGAAGGTGGAGTATCAATAAAAATATAATCAAAATTTTCTCCTGCTTTTTCGTCTAATATATTTTTAATTATTTTAGATAGAACAAACTCTCTTTCTGGAACATTTACCAATTCAATGTCTGCTCCGGCTAAATTCTCATTAGCGGGAATAACCCAAAGATTTTGTCGGGTCGCCTTAATACTTGAATTCAAAGAAATTTTTTGGCTTAAAACTTCATAAATTCCTTGGGAACGATCTCCAACTCCTAAACCAGAACTAGCATTAGCCTGAGAATCCAAATCAATTAATAGAATCTTTTTACCAAAAGCGGCGAGATAAGCGGCTAAATTAATTGCAACATTAGTCTTACCAGTTCCTCCTTTTCTATTACATATAACAATAACTTTTGGCTGCATATCTTTTTATATTAATGCAAAAACTTCAGGCAAATTCTTTTTTCCCTTTATTATTATATCATAATTATTTTTAAAAACAATAGATTTACCCCCACACCAAATTTTTGGTGTGGGGGTTTATCCCTTCTTCCTTTCTTTTAAATAAAGCCAAATCAAAATAACAATTGCTCCGGCAAAAGCAGCCAAAAAATCAGTTAAAGTATCAATTGGTCCCATTTGTCGGGGACTCAAAACTAAATATGGATCAATAAAATGATCAATTAAATACTCGTAAACCTCCCAACCCAAAGCAATAAAAAATAAAGCAATTAAAGAAATTAATTGCTTGTTTGTTTTTGGGGCTATTTCTTCAAGAAACCAATAAACCACCAAAACTACACTGGCTCCGGCCAAAATATGGACTAATTTGTCATACCCTTCAATATAATAATAATATCTCCAACAACCTAAATAATGAACAATTGCAAAAAAAGGAATAGTAATAACTAAAAATATTTTTAATCTTTGAGACATAAACATCTTATCTTATTGACCATATCTTCTTTGTCTTTGGTCATATTCTTTTAAAACTTTTGTTAAATCAGCTTTTGTAAAATCTGGCCAATATTTATTAATAAAAAACAATTCGGAATATGCAGATTGCCAAAGCAAAAATCCAGAAAGCCTTTTTTCTGAGGTGCGAATAATTAAATCAAGATTTGGTAATCCAGTTGTCCAAAGGTTTTTCTCAATTGTCTTTTCATTAATAAATTGGATTTTTGTTTTACTTTTAATAATCTTTTTAACCGCTTCAACAATCTCTCTTCTCCCCCCGTAATTTAAAGCTAAATTTAAAACCCCTCTTTTATTATTCTTGGTTTTTTCTTGAGCTTCTATAATTGCTTTCCTTAAGTCCTTTGGCAGTCTTGTATCATCTATTTTTCCACAAATCTTTAACCTAATGTCTCTCTTTTGTATTTCATTTATCTCAGTTGTTAAAGCTTCTTTTAAAAGTTTCATCAAATAAGAAACTTCTCTTTTTGATCTCCCCCAATTCTCATTAGAAAAAACATAACAAGTAAGAACTTTGACTCCGCAATCAAAACACCATTCAGCCACATCTTTTAATTTAGCATAACCTTTTTTATGACCATAAAAAGTAGGAAAACCCTGTGCTTTGGCCCAACGTCGATTGCCATCAACTATAATACCAATATGTTTTGGAATATTAGTCATAATCTTTTTAGTTTATTTTCTTAATTTAAACCATTTTTCAGAAATTTGTCAAGATTTTAAAAAAGCGGCTCTAGGTTGAACCGCTATTTATTAACATTTTTATCTTTCCTCCATTTCATACATGTGTAGACATAAAGACACGAACAATACTTCTAGTTTTTGGGTCCCAGAAACAAAAATCATTTCCCTTTTTAAAAATTTCTGTCCCTGAAGGAATTGTCCCTTTCTTTTTCCATCCTAGAAATTCTAATTTCTTTTGAGAAATTTTTAAAGATCTCCTAATAACAAATTCTTCATTTTCCTTTCTCATTTTAATACCTCCTTTTTTTGGTGTATATTTAAATTGTATTTATATTAATACATTTTTTTTGTTTTCTGTCAAGGCTTAAAAAAATTTTATTTTCTAATAACTATATTTTGAGGTTTATTTAATAAATATTTTTTAATATTCTCTGTGGTTGTTTCAATAATTCTAATTAAAGCCTCTTCACTATAAAAAGCAATGTGAGGAGTAAAAACAACATTATCTTTATTTAAAAGAATATGGCCTTTTACTAATTCAGCTAAAACTTCTAAATTCTTTTTTTCATATAAAAGTTCTTTTTCTTCTTTGATTAATTTCTCTCCCTCTAAAACATCTAAACCCAGTCCTGATAAAACACCTTGTTCTAATGCCCAAATTAAAGCTTCTGTGTCAACAATTTTTCCCCGGGACGTATTAATTAAAATTGCTCCTTTTTTAATTTTTTTAATTGTCTGTTTATTAATTAAATGATGAGTATTTTTATTATAAGGAAGATGCAAGGTAATAATATCTGAACCTTGTAATAATTGATCAAAATTAACATATTGAAAATCTAATTCTTTGGCTAATTTTTTATTTTTAATAACATCAAAAGCTAAAATATTCATATCAAAACCTTTAGCTATTTTAATTACACAAGCGCCAATATGACCAGTGCCAATCACTCCTAAAGTTTTTCCTTTTAAATCAAATCCTTTTAAGCCTTCAATGGAAAAATCATTTCTTAATGTCCGAACATATGATTTATGAATATTCCTAGACAATGACAAAATCAAAGCAAAAGTATGTTCCGCTACTGTGTTTTCTCCATAAAAAGGAACATTACAAACCGTGATTTTCTCTTTGTAACAAACCTCTAAGTCAATATGGTCAAAGCCAGTTGAACGAGTAGTAATTAATTTTAATTGTGGTAATTTCTCTAAAACTTTTTTATCCATTTTGGAGTAAATAAAAATAGAGACGATTTCAAAATCTCTAATTTTATTAACATTAATTGAGTTTAAGGGTTCTTGATAAAATTCAAGAGTATAATTTTTAAGTTCTTTTTTTAACTGGGGCTTTTCCCAGCCCTTAATCTCAAAAAATGCTATTTTCATAACAAGTTTTAATATTCTTCACATTTAATTTGATAAAAGCTTTGAGGATGGTCACAAGAAGGACATTCCTTTGGGGCTTCTTTACCAAAATGAACATAGCCACATTCTCGACAAACCCACCAAACTTCTTTATCTTTTTTAAAGACTGTCCCTGCTTCTACTTCTTTTAAAACTTTTAGATATCTTTCTTCGTGGTGTTTTTCAGCAATGGCAATTGCTCTTAATCTTTTGGCGATTTCTAATAAACCTTCTTCTTCAGCCGTTTTTGCAAATTCTGGATACATTTGAGTATATTCATAATTTTCTCCAGCCGCGGCTGTTTTTAAATTTTCAGCCGTATTACCATAAGCAATTGGCGTACTAGTTTCAACTTGAATTTCATCTAATTTTTCACCTAATTTTTCTTTTAATTCTTGAATATGTTCAAATAATCTTTTAGCGTGTTCTTTTTCCTGTTCAGCAGTTAAAATAAAAATTTCTCTAATTTGTTCAAATCCTTCTTTTTTAGCTATTTTGGCATAAAAAGTATAACGATTTCTTGCTTGTGATTCACCAATAAATGCTTTGGCTAAATTTTTAATTGTTTTTTTCATATATTTTATTTTAATTTACTAGATTCTATTATATCAAACATATTAATTAAAGCAATTAAAAATCCGCCCATTATTAATGGGCGGATTTATTAATCATCGTCTAGTAAATTATAATAATTACTATCAACAACAATAACTGCCTGGGCTAAATCTTGGACAATAGATAAGTAAATATCGCCCCTAGTAATATCAGGAGCCATTTTACAATGGTTTTCTTTCCATAAACAGTTTTTAAATTGTTGTTTTTCGTTTTCCATTTTTAAATTTATTTAGATTACTTGCTTCTACTAACTTAGACGAATAAACCCGTATGTTTGTTACAGTTTTGTTCTTAAATAAGGACCTGATTTCATCAGAACCTTGAAATTAAATATTATTGTATAAATAATAAGGTAATTTAATTATAAAATCAAAGGTCAGCATTTGCTGACCTTCTTTAGTGTTTGACGCTTTAATCGTTGGCGAATAATTCGTTTTCAAAAATATCCTATTCTCAATAAGGGTAGGGCTAAAATATATAGCCCAATCGAACCAATCATAAGTCCAATAAAGAAAATATGTAATGTGAGAATTGGAACTTCAATCACTCCTGGAGATGAACCAAGATAACTGGTCTGAAACATTAGCCAGAACCCAATCAGGGTAAAAATCGAACCCGCGATTATCCTATTCCACATCTTCCGCCTCTTGCTGTAAGATTTCATTACAATCCCTCCTTAAAATTAAAGTTCTTTATACAATATTAAAGTATTTTATTTATAGCAGATTTTTATACTTTTGTCAATATCTAAAAAACAAAACCAATTATTGCTCCTAAAAAACAAATAATACTAAAAACTAAAGCAAATTTAAAAAAATCTATTTTTTTGGCCCAATTAATTAAAAAATGTAAGGTTAAAATACCAATTAAAAAACTAAAAACTAAAGCTGGCCAAGCCTTAAAAATCAAAGTAGAATCTTGTAAAATTAAATAGCAAGTGGAAGCCAATACCACTGGAGCAGACATAAGATAAGAAAGTTTTAAAATCTTTTCTGGTTTTATTCCGGCCAATGATAATCCAAAAATAGTTGAACCAGAACGTGATAAACCAGGAATAACAGCCAAACCCTGTAAAAATCCGGTAATAACAGCTAAATATTTAAAATTTATTTTAAATTTTATATTTTTTTTATGAAAATAAGCAGTAAACAATAAACCAATGCCCACAATTAATAAAAGTCCATTACCTAAAACCATGCTCCTAATTAATTTATAAAGAGGATAGCTAACAATTAAAGAAATAGTTGTTGTTATGATTAAAAAACGAAGTAATTTAGGATTTTTAAATGTTAAAATTTCTTTCCAGTCTTTTCTAAAATAGATTAACACTGCAAAAAAAGTACCCAAGTGTAAAAATAAGGCTAAATCAACCGGATTAAATGTTTTAATTAAAAAATGGGATGTTAAGGCAGTTGCCCCTTCGCTGGAAATGGGCAACCATTCAAAAATTCCCTGGATAATGCCGAGTAAAATATATGACCACATATTTAAGAGATTAACAAATAAACCTTTCTTGTCAATAATTTTGAAATACAAACATATTAAAAAATTCCTTTAAAATTATTCCTCCTTGACAAAAGTGCTAAAAATTGATATTATATAAACAAATAATTTATTTTTAAAACAAAAAATTCAAGGGAGGTGTTCTCATGGACAAGAAAAAACAAAAAATTACAGGAAAAGATTTTTTAAGAATAGTTATAGTAATAATTATTCTCGTTCTCGGAGTTTTGATAAAATGTGGAATCATTTAAAAACCATGGCTCTGAGAGCTCCTGCCCCATCTTTATATCTTGATTTAGAAAAGAAAAAGATGGGCCTTTCTTTTTTGCTTGACAAATATTATGCATTATGTTATATTTATTATGTTGATTATTTTTCAAACTGATTAAAAATCAATACTAGTTAGTAAGTGTAGAGATTATGTCGAGTTTCCGCTTATTACTACGTCTTAATTAATCTTAATTTCTACATTTATGCAAGGTACAATCAAGAAATTAACTGATAAAAACTTTGGTTTTATTAGCCAAGAAGGTGATGAAAAAGATTTATTTTTTCATGCCAATGAATTGGTTGATGTTAACTTCAGCGACCTTAGAGAAGGTGATGCTGTCAGTTTTGAATTAACTGACACCCCAAAGGGTCAAGCTGCAGTCCAAGTTAAAAAAGCTTAATTCACTTCAATAAAATTTAATAAAAAAACTGCCATTTTGGCAGTTTTTTTATTATTGGTAAAATCTATATTTAATATTAAATATTCACTTTGTGATTAGTCTAAAATTTTTATAATAAATTATTTTCTCCAATCAAATACCCAGTACTCCACGCTATTTGTAGATTATATCCACCAGTCGGACCATCAATATCCAAAATTTCTCCAGCAAAATATAAGTTATCTATTATTTTTGATTTCATTGTTTTTGGATTAACCTCTTTTAAATCCACTCCGCCTGAAGTTATAATTGCTTTTTTAAAACCGACAAGCCCTTTAACATTAAGTTCAAATTCTCTTAAGAGATTAATCAATTTTTTTCTTTCATTTTTTGTTATTTCGTTTACTTTTTTGTTTTCTTCAATTCCAGATAGTTTAATAATAACAGGGATAAGTTTTTTAGGTAATAGTTTATTTAAACTGTTTTTAAATTGTTTATTTTTTTGTTCCTCAAAATCTCTTAAAATCCTTTTATTTAATGTTGGATAATCAAGCGCAGGTTTAAAGTTTATTTTTATTTTTAAATTTTTTGTCTTGTTTTCGCTTATTTTCTTGCTCAAATCCAATATAATTGGACCGCTTAAACCATTATTAGTGAAAATTGCTTCGCCAAAACAAGAATCAATTTTATGTTTTTCCCATAAACTTACTTCTACGTTTTTCAGGCTTAAGCCTTCAAGTTTCTTAACTATTTTTTCTTTAACAATAATAGGAGTAAGTACTGGTTTTGGCTCTATTATTGTATGTCCTATTTTCTTAAGCCACTTATATGCATCTCCTGTAGAGCCAGTTCCTGGATAAGATTTTCCTCCGGTTGCAATTACAAAACTATCAGCCACAATTTCTTTGCCATTTTTTAAAATAAGTTTTTCTATTTTTTTGTTATTATTTCCAGTACTAACAATTATTTTTTCAACTGGGCTATTAAATCTGACCTCTACTTTATTATTTTTTAAATATTCTCTTAAACAATTTAAAACGTCTTTAGCATCATCTGAAACAGGGAAAACTCTTCTTCCTCTTTCTACTTTTGTTTTAATTCCATGGCTTTCAAAAAAATCCACTACATCTTTATTGGAAAATTTATTTAAAGCAGGATATAAAAATTTTCCACTTTTTCCATAGATATTTATTATCTTTTTCAAATCTTCCTCCGCGTTTGTAATATTACATCTTTCTTTTCCAGTCATTAAAAGTTTTATTCCTAGATAATTATTTTTTTCAAGTAAAACAACACGGGAACCGATTTCTCCCGCATGTCCCGCCGCAATCATTCCAGCTGGCCCACCACCAATTACTGCTAAGTTATATTTATTATTTTTCATATTGTTGTTATACTACCTTAAAGATTTATATAAAAACTAGAAAACTCCCAAAGTTGACATATAAGTATTTATAAACCAGGGTAGTATAAAAATCAGGGCAATCAAGGGTAAAACGACAGTTACGATTGTAATAATTATAGTGGTTAAAAAATACTTACGCGTCTTTTCGGCTGAAATATAAATTTTTTTTAGTAATTCGTCTTGTAAATCAAGACGTTTTTTTGTTTCTTCATCCATAAGAATTTAAATTTAAAATTTATTTTTTATTTTCTTTAATTATAAGAACCTGCTCGCTCTGCTCGCAGAACCTTGAAATTAAATATTATTGTATAAATAATAAGGTAATTTAATTATAAGCAAAGCTTGAAATTAAAAACTACTATTGTATAGAAATTAATGTATTTCAATTATAGGAACCTTTCGCTTCGCTCGCAGAACCTTGAAATTAAAAAACATTTTAATTATAAGAACCTTTCGCTTCGCTCGCAGAACCTTGAAATTAAAAAACATTTTAATTATAGGAACCTTTCGCTTCGCTCGCAGAACCTTGAAATTAAAAAACATTTTAATTATAGGAACCTTTCGCTTCGCTCAAGAACCCTGCTATTCGCTGCGCTCATAGTAAGAACACTGCGCTCGTCAAGAACCTTGAAATTAAATATTATTGTATAAATAATAAGGTAATTTAATTATAGCATATTTTTATCTTCTATTAAACTAAAAAAACGAAGCCTAACCTCGTTTTTTAGTTAAAAATAGCGCCTTAAAAACATTCTTTTATTTTTTTGTCTTTTTGGAAACCTTTTCTACTGATTTTTCAACCTTAGCCTTAGCAACTGGAACCTTTTTTATTACTTTCTTCACTTTTTCTTCTACTGCCAATGGTTTTTTAATACTGCCTACAGCTTCTACTGCTTTAATAAGTTGGTCCATTTTTACATTTAATATTTCTAACTGCTTTTTTAGTTCATTATTGTTTCCCCTGTTAGCATTACTTCCAAAATCGGTTTTAGAATAAGATTTATGGCTATCAAAACCTCTTTTGGGACGTCTATCTCCCCCCCTACTATCTCCGGTTTCTTTCTTTCCCCCAAAACAAGCATTACAATATACTGGTTTGCCTTCAGTTGGACGAAAAGGTACTTCGCAAGACTTCCCACACTGATCACAGACCGCTTGGTGCATGGTGACTGAACCACGTGATCGGCCCCCATCTCGTCTACCAAATCCACCCCCATAACCTCCACCAGAACGTTTTCCTCTATTTTGTTTAAAATCTTCCATACATTTATAGGTTAACTATTATAATATAAAGTATACTCTATCTTTGTTTATAAAACAAGGGCATTATAATAAAAATAAATCGTCTGCTAATAAGTTAAGCTGTTTTAATTGCTGATGAAAATGGATATTCTATTGAAATTTTTCCAGCCTCAGCATCACTCAATCCTACATATAACTCAGCCATGTTGTCTGATTTTATAACCATGCCTCCGGGGTAAACAATATTGTTTAAAAAATCATCGCTTTTTTCTTGTTTGAGCATTTTCTTTTTTCCTGTAGGAAAATTATCACGAATGGCTACAATCTTTTTGTTACTAATTTTTTTTGTTTGCGAATCAAATTCAAATGTCATAGCATAATATTCTTTGTCCCCTTTTTCATTAAATCTAGCAATGTGTCCCAAGACGCCAACACAACCATTCTCAAGTAAATAAAGCTCATTAGCACCAGCCCATTCATTCTCGGTAATTAATCCATCAATTATTTCTGCTTTATTAATATTTTCAATTGTCAAATCTTCAAGAGAATCAACTTCAGCATATCCAATCATTCCCCCAACTCCATCTTTAGAACGAGTTTGAATAGAACCCGGACGAGTAAACACGCCAATCTTGCCATCAGATAATTCAATTAACCTAATGTCTTTAATTTGTTCAGGGCCTTTGGCACTTTAGTAGAGCGCACGACCCGTACGACTATTCTTGTCCCTGTTAAAAACAGAGAAGCGGAAGTGGTAGCCAAGGCTTTTGCTAAAGAAGTAAAGAAATTACCCAAACAGATGAAATTATCAATGACCTATGACCAGGGACGGGAAATGGCCAAACACAAACTGTTTACTAGTATTACGGGGGTCAAGGTATATTTCGCCCATCCAAGAAGCCCATGGGAAAGAGGCACAAATGAAAATACTAACGGCTTGATTAGACAATTTTTCCCCAAGGGAACTGATTTTAACAAAGTAAGCAGATATGAAGTTAAGAAGGTACAAGACTTACTGAACGGACGACCCCGAGCCGCACTTAATTTTCAAAAACCTTATGAGGTATTTAATCAATTAATCAATAGCAACGCTGTTGCGTTAAATGTTGGAAACTAAGTATCTATAGAAAAGTAAATATAATACAAAATCACAATTAAACCTCACTGATAATATCAAAGCCTTTGAAGCTACCAGTAATAGCTAAGCCAATAACCTTCTTTGCAATCTTCCTATCTTTTAGTTGTTTTGCTACTTCGTTCAAGGTGGCCCCCGAACCAACAGCATCGTCAATTAGTAAAATTGTTTTATATTGGTGATTACCTCGAACCACCAAAGTTTGTTTTGCATTGGCTATCCTATCGCTTATTTTACTTAGAGTTTTTTGTGGCACAATAATATCAGTCTTAACCTTATCAATAACAATTGTCTTGAGTGGTATATTAAGTTGCTTCTCTAATTGCTTCATAAACTGCACCTCCCTTTTCACGGTCCAAGGCACATAAGCGACTACATCAAACTTATACTTACTAAGTAGAATGTCCAAACTAGGTCTAATAATATCTACGACAGATTTAATCAACTTTTTATTACCACTCTGTTTCCCGTAAAGTAGCATTTGCCCTAGTTTAGTTTTGCCAAACCTTTCTATACTATAAAAATCGAAGTAAAATATTTTATCAAGATAAACTTTAGCAAAACTATTTTTGAATTTTACCATACCGTCAATTAATCCCTTTTTCTTATACTGCTGATATTTTTTATAAGTCTGCACATATTCTTTAGCAGTTTTTTCAACTGGTAAATTATTTCTTTGGCACCAGAACGCAAAGCCATTCACACCTTCCAATCTTTCACCTATTGGCGTTATACTCAAATAATTATCATTTATTAGATCTGCCACTTTCTTATTCAAATGAATCTTCTGCTCCACCTCGACATTTTTAAGCATATAAAAAACTTTTGGCGGCTTACCAATTTTAGTAAGAATATTATTCTCTAGCATTTTACTAAGTTGTTTTCTTACTGCACGATCACTAATATTCAAAAAATTAGTCAATTCACTGCCCGTAGCTTGACCATTTTTTTTAATATAATTAATTATTCTATTGTGAGTCTTTTGTTGCATATTATTTTATTTAGTTCCTAGTTCCTAGTGTACTAGGAACCTTTTTATTTGTCAACAAAAAACCCTGCTATTATCAGAAATTTTTTTATGACTCCGCCTTTCAACTTCGTTCAAGGCGTCGCAAGATAGAAAAGAGACGAACATAAAGTTCGTCTCTTTTCTATGGCTCCGCATCGTGGACGACGTTAGAGCTATATTTCAGCAATCTAATGAGTATATTTATATCCCTGATTTGAAATAAAAGGTACCTGACACCTTTTTTATTTACACACCTTTTTTATTTACATTAATCCTTTTCTTTTTTAGATTTTCTTACTTGAACTAAACATTCTTTTCTTAATCTAATATTTTTTGGAGTAATTTCTAAAAATTCATCATCTTTTATTATTTCTAATCCCCTATCTAATGTTATTTTTATTGGAGGAGTTAAAAGAATAGCATCATCAGACCCAGAAGCTCTCATATTAGTTAAACCTTTTCCTTTAGTTGGATTTACCCACATATCATTTCCTTTTGACACATTACCTATAATCATTCCACTATAAACATCTATATTTGGATGAATGTAAATTTTACCTCTTTCTTCTAACTTCCACAAAGCATAAGCTAAGGCTTTTCCGTTTGCCATAGACACCATAGAGCCAAAATCATGTTTAGTAATATCTCCTGCATACTCTTTGAATCCAATCACCCGACTAGTAAAAATGCCTTTGCCTTTTGAATCAATAATAAAATCTCCTCGATAACCCAGAATACCACGAGTCGGAACTTCAAAAATTAACCTTTGATTATCTTGCTCTAACTCAATATCAATCACTTTTCCTTTTCGTTTGGATAATTTCTCTATTACCATACCAGCCATTTCGTTTGGTACATCAATTATAACCTCTTCATATGGTTCTTGTTTTATTCCTCCCTCATTTTTAATAATTACCTTGGGTTGAGAAACCTGTAATTCAAAATTTTCTCTTCTCATATTCTCTAAGAGAATAGCAATATGTAATTCTCCTCTACCATAAACCTTATAATATCCACTTGCTACATTAAAATCAATTTTTAAGCCCACATTAACTTCTAATTCTTTTTCCAGTCTCTCTTTTAATTTACTGCTGGTTATATATTTCCCATCTTTACCAGCAAAAGGAGAATTATTTACCATTAAATTAAGCGAAATTGTCGGCTCGTCAATCTTAATAGCTGGCAACATCTCTTGATCCTTGTTTTGACAAATTGTTTCACCAATATATATATTGGGTAGTCCTGCTACCATAACAACGTCACCAGCATCTGCCTCATCAACTTCTTTTCTATTTAATCCATAAAATGTATATAAATTGCCTATTTTCCCTATTCTATATTTATCTTCACCTTCTTTTATAACTACCTCCATGCCTCTTTTTGCCTTTCCCTCATATATTCTGCAAACAGCCATCCTTCCTAAATAATTATCATAAGCCAAATTAAAAGATTGCATCCTTAAAGGCTTTTTATTTTTTTCATCACTCGAAGCTGGACTTACCTCTTTTAATATTAAATCAAGAAGTGGAGATAGATCTTTTCCTTTGTCGTTTAATTCTCTTTTTGCAATTCCTTGTTTAGAGATGGTATAAATTGTTTTAAAATCAAGTTGATTATTATTTGCCCCTAGACTCATAAACAACTCTAATATCATATCATGAACCTCATTTATTCTTGCGGCTGGTTTATCTATTTTATTAATTACTACTATTGGTTTTAAATTAAGTTCCAATGATTTTCTTAATACGAATTTTGTCTGAGGCATGGGCCCTTCTTGAGCGTCTACTAAAAGCAAAACGGAATCAATAGATCTTAAAATTCTCTCTACTTCCGAGCTAAAATCAGCATGACCAGGAGTGTCAACAATATTTATTTTTGTACCCTTATAAATTAAAGATGTGTTTTTTGAATAAATTGTAATTCCTCTCTCTTTCTCTAATATATTCGAATCCATACTTACGCTTTCATCAGCCATTTTTGCCTGATGCATTAAAGCATCTGTTAAAGTTGTTTTTCCATGATCTACATGGGCAATAATTGCAATATTTCTTATTTCCATAATATTAACAAATTTTATCTAATTTTTATATTTATTATATTTTTATTTTTATATAAATATGAGAAAACAAATCATCCCAAATCGAGATGATTTTGTATTTTATACAATTTTAATCAATATCGGTTTATTATCAGAATTAGCCAGATGAACTGCATACTAAGTTGGCTCTTTGTATATATTAATTAAAAACTTAAATTAATCAATCACATGGAGCTTCTCTAGGGGCAAAAATACTAAAAATTATGATGGACTTCGGTCTCTCGAAAGACGCACTAGGTTGGATCCCCAACAGGAACGATGTTCGAACCTGTTTGATGAGTATGTCTTCGGTCAATAAACTTTAGATTATGGGAGGCTGGTAAACTATTTACTTTTAAAAATCTGATATTTCATTCCAATATTTATAAAATACTTTATTTAAATTTTTTATTTTATCTCCGACACTTTGTTTATCTATTTCAGGAAAATTTCCGAAATAATAATTCCAAATCCTATCTTTAGTCGGATTATTTAACAAAAATTTTACATGATCCCAGTGGAAGCTCTGTAAAAATACCAAAATTTTAGGCTCTTTTTTTTCTTTATAATTATCCAATATCCATTGAATATCTCTAGTCATAATTTTCTCACGTAAATAAATTTGCACCCACCAAAACCAATTTTTCTTAGCACAAGGATACATATGAGACCACACCTCTAGCCATTCTGTTGTTAATTCGCTCGGGGCATCAACCGAATAAATCAAAACCTGATGACCTTCGTCCCAAAGACTTACAATATTCTTCCACATTATAGTATCTGCTTTAGCCCATGGATGAATTTTTAACACTTCGTTAGAAAATTCTCTAAATCGTTTCTTTATCATTCCTTTAGGTTTTTTTAAGGCATCATATTTATTAAATGGCAAAGCAGGTGTTTTATTATTATTTGGATATTCGAGGATTATTATATCTGGTTTATATTTAAGAACAGCCCTAGATTGACGTAAGTCAATCTTATCTGTTTCTCTACAATCAATTTGAATATATTTTGGTTTCATAATTAATAGCTTTAATTGTAACGAATTTTTATTATTTTTTCAACTAAAAAAGCGAAGCTTTCCCTCGCTTTTCAGTCAAAACTCCCCAAGTGGAACGACGTTCGAACCTGTTTAAGACAAGCTGGATATAAAAAACTCAACAATCCCCTGTTTTGTTTTTAATATTAACAAGATTAATCAGATCTACTCTGTGGCAATACTCATATTCCAACATTTTGCACGGCTATTTTCATTACATCATCAATAGCTGGCTCTAGTGCTTTAAGCTTTTGTCCATTCTTTAGAGTTGCTATTACTACTTTTTCGTGAGTTTGCATTACCCTTTTTGCCTCACAATTATTAATCACTCTTTTCATTATTTGCCAATCAATTTCTTGTATTTCTTCATAGTTGATTTCACTTGGGCTAAAAGCTGGCATGGGTGCTTCAGGCTTTCCGCGCTTTATCCATTCTCCATTTTTACTAACCCAAACATTTCTTGGTATTAAAAATATACTCACCATCACGATGATTAAAACTATAATTGTAAAAATTAAAATCCAATATCGTTTTTTCATATGGATTAATAAGAAATTGGTAAATACAAATAATGTAAATCAATTGGCTCCGCATCGTGGACAGCCTGTCCGCCTCTGGCGGGACGTTAGAACTATAATTCAGAGACAAAATGAGTATATTTATATTCCGGATTTAAATATTTACGCTTAAATTCCTTCCTCGCTCTATAGCACATTATTAAAAGGGGCTTTTTATTATTGTGTATGACGTATGCGATTTAACGAAATGCCGAGTGAAACGTA